>Ga0114996_10004097_pt1 | contig 17690 bp, 18 predicted proteins | sample ArcticOcean_MG_C_4_FD_87039 | JGI IMG/M metagenome (GOLD analysis project Ga0114996, IMG submission 87039) | Marine microbial communities from western Arctic Ocean - ArcticOcean_MG_CB4_134 | ecosystem: Environmental > Aquatic > Marine > Oceanic | place: Arctic Ocean: Canada Basin | collected...
CCGCCGGGCGCTCGCACTGAGGGGGGTCCACGGCTCGGCTCTGTGGCTGACCACCTCAGCAGGCGGCGAGTTCGTGCAGGGCGCGGGCATCTCGGCCCTTTGGCCCTTCGAGGGCCCCCCGGAAGCCGCGAGCCGAGCGGCTCGTGGTGTATGTCGGTCCGGGGTCCCGCAGGTCGAGACCGGTCCGGCTCGAGAGGGCTCATCTCGCAGGAGCCATCACGCCTATACGGCCGCCCTGCCGGTGCTCGGGGAAGACGAGGTCGTCGGCGCGTTGGTCGTCGTCGGCGAGGCGCGAGACCCGTTCACCGTGCTCGACAACCGGTTCCTCCTGGCGTTCGGTCAGCAGGTGGGAGCGGCGTTAGCGAACGAGGACCTGAGGCGGAGCCTCGAAGACCGAAGGGAGGAGCTAGAGCGACTCCAAGTAAGTATGGTCCACCAGCACGAGGAAGAGCGAAATCGTTTGTGGCGCGAGCTGCACGACGAGACCGCCCAGGTGCTCGCGGCCCTGAACCTCCAGCTCGGACTCATCGAGGAGCGCAGCGACGCCTCGCTCGCATCAGCCTTGGCTCGTGCCAAGAGGCTCGTGGGGGAGGGCATCAAGAGCATCCGCAGCGTCACGCGTAACTTGCGCCCGATGGCGCTGGACGATCTCGGGTTGCTTCCCGCACTAAGGGCGTTGGCGCGCGATTTCGAGGATGGAGAGACGTTCGAGATTTCGTTCGAGGCACCAGATGCCATCGACGGTCTCGCGGCCGATGCCGAAGTGGCGCTCTACCGAGCGTTACAGGAGGCGCTGGCCAACGCCGCTCTCCATGGGTCGTGTCGCCATGTGCGCGTCCGCTTGGAGGCCGGCGCCGACTCCGCGTCGCTCAGTATCGCGGACGATGGGCCTGGCTTTCCGGAAGACACGGCGCTGCGACTGCGCTCGCGCGGCGGGCTCGCCGGGATTCGGGAACGGATCACTTCTCTCGGGGGTGATCTGGTCCTCGAGAACGAGAACGGTGGGGGCGCGAAGGTGAGCGTGCGAATCCCGCTCAAGACAGAGCTTCCCCAGGAGGTGGCGACGTGAGTGAAGACGGGCTGCGGGTCATCATCGCCGACGATCACGCGGTGGTCCGCCAGGGGATCCGCGCCGTGCTGGAGGAGGTCGACGGCCTCGAGGTGGTGGCCGAGGCAGAGGACGGGCTCCAGGCGCTCGCGCTGATCGAGGAGCACCGGCCCGACGTGGTGGTCCTCGACGTCACCATGCCGGGCAAGACCGGGCTGGAGGTCGCCAAAGAGCTGCGGGACGCCGGGTCGGGCGTCCGCGTGCTGATTCTCTCCATGCATGACGAGCCCGAGTATGTCCTGGAAGCCGTCCGCGCCGGAGCGGACGGTTATGTGCTCAAGGACATGGCACCTGCCGAGCTGCGCGCTGCGGTCCTTTCGATCCACGAGGGTAAAGAGTCCTTCAGCGGCCGAGTGACACATCAGCTCAGCGTTGGGCTCCGGAAAGAGCTGGAGGACGAGCAGCAGCGCAGTCGCATATCATCGCTCACGCCCCGTGAGACCGAAGTCCTCACCCTGGTGGCTCGAGGCCATACGAACCGCGGCATCGCGGAGGAGCTGGGCATCTCGCCCCGCACAGTAGAGACGCACCGCGAGCGGGTCATGGCCAAGCTCCGCATTCGGAGTGTGGCGGGCCTCACTCGGTTCGTCATGGAGCAGGGACTCGACGGCGAGTGATCGTGGGCTAGCCGCGCGAGGTGTCGGGCTGGGTCCCTCAGGGATTCCACCCATGCCGCCGAGCGTACATCTCCCAATTCCCTGGATCCTAGGCGCCGCCTAGCTTCCTGTCCTTCTGACCGGACCATTCGGGCGCGCACGCGCCCTCGCTTCATTGGAGACCACCGATGTTCGCGGAGAGCCAGCCGATGTTTTCCCAGTTCGCCTCAAGGATGCTGGCCGGGGCCGGTGCGCTTCTTTTTGTGGGTGCGCCCGCACTGAACGGGCAAACACCGCCGCCGCAGGACTCCGTGTACAACGTGGATCCGGTCATCGTGACCACCACCCGCGGTCCGCGCGCGCTGTCGGAGACCCCCCGTCCCGCGCTCGTCATCCAGCGTCGGGACCTCGACGAGCAGATGCCGAACTCGGTGTCCGATCTTTTCCGCATCCAGCCTGGACTGGACGTGACCGGTGTGGGAATCAGCCAGGTTCGTCCGCAGATCCGGGGCCAAGGCGGCCAGCGGATCTTGCTCTTGAGCGACGGGCTCCGCATGAACAACACCCGCCGCAAGAACGACTTCGGTGAGCTGCCAGCCCTAGTCGACATGGGCGCGATCGAGCGCGTGGAAATTGTTCGCGGTCCGGCGTCCGTGCTCTACGGATCGGACGCTATAGGCGGCGTCGTGAACATCATCACAAAGGTCCCAACTCAGGAGGGCTTCTCCGGGTCGGGCTCATATCTCTTCGGTTCGGCGGGGGAGCAGAGCCGTGTGTCGGGAAGGGCGCAGGGTCGCGTGGGCGCCTTCTCCCTGCTGACCGGGGGGTCCTGGCGGACGGCCGGTGCGTACCAGGCGCCTTCCGGGGACTTCGGTGACATCACGCTCGCGAACGACGCAACGGTGCTCCACTCCGGCGTCGACGATTCCAACATCGACGCACGTCTCGGGTGGGATTTCAGCTCGTCCGTGGGAGTCTTCGGCAAGGTGGAGCACTACCGCTCAGACGACAGCGGCTTCGGCTTCGTCCACCCAGACGACTACACGCCTGGGAGCGAGGAAATTGACATCACGTACCCGATGCAGCGGTTCACGAAGCTGACGACCGGGGTCACGGCCGAAGACCTCGGGTCCGTGTTCGCGGACGGGTTCGCCTTCACGGGCTACGGGCAGGATAACGAGCGGGACCTCTTCTTCGACGCGGACTTTCCTGCGGGTCCCGGAGCCACGGTGTCTCTGGATAACCACAACTTCACCGACATTCGCACGTACGGTTTCCGGGCCGAGGCGCGTAAGCTCGTCCAGGACCAGGTCCTGATTACGTATGGCATCGACGGCTTCCGGGATGAGGTGGTGGGCGCGGACAGCGACACGACTACGCTCACCGGCTTCGGACCCCCGCCGGCCATGGTGTTCATCGATGATGCGCCGTCCATTCCGGACGCGCAGCTCCGTAGCCTAGGCGCCTTCGTTCAGGCGGAGGTCGATCTCACCGACCGGTTCTCGCTCGTCGCCGGCGGACGATTCCAGGACGTGAAGGCCGAATCCTTCGCCACAACGGGACTCACCAACACGCCGACTACGGTAAGCAGCAACACGGTGGTCGGCGCGCTCAACCTCATGTTTGAGGTGGCCGAGGGTCTGAGTCTGATCGCATCGACAGGACGGGGCTTCCGGTCCCCGAACCTGCTCGAGCTCTACTTCGAGGGGCCGGTGCCGGAGGCCAGCGCCTACCAGCTTGCGCCCACGGGCTTGAAAGCCGAGACAAGCTTCAATGTGGACCTGGGCTTCCGGTACCTGACGCCTGAGCTGTTCCTGGAGGCCTTCGTCTTCCGGAACAAGGTCTACGATGGCATCCGGGGCCGCGCAGTCACCGACGCAGCAGGGGACACCGTGCAGACCGGGGGCAACGATACCTATCAGGACGTCAACGTCGACGAGATCCTCTTGAGGGGCTTCGAGGTCAATGCGGACTACCGACTCAGGTTGGGCATCGAAGTTGGCAGCACGCTTTCCTACCTCGACGCCAAGGACGCTATCGACCCGGACAATCCCGTCGGAGAGAGCTACTCGAGGAAGCTCACAGGGCGGGCAGGCTACCGGGATCCGGCGGGTCGCTTCTGGACCCAGTTCGAGGCCAGGCTCAACGGTGAGCAGAAGGAGGTCGCGCTGGGCTCGGCCAATCCCCTCGGAGATAAACTCCCAGCCTTCACCGTTCTTGGCCTGAGGGGCGGCTTCCGGCTCCCCGACTTCGGAGGGCTCAGACAGGGTCTGACCATCGCGGTAAACAATCTGACCAATGCCTTGTATGCCGAGTCCTCGAACGCGTCGTTCTTCCGTCCCGAGCCCATGCGCTCGGTCACGGTGAGCTTGGACGTGATGTTCTAGCCCATGCCGACAGCCGTACACTACATCCCGATCGCCACGACGGTCCTCGCGATCATCTTCGCGCCGATCGTCTTCAGGCGCTGGCAGGAGCGGAAGCCCGCTCCCCACCTGCTGTGGTGGTCGATAGGGATCGCCGCGTACGGGATCGGGACGTTCACGGAGGGTTTGACGACGCTCTTTGGTTGGAACGAGTGGGTGTTCCGGAGTTGGTACATATCAGGGGCGCTCTTGGGTGGGGCGCCGCTCGCCCAGGGCACCGTCTTCCTGATGTTCTCACGCAAGACGGCGACAATCATGACCCTCGTGGTGGGGGCGGCTATCGTCACGGGCGCGGCCGTAGTGATGATGGCTCCGATCAACTACTCGCTAGTCGAGCCCTATCGGTTGACGGGGGCCGTCATGGAGTGGCGTCAGGCGCGCCTCTTCAGCCCGTTCATCAACACCTATGCCGCCATCTTCCTCATCGGCGGTGCGGTCTTGTCCGCGTGGCGATACCGAAGCGATCCCCAGGCCCGCCATCGCTTCATCGGCAACTGCTTCATCGCCTTCGGGGCGCTCCTGCCGGGTATCGGCGGCATGGCGACGCGCTTCGGGCACACCGAGGTCCTCTACGTGATGGAGTTCCTCGGCATCATCCTGATTTGGATCGGATACCGGTACAACGTCATGCCCGGCGCTCGCGGCGCGCCGCGAGCGCCAGAACCGGTGTCGGCTATCGGCTGATAGGGTGCGGTAGGGTCAGCTCTTCTTGCCGATCTTCAGCCACTTCAGCGGATCCGGACCTCCGCGTTTGTCCCAGGCCGGGGTCGGCTCGGGGTCGGGCGGGCGCTTCGGCGGCTCGGGGTCGCAGGGTCCCTTCGGGACTTTGAACTTCGTCGTCTTGCTCTTCTTCGGCATCGGCACACCTCCAGTCATCTGACTCTACGCGCGTCGGGACTCGAAGGATTCACGAGTGCTCAGGAAGCACCATCGGCGGCGAGCTCAGCCGCGCGTTCCATGGCTCGGGTCATGGCTTCTCCACGGAAGCCGCGGCGGGCCAGGTAGCCGTGCAGCCGCCGCTTCGCCTTGTCTCGCTCCGGGCCGCTTGGGCCGGCCAGCCCGGTGACCATCGCGGCGCCTTGCCTGCGTAGCCACCCCTCGGCGGCTTCCCGGGCCAGATCAGTGTCGGTCGCGCCCTGATCGTTGAAGACGCGGTCGATCGTATCGGACGCTGTCTCCGTGTCGAGGCCCTTCGCGCGGAGCTCAGAGGCCAATTGAGCCTTGCCGCGAGGTCGATGGAGGAGTCGGTCGCGCACATGCGCGGCGGCGACCGCGGCGTCGTCCAGAAGGCCGCGCTGCTCGAGTCGGTCGAGGCAGGTGTCGATGCGGTCGGCCCCGTAGCCCTTCTGACGCAGCTTCGTTTTCAGCTCGAGACGCGTGCGGGCCCGGTAGGACAGCAGGTTGAGCGCAGCTCCTCGGACACGGACATCGGCGTCGGTCTCCAGGAGGTTTCGGCGCGCGTCCGGGGGCAGGGGATCTCCGACTCCGAGGCGGCTGAGCTCGAGCGCCTCCAGCGTGATCTCGATGGGCTCATCTGCGTCCAGGTGGATCAGGACGCGCAGGCCACGGGGGCCGCGCGGCTCGACGCGGGTGATGAGGGGGGGCTTAGTCATCGTCCTCCGACTAGTGCAACCCAATACGGGTGGCGTCAACTCACCCCATCTGCGCATACCACGACCCGCCCGACTGGTCGTGATAGAGCGTGATCACGCGCCCATCGTCGAGAACGACGGCCCTGTACTCCCTGGAGATCGACTCGCGCCACCATTCGTCGTCGATGCGCCAGCGCTCACGAACGGCCTCGACGCGCCGGGCTGTTTTTCCAGGCAGACGCACGAATAAGGGCTCTCCGTGCTCGTCGGTGCGTACGGTGACAGCCTTGGGTTGGCCGAGCGGCCGCAGGCGAGGCCGGTGGCTCGGGGAACCCGGGCTACCCGGGCTACCCGGGCTACCCGGAGTCGGGTACCCCGGGGCACCCGGGGGCTGTTTGCTCATGGATCGAAGCTCAGGAGCGCGTGGCGTCGCTCGGGAATCCGGGACCACGGGTCGACTTCGACCACTCTGTAGAGCGGCGAGTGCCCCAGGCGGAGCTTGAGCTCTTTTACGGCATCGCGCAGCGAGGGGGGGACCTCGCCCTGGCCGAGCTCGTATCCACCGATATCGCGTCCGGAAGAGTCCTTGCGATCGAAGAGGCCGGTCTGCGCGCTTGATGCGCCGAAGTGGGTGAGTTCGAGCAGGAGGGTTTCCACGGCCTTCGGCGGTGGGGAGATCGCCATCTTCGCACGCAGGGGCGCAGCGATGCGCTCTCGTTGTGCCGTCGGCTCGCGGAGCACCGTCTCGACGAACCATGATCCGCCCCCCTCCAAGTGCGCGCCCATGCGTACGCCCGTCACGCTGCGCCCACGCCGCGAGGGGCGTGAAAGCGTGCGCTCGACCAGATGGTCCAAGGCCCCGTGGAGCGTCTGGGTCAGGCCCACCGGGTTCGGAAACTCCAGGGACGCGCGGATCGGCCGGGGGCGGTGCCAGGGGCGTACGGGATCGACGCGGCGGCCGGTCGACCACACGTAAGCGCTCCGGCCCTCCTTGCCGAACTGAGCGATGAGTGCGGGCTCCGGAAAGCGACGGAGCTCTCCGAGTGTTTGGATGCCGAGACGCTCCAGGCGCTGAACGACGAGTGGGTCGACCGGGAGTACACTCACCGGGCAGTGGCCGAGGAAGGAAGCCAGCTTCTCCTCGGCCACGATGACCGGCTCGCCCGCCCGGGCCGCAGTCGCCGCGATCCAGGCACCGAACTTACCTGGCGCCATCCCGGCCCGGGTCGCCGCGACGAGAGGGGCGGGGAAGATCTTGAAGAGTGACTGCAGCGCCCGTTCCACCTGCCTCGGAGGCGAGCCGAAGAGTCGGCCCAAGCCGTCCATCCCCAGAAAGACGCGCCCTCGACCTGCCGGCTCCAGGATCGGAGTGAGTTCGCCGAGGGCCTCGAGCATCGTGTCCACCGCCGCGTCGTAATGCGCGGGATCGGGCTCGAGGAGCGTGAGCGATGTGCAGAGCGAAACGGCTTGGGAGACCAACTGTCCCGGGCGAACGCCCGCGTCGTGGGCGCGCTCCGAGACCTGCCAGACTGTGCGGCGCGTGCTCTCGCCGGGAGAGAGCAGGGCGACCGACGTGCTGTCGAGCTCGGGGGAGCGGACGAGTTCCAAGCGGAGCTCGAAGGTGGGGAGCCAGAGGCAGAGTGCTTGCCGGCTCCCCATCGTCACGCGGGGTGTGGTGGGGAGAAAGGCGGTGGCCGATCCGGGCCCAGAGGCCCAGTGGGAGTCGCGTGTGGAGTTGTCTTGGGGTAGCTCCTGGTTTGGGACCCACCCACGACCTTGGTGGGTGGGAACACTCTGCACGCTCGAGACGGCCTTGCCCATAGCCCATTGGGACGATGTGAATGCTGGAGACGAAGGTCCCCGACTCCCGAAGCACCCCCCACACCGTGTCCGCCCATCCGTGGGTTTCGAAAACCGAGGACCAACCGAATAAAAACCGGATTGAATACCGAAGATAAACCGAAGATCGAAGACGAGCAAGCAGAAGGCCGCCGGCTCCTTGCTAGACTGAGCCAACGAGTTGGTGAAGGGTGAAATGGCCCATACGCGTGTGCCGGGGCTCCCCGCTTTCGATGAGAGCCGATGCGAAATTCACGGCCCACCCCATGGCCCTGAGGCGTTCGGCTTCGGTGGCTCCGTAGGCGTCCAGAAGCGCCGATCTGCCCCGAGAATCGAACAGCATCCAGGCGCAGGCCAGGTCGGTTGCCACGTCGCCGGCCGTCATGTCGCCCCAGTCGATGATGCCCGCCAATGTTCCGTCACGGACCACCACATTCCGAGGATGAAGGTCCCCGTGAAGCCAGACGGTGTCCTCGGCCAGCGCGGCCGCGATCGCACGTCGCCAAAGAGCATCCAGGTCTTCCAGACATAGGCGGGTAAGGCGCTCTTCGACCACCTCTCGACGCGCCCCCGCCCCCTTCGGAGAACCCGGGGGTGGCCACTCACTCGATCCTATATACCATGACGTTGGGAGCCCCGGCCTCATCCACCCAGACGCCGTAGGCCATCTCTCCGGAGAACGCGCTCATGTGCACGCCGTCGGGCGCCGTCAGTTCCCGTGTCGGTCGAAGCGTCGCGACCTCTACTGCGCTCCATCTCTCCCGCCCCGAGACATCCCCGAGCCTCACCCAGAGCACGCCATCCGAGGAGAGCTCCAGACCACAGATGGAGCTGAGATTTGCCGGGAGGTAAAGGTCGCCAGCTTCGGGATCGAACTGCCGAGGCAATCGGCTGACAAGCTCAGCACGCGTCGAGTCGGGGAGCGGGACCGCCGCCGGAGCCAGTACGATCGAGCGGCCGGGCTCGGCGACCCCGTCCACCGATCGCCACTCCGTCAACGTGCCATCGACTCCCGAGGCCACCCACAGATGATCTTCCTCACCTATGACGAAGTAGGCTTGCCGGCATAGAGATGTCCGCAGGGCGGTTGCCGACGTCGGTCCTTCGAACAGGATGTCGCTGGAGGGGACAGTCATCACCGTGTCCATCATATCCGCACCGACCAACACGAGGGTCTCGATCGGTGTTGGATTGTTGCCGGAGACCGCCGCGGAGATGAGGACGGCATAGCGCTGCTCATCGATCCGGGTGGCGGTCTGTGCCCCGAACGGCAGCTGCCACGACGCGATGGGGTCCCCGGTAAGCGCGAAGCTGCTCGACTGCGCACTGGGGTTCAGGACGGTGACGACTTCGCCCCGAACATCGATGCGCATCGGCCGGTTCAGCTCACCCGGACCTCGGCCACTGCGTCCGAACGTGCGCAAGTGATCGCCTGATTCGGCAAAGACCAGCACCCGATTGGTGCGGTCATCTAGGACGTAGGCGTTGCCCGCGCCGTCCACAGCCAGGTCCGCGACCCGACCGAAGGCCGCCTCCAGGCTCCCGCCCGGCGACTCGATCTGCGTCTGAATCACTGCCTCGACTTGAGCCACCTGGGGAGTCAGGGCCAGCGCAAGGATCGGAGCAAGCAGCATGGTCAGGTCGCTCCCCAAGAAGCGAGACCCGCGGCGATGACCGTGGTAGACCAGAGCCAAGTCGCCAAGAATGTAGCGAAGATCACGATGGACGTGACGGCTCTTATTGTCGAGCTCGCCCAACTGCGTCGATATACGGTTCGCATCGCGATAGCGAGGTAGCCGATTGCCATGAGCGAGCCGACCATCGAGGCCAGCCCCCCCCTCACCCCCACGATCGGCAGAATCTGGCGCGTCGCCTCAAGGACGAAGTAGAACGCGGACCAGTGGAGCGCGAAGACCACGTGCGTGACCACCGCCTCCCTCCAAAACAGGACCGCCATGAGGAGCGCCGTGCCGGCTACTAGAGCCACGAGGAGCACCGGCAGGTAGGCGCTAACCGCGGCGTCGAAACGCGGAGCGAAGGACGCCAGGGACACCCCACTCGCTGACAGGCGCGACAGCATCGAAGCTGGCAGCGCGACGCCCACGGACAGCGCGCTCAGCCGGGACTCGACCGCGCCCGTTTCAGGGTCTAGACGCACGAACGGTGCGTACGCGTGGAGCAAGAAGAACCCCGCCGTGCACAGGAGGTAGATTTGGACCGGGGTCACGTAGCGCGCCCGCTGACCGTCGACGTAAGCACGAGTCAGCCTTCCGGGCCGCAGGAGCAGGCTCGTGACGCTCTGCACCACCCGCCCTTCGACTCCCGTCGCGTGCTGGGCAAATAGCTTGAGTAGGGGGAGTAACCGAGTCGGGATCGGCCGCGCGTCCTGTCCACACGTCGGACAATAGCGCCCGCCAAGATCGGTCTCGCAGTTCGTGCAGGTGGCGTCGCTATCCATTTGGGCCTAAGACCGGCGCGACGATCGGAGCAAGGAGCATGGAGTTAGAGGTTATGCCGCGTACCATAACACGGCAAAGAAATGACACGTCGAGCCAGCCAGCACGAACAGGTGCCAGACCAGGTGGCCATACGGCATGCGGCGGGCCACATAGAACGCGACACCCATCGTGTAGCACGCACCTCCGGCCACGAGCCACCAGATGCCATGTGCCGGCATGACGCGGAGTAGCGGTCGAATCACAAGCAGTACCAGCCAACCCATGACCAGGTAGGTTGCGGTCGAGACACGCGGATAGCGGACACCGGATATGAGCTTGACCGAGACCCCAACCGCTGCGGCGCCCCACACGAGTCCGAACAGGGTCCAGCCCCACGTCCCACCGAGGATGCCCAGGGTAAACGGAGTATACGTGCCCGCGATGAGGACATAGATCGCAGCATGGTCGATCCGCTGGAGTCGATCCTTGAGTCGGCCCGCCGGCGCCGCATGGAACCACGTTGATGCCAGGTAGAGACCGATCATGGCTGCACCGAAGACGCTGCTGCCGACCACATCGGCCGGACCGCTTCGAGTCGCCGCCCCGACAATCAGGATCGGAGTCGCAGCGATCGCGGCCAGGAGCCCGAGCGCATGACTCAGAGTGTTGGCTAAATCCTCGTGAGGGGCGGTCCGAGTACTCGTCAACGCTCCAGGTCCTTCCCGACCACCCATGTCGTCATCGCGCGGAGATTCTGGACGTTGGTGGTCTTGAGAGGATCGAGGAGGGACCCTCCCAGCTCCGATGTGAGCCGCAGCAGGTACGCTTCATCGACGAGGAAGCGATCACTGCCATCGGGTACTCTGTGGGTCCTGCCTCGAAGACGGACGACTCGGTCCTCTATCCCGATGCTTGAGGCCAACCTGGCGAAGAACACTCCCCCTCCGCTGAGGACGCGCCACATCTCGGCGACCATGCCCTCGAACTCTGATTCGTCGTGCGCGAAGTGGAGCACCGCGCTGCATAGGACTGCAGTGAAGTGGCTATCAGGGAATGGAAGGTCGGTCAGTCGGCCGACGATGAAGTTGTCAGCAGGCAAGGAAGGAGCGAGCCGAGCGGCGACCTCCTGAATCCGACTGATCTGGTCCGGGTCGGCGTCGACGCCGAAGACCTCGGCTCCACAACGCATCAAGTAGTGGGAATTACGGCCTCCACCGCATCCAGCATCCAACACTTTCATCTGTGGGGTGATGCGCCCACGGAGAAGCTGATCGAAAAGGTAGATATCGATCTGACCGAAAAGAGCATTGAGGTCGGCGGGACCACAGGGTGGACCAGCACCTCCGGGCATCGCGTCAGTCATCTTGCAGGATCCAGTTCCTCGCTTGGGAGGCCTCGCTGAGGCCTACTCTGTACGACTCTCCCGTAAACCGGAAGCGAGCGTCGTCCACCAAAGGGTCTTACGGATACGCGATTCTGCTGGTGGGCCCCGTGCGGTCGCAAGTCCAGGTCCTGCCTGTCAGCCCAGCCACGAGGGTCCACCGGCTCAACAACAGTCACGATGGATGCGCCTTACATGGGGTCGATAGGGCCCGCGTGTCTACCTTGTTCTCATCCGCCGCCGACCAGGCACGCTCGACCACACCCACAGAAGTCTGCCATGCGTCTCGTCCACACCGCATCGATACCCGGCGAAGGCGGCGAGCTCGGGCTCTATCAACGAGGCGTGGACTACTTCATCAAGATCGTGGGCGGCCAGGATCTCATGAACACGCGGGCACATGCGTCTGAGGACGCGTTGGGACTAATCGCATGTAAGGGCCTACGGGGGAAACCGAAGGCTCGCGTTCTGATTGGTGGGCTTGGAATGGGGTTCACGTTGTCAGCGGCATTGAAGACCCTGGGCGTCGACGCCGAGGTCGTGGTCGCTGAGATCGTGCCTGCGGTCGTGGAGTGGAACCGCGGGGCTCTGGGAGAGTTCGCGGGGCGACCGTTGGACGACACTCGTGCACAGGTTCAGGCGGTCGATGTGACGCTGCTCCTCCAAGAGGAGGCTGTGGGGTTTGATGCGATCGTGTTGGACGTGGACAACGGGCCGGACGGGCTGACGCGAGCCTCGAATCAGTGGCTGTACTCGAAGGCAGGGTTACTAGCGGCGTTTAGGGCGCTTCGATCGGGCGGTGCGCTGGCGATTTGGTCAGCGGGGCCGGACAAGGCGTTCACGAGACGGCTTCGCGAGGTGGGCTTTGTGGTCGAGGAGATTCCCATACGGGCACATGCGGGTAAGGGTGCGCGCCATATGATTTGGATGGCGCGGCGAGGCTAGGGCCGTTGCTGCGTCATGTCACGAGTTCTGCGACGCGACGTCGGAGCACCGGGAGGATGTCCTCCTCGAACCATACGTTCTTCTTGAACCAGCCCTGATTTCGTGGACTCGGGTGGGGAAGCACAAGTTGGTCCGGCCAGTATTCTCGCCAGGCGGACACCGCCTCTGTGACGCCTCGCCTGGGCGGCCCGAGGTGATAGGACTGGGCGTAGCCCCCCAGCACCAAGGTGAGACGCACGTGGGGTAGTTGAGCCAGGATTCGCTCACGCCACGCCGGGGCGCATTCGGGACGTGGCGGATTGTCTCCCGAGGAATTCGAACCGGGAAAGCAGAATCCCATTGGGAGAATCGCGACTTGTTGCGGATCGTAGAACACCTCATCGGACACGCCCATCCACTGTCGCAGACGGTCACCACTGGGATCTTGGAAGGGCACGCCGGAAAGATGGACTCTGCGACCAGGTGCTTGCCCTGCGATCAGAATTGGCGCGTCACGGTGCGCCTGAACAATCGGACGAGGACCAAGCGGAAGGTGGGCAGTACAGATCTCGCACGCCCGGACCTCTGAAAGCAGCTTCTCCAATTCCTGCACGCGTTTCCTTGTCTTGACCTTGAGGTCTTCAGAGCTCGTGGACCGATTCCAGCGTGACGTTGATCCCCGCGAGTCCACGGAAGTCGAACAGCTGCTTTAGGTCTGGCTTGAAGCGGCGATCGCAACGTAGCCGCCTCTGATGATCAAGTAAGTCCTTATCGAGGACGTGGCCGCTCGCTGAGCTGAACACACAACCCAGGGCCTCGTCGATTTCGTACCGTGCGGCATCGGAGCGTTGGGACCAGGGAAGGGGACACGATCCTAGCTGGGTCGTCCTGTAGCAGCAATCGCTTGGATTAGACCACTCGAAGACGCCGCTCCGATTGCCCATTTGATGTTGAGCCTCCTCCCGAGCCTGCTCGTTCTCGGTGCGGCAGCAATTAGTGGCTGCCCGTCTTACGGTCGTACGCACTTCGCCACCAGAGGCAGAAGCGGCTCGCCGGCTGGCCGCCCATGCTCTCGCGGCTGCGGCTATCGTGCAGGGTCTGCACTTTTGACGTGCCCCCAGGTGGGGAACCACTGCCTATGTTAGACCTTGAGCCATCGTGACGATTCTTCTGCGCCGTAGCGTGGTGATCAATCTCGGTCTGCCAAGAGTGCCGGAAAGCCACTCGGAGGATGTCGGTGCCGGGTACCCTGCTCGTAGGCATAGGCCAGTCTAAAGAGCAGCCCCTCCGAATACGAGCGCCCGAGGATCTGGAGACCCGCCGGATAGTCGTCGTAGGTGTAGCCCATGGGGACGGTGAGGGCCGGCAGGCCTGTCGCGGGGGCCACGCGCTGGCTGTTGTCCCCCCTGTACTCTTCGTTGGCGCGGTCGATGGGGGCGGGCGGGTTGGTCCAGGTCGGATAGAGAAGCGCGTCGAGGGTGGCCTCATCCATCGCCGCTGTGAGGTCCGCTTTGAACGCCTGACGACCTTCGTTCTCGAAGTAGTCGGGGCAGGGAGGATCCCGGTCCGCCGGATGCACGTCGAGGGGCTCCTGGGCCCGGCTCCGAAGTCTGTCTTCGATGTCCGCCGAGTACTGGCCCGTCTCGAGAACCTCGGCCACGTCCCGGATTGGGGCGCCCTCACCGAGCGACGCCAGGTATCGTCCCATATCGTAGCGAAACCGGTCGCAGAACATGTTCGGACGCCCCGCCGCGGCGAGGTCGAAATCGAAATCCACGACCTCGGCTCCTAGTCGCACGAGATCCGCCACGGCCGCCTCGAAGACGCGGATTACCGCGGTATCAGCGTCCTCAGTGTCCACCAGGGCCCTAAGCACTCCCAGCCTCGTGCCCCGGAGTCCGTTCGGGTCCAGGAATAGTGTGTAGTCGTCTTCTCTCCGGCCCCGGCCGTCTTCGGTATACGGATCGGCTGGATCGTATCCAGCAACCACGTTGAAGACGCGGGCAACGTCTTCGACGGTCCGCCCCATCGGTCCTGCGATATCCCTATCGAATGACAGCGGAATGACGCCGTCTCTGCTCGTGAGCCCGATCGTCGATCGGATTCCGACGAGCGCTAGGTGAGACGAGGGACCGCGAATCGAGTTTCCGGTATCGCTCCCGAGTCCGATCACCCCGAAGCTGGCTGCCACTCCCGAGGCTGTCCCTCCGCTCGAGCCAGCCGGAACGCGGTCGGGCGCGTACGCATTGCGCGTCGTGTCGAAGGAAGAACTGACCGTCTGGCGCGGGCTGAACGCCCATTCCGCCATGTTGGTCTTCGAAACGACGATCGCACCCTCTTCACGGATCCGGCGCACCATGAAGGCGTCGTCCGGCGGAACGCTCTCCATGAGCGCGACCGACCCTCCGGTAGTGACCATGTCATATGTATCGAAGTTGTCCTTGACCAGCATTGGCACGCAGAAGAGGGCACCGAGGTTCTCGCCGGCTGCTAACGCCGCGTCCATCGAATCGGCCCGGACCAGCGCGTTCGGATTCACCACCGTGATGGCGTTGACGCGACCGTCGTAGGCCTCGATGCGGTCCAGGTGTGTTGTCACCACAAAGCGGCAGGTCGTCGAGCCGCTCAGGATCGCCTCCTGGATCTCGGATATGGACGCCTCCACGACAGCGATCGGAGCAGGACCGTCCATGCATCCAGTGAGCAGGAGCAGCAGACCGGATAGAGGGGCTGCTCGCTGAGTGGCGCTCATAGATGCCTCCGCGGGGCGGTGATCGGACAGATCTTCGAAGGCACCGCCCTGACCGCTAGTCTCGGGCAAGGAATAGCCAGTCCGTGTGCTCCTCGTCGACGAGGTCGTTGATGTACCTCACCGGCACGACCTCGATCACGTCGAACGCGGAATGCAGCGCCTCGACGAACGGAGAGCTATCCGCGTACGACCAGACCGCCAGTATTCCGCCCGGCGCCAGGTGGTTCTTCGCGCGCACAAGCCCGGATCGTGTGTAGAACGCCTCGTTGCCCATTCCGAGATGATCCTCCGGAGAATGGTCAACGTCGATGAGCACAAGGTCCCACCGTTCGACGGCCTCCCCCTGTAGCATTGCGTATGCGTCACCCTCGCGTACGCCGAAGCGGGCATCCGTAAGTAGCTCTGAGGAGAGCGGCACCAGGCCGTCTTTCAAGAAGTTGATCACCGCGGGGAAAAGCTCGACCACCTCAAGGCGCTCCACACGCTCGGACTGCAACACCGCGGCCGCAGTGTAGCCAAGACCCAGCCCGGCGATGAGGACGGACAGCTCTTGCCCGGAGTGGCGCGCTAACGCCTCAGCCGCCAGGGCTCTCTCCGACACGGTATTGTGGCTGCTCATTAGCAGCTGGTGGTCGAGGGTGATTTCGGTAATAACGGTGCCGGGCCGGGAGAGGAGCTCGCGGCGGCGCAGGCATAGATCACCAAGGGTGGTGGTTTCGTAAGCAAGGACTTCGAGATTCGATCGGCTCATCGGGACTGGTCGGCTCCGTCGGAGGGCGTTTCCGGGGCGAGACCGTTGCCTGCTAGACCGAGGACTCCCGCTACCCCGGAGGCACTGCATAACGTCCCGCGATTCTGCTGCGCCGCCCGCCCGCACACAAGCGTGTAGCGCTTCCTACTAGCTCTTCGGCACAGTCGAAATCGCTTGTTAAACCGCGACTTGCCTCGATATTCGCGGGCGTCCACGGTTTCTGCATCAGTCCATTCCTGGTAGTGCCGCGCCAACGCTACGGTGTCCTGGCACTCACCTCTTGCCACCTACGCAGAAGCGACTCGCGGTCGAACCGGGCGCCGTCCAGATAGACATCAGAAATCATCCGCGTGTTGCGGATGTCGTCAAGCGGGTTCGCGTCGAGGACGATGAACGCAGCGCGTTTGCCCGCGCCTAGCGTTCCGAGATCGGTGAGCCCCATCAGTTCGGCCGGGCGCGACGTAGCCGCGACGATCGCCTCCGCCGGTGTCATGCCGAGCTGCACCCACCGCGCGAGCTCGACGTGCTCACCGGATCCGAAGGTATGGCCCGGGTGAATGCCCGTGTCCGTCGCGAGTACGGTTCGGACGCCCGCTTCGAGCATCTGCGGAAAATTGATCGCCATCTGGCTTTCCCGCGCCTCACTAGGGGGTCCGCAACTCGCCGCGAGCCCCCTGCGCTCGGTCTGGGCGCGAATTGCCACGATCAGGGAGTCGGGTAACGCCTGTTCGAAGAACGGATCTAACGCGCAGACGCCGTTGGGAGTATCGCTGAGGCCGATGACCGTCGCCCAATACGGACGCTTTTCCCTGAGCAGCGCGAGGTACTCCTCGTCGAGCGGTTCGCGCTGCACCATATGCACGAGCACGTCGACGCCCGCCGCTACGACCGCCTTCTGATCGGCCAGCCTGATCGCGTGGGCGTACACGATCATGCCGTGCTGGTGCGCTTCGTCGATGATCGCCTCGTAGACGTCTGGGGTCAGCTTCGGATAGCTGCCGCCTCGGTCGTCCACCCACACCTTCACGTGCTCGATCTGCTGAGCGACCATGCGCTGGACAGCGGCTCGTGCTTCGTCTGGGGTCGTGACTTCATTCACGACACCTATAACGTTGGTCGCTTCGCGGAGCACGCGATCAGGGCCGCCGTTCGGAGGAGCCATCCCGGGCATGAAGAGGTACTGCGAAGCCGGTGGGAAGTGGCCCGCGCGTTGGTCGCGCTGGAACTGCAGGGAGAGTTCGGTCGGACTCGTGCCCACTGACACGGTGGCGGCAGTCCCGTAGAACGAGGCACGTTCCATGTGATCGAGGATGTTCTCCGCGGTCTGGTTCTCGGGACCCCAGCTCGTGTAGCCCTCGTAGCCGACGTGCGCGTGTACGTTGATCATGGCCGGCATAACCGTCTTGCCGACAAGGTTCACGACAAGGGCCCCCGCAGGTAGCGTCACCGCGCTTCGCGGTCCGACGGCAACGAACCGTCCATCCTGTACGACGAACACTCCGTCTTCGATGGGAGGGGTATCGTCACCGATGATCAAGCGTGCCCCCTCGTACACAACCACTCCGGGCGACCCGGTGTACCCGGAGCATCCAATAGTCCCGAGCGACGCCACAATGATCCAACCGGTGAGCTTTCTCATCGTATCCTCCAGACGGGTCTCGTCGTGTCCGCACCGAACTCTGTGTTGCGTGCTAACGTCTCGCGATTCTGCTGCGTCGCCGGCCTGTACACAAGCGCGTAGCGCTTCGACTAGGTCTTCGGCGACAGCAGCAATTGATGGGAAGGACTTCTCCCCCACGGCGGCACCAGCGTGCCAACAAGCTCACGGCCCCGAAGGCCAAACGTGGAGGAGAAGCCCAATGAACAGTACGCAGGTAGCGGTA
>Ga0114996_10004102_pt1 | contig 17679 bp, 15 predicted proteins | sample ArcticOcean_MG_C_4_FD_87039 | JGI IMG/M metagenome (GOLD analysis project Ga0114996, IMG submission 87039) | Marine microbial communities from western Arctic Ocean - ArcticOcean_MG_CB4_134 | ecosystem: Environmental > Aquatic > Marine > Oceanic | place: Arctic Ocean: Canada Basin | collected...
AACTAGCGCGCGCCTCGTACTGAACGGCCCTTCATGCACTTCGCCTCGCCACCCGATCAGGTCCTCGGGCTCTATCCGCCGCGACGGCTGAAACTCTTCTACGCTTTCCGGGCACCATCACCTACAGCGACGCGTGACGATCCTTACAAGGACCGGGCGCAAACTTCCTTGAATAGCCCCAAACCTGATATCATCGGTACTACGCCCCCTTACCGCCCGTAGCTCCGAATTTCTCGCCAGGTGGCGAGAAATGTCGGCCAGAACCTGCATCCACAAAGAGGGATTAACCGAATGATTTCATACCGAGTAGTAGTTCTGTGTCTACTCGCTCTGTTCGCCGCTCCAGACACTATCCGCGCAGAGGGACGTGTCTTCTTATTCCCGTCCTCGGGAACCGACGTAATAACGGTCCTGGACGCAGACACACTGGCCGCTATCGGTTCATTTACTGGAACTAACAACGTCACCAATGTCCTCGGTAGTGCGGACGGGACAAAATTCTACACAATCAGCCGCACCTCAGTCGACACGGTCGTCGTCGTGGATGCTGAAACTTTGATGGTGACTCAGCGACTGAGCCTTGGGTCGAGCGCCTCCGACGCCGAAATCACCCCCGATGGTAAATACCTGCTCGTCGCGAGCGGTACCCTGCGGGTCATACGAACCGACACGGAGGAACAGCTACCAAACATTCCCGTCGGCGGCGGCCCCACTCAGATTGTCATCGACAATACCTCTACCAAGGCCTATGTTCTAGCCAATCGGGGCAAAGTCGTCAACGTCATCGATTTGGCGACCCTGGTTGTCGAGCGCACGCTCCAGGTCCCCAGCTCTTCCTCCATAGCCCTGACGCCAAATGATGGCCGCCTCTTGGTTGTGACTCGCACGGGACTATCGCAGTTCCGTACCACCGACCTGGAGGAGATTCAGATGATCGAGTCGAGTTCGCCGATCGTCAATGGCAGAATTCATACACTCCCGAACAGTACCCAAGTTGTCGTTCAAAACCGCAGCACGGGCGCCACTGCAAACTCTCTCCTGTTCAACTTGAGCGACCGGACGGTTCGCCCAATTGGGAACATTGGATCGACGCATTTCGAGGAGATCGTGGTTGTCACCAACGAACAGGCGTTTGGCATCCTCAGCGTTTCACGGGACTTCGTTGAGATTGACTTTACCACCACCCCCAACCCATCCGTTGCTGTGCTGACTTTCGGAAAGGATTCCCGGGACATGGGAATATCACCGAACAAAAAAGTTATCTTCCTGTCCTCGCTGCCCTCCAGCACGGCGACCCGAGTCGACGTGGCAAGCATCCAGGCTACGAACACCGTCCTTGTGCCCATCGCCCCGGCGGGGCACGCCGTGGTTTTTGCGCCGTCCCTGCTTCCCCCGGCTCAAATTACCGTCAACGGCGGGAATAATCAATTCGTCCCCCCTGGACGGGCGCTGCCGGTCGCCATCTCGGTGCGTGTCGTTGACGCGGAAGGGAGCCCGATCTCAGGTCAAGCTGTGTTGTTTGCCGCTGAAGGGTCTTCCGTTGAGGTTCTTATCGACACCCCAGAGCCAAGCGTAACAAACAGCCGGGGAATCGCCTCAGCGGTCGTCACTATTCCCGACATCCCTCCCGAACCCGAGGACCCGCCGGCTCTTTCAGTCGCCCCCGAGTTCATTGAGCCGGGAGGGTCCGGCACCGAAGAGGCTGCCTTGGACCTCACGGCAGCCACGGAACTCGCCCTGGAACCGGCTCCAATCGAGCAGACTCAGCAACCGGTCCAGCCAATTGTCATCGCGGCCCGCACGGCGGGCGTGGAGCCGGCCATCATACAGGTGAACCTGATCCGAGCAACGGGATTGATTAAGGTCGGCGGGGATTCACAGATTGTTTTCCCCCTCACGCGGTTTCCTGAGAAATTTGTGCTCTTGGCCACGGACCTAACAGGAACCCCTTTACCGCCCGGCACGCCCGTCACCTTCGCGACTTTCGGAGCTCAGTGCCAGCCACTGGAGGTTTTAACGGATCCCAACGGCTTCGCCAGCGTAGAGTGCACAGCGGGGAGTATCCCACAGGGAGCGGGCACCCTTCAAGAGGGTTCGCTAACGGCCCAAGTCCCGACGTTTGGAGCGCTCGGCTTCGCCACATATCGTTTTACAGTGACGTTCGCGGCCAACACCATCGACATCGCTAAAATTTCCGGTGATGGTCAAACGGGGCGGACAGACACCCCCCTTCCCAATCCCTTGGTGTTCCGCGCGACAACGGGCTTTGGAGCGACCGGAAACATAGGCATTCGTATTCGTCAACTTTCGGGCCCGCCAGTGGGTATCACTCCCACATTTCTAGAAACGTTCCCGCTATTCGACCGGGAGATAAACGTGACTCTTGGTCCCAACGCCGGGAACATCGCGATTCTAGTTGAAGCCATCTCCCCCGAGTTCCCATCCACGACTTTCAATATCACGGCTACTGGCGGTCAGCCGGTTGACTTCGAAATGGTAGGAGACGGACAGAGCGCGCGAATTGGACGCGAAATCGGTATACCTCTACGGATGCGCATTATCAACGAGTCGGGCGGCTCGGTGGCGTTCCCGAGTGTAGAATGGAGTGTCGTCCAGGGTGAGGCAACCCTGATTACGGCCAGTGACCCAGACGGCGCTCTGGCGAGGGTTGTGATGGGTAATACGCCCGGACCTGTGGTCGTGCGGGGAGTCCTCGGGAGCCTGGTGGCGACATACAATCTAACGGCAACCGCCCCCGAACCCGTTTCCATTTCCACGGTCTCGGGCCAGAATCAAATCTTGGCGGCTGGGCAGATCTCCGATCCATTGATCGTGCAATTGAACGAACTAGGGAACCAACCGGCATCCAGCGTGAATGTGACTTTTTCGGGCCCCGACTTTGTCATCCTGCATCCTCTAGGCTTAGGGGATCCCGGCAACCCCGTAATACAGAAAACAGGTCCTGAAGGACAGGCCGGAGTGCGCGTCGAACTCCCTCTCATCATGGCTGCACTGATGGAAGCCGCCGGTGGCTCGGATCAATTCGTCCGAACGATTTCAATCGTTGCAACTCCTGGAGGAGCGCTATCCACAACATTCGTTCTGGGCACAATCGGTCGCCCGCCCTCCTTTGAGCCAGGCGGTTTGGTCAATGCCGCGACCTACCAGCCCGGTATCGTACCGGGAAGCCTAGCGACGCTATTCGGAGTGGGACTATCCGAAGGCATATCTGGCACGGAACTTGCGGGCGGGGCAACCTCTTTCAACGGCACAACGATCCGGATAGGCGGAATTGCAGCACCTTTACTGTCTATCACCGGAAGTCCCTCTGAGCAAGTCAACTTGCAAATACCTTTCGAGCTTTCGTCAGGTCAAACGACCACGATCGAAGTAGAGAATAACGGCACCCGCAAGACGGTGAGCGGCGTTCCAGTCTTTTCGACACAGCCTGGAATATTCGAGATTCCCGTCGCAGGCGGAGGGACGGTCGGAGCTGTGATTCACGCGAATTCGGGACAGCTCGTCAGCGAACAGAGTCCGGCCCAGCGAGAAGAGGTCGTCTCCATGTTTCTAACGGGGGGCGGCGGGCTCTCACAGCCAGTCGCCACGGGTGTGCTGGGTCCGATTCCAGCGCCCGTTATTGTCGAGAGTGTTGTTGTCGGGGTCGACGACAAGGGCTCGACGGTACTCTTTGGCGGCTACGCACCAGGCTTTCTCGGACTCTACCAAGTCAATTTCGAAATACCACTCGATGCAGGCTGCGGAGTTAGGCCCCTCAGTATCCGGGTGGGCGGCTCCTTCAGCCTGCCCAGCACAACGGTCATACAGTGCCCTTAACCCGGACTTCTCATCACTTGTGACGGGGGGAAGTGGCCCGCCCGTGGCTTCGTCGCGCTTGCTCCCCATGCTGGACCGCCGTGTCGAAGCAACCTCAGCCTGAAAGCCGAAACTGCCAACCAGGAGCCCCGCACCACTTCATGCTGCCGGGCCTCTCACGCACTTCGCCACGCTACGCCGGTGAGAACCGTGGGCGAGCGCTGCCGATAGCCGTGAACTACCCTATTTCGCCACCACCGACACGTCATCCCAATAGAGCGTACCTTGGCCACCCGCGTATCCGAGATGGATGGGCGCCTTACCTTCAGCATCCGCTTTGAAGTCGACCGAGAAGGGCTCGAAGCCCGAATTGGAAACCTCTCGGGGGCCATCTCGCCCCTCATCATCACCCGCTTTCAATAGCGCCCTTCCCTTGGCCGCGGGAGACCACCGAGCCCAAGCAGTCACCTGGTAGAGCGCGCCGGGGCGCAGACCCGAAAGCCGCTGCGTCACGTCCGCATCGGTACCGCTCAGTGCGAGACTCTGAGCGCCGCTGGAGGCGAATCTATCGCTCAGCTCGATCGTCTTGGCGTTACTGGTCTCCCAAGGAGATGGCTCATCACTTTCAAAGCCCCCATTGGGGACACTCTTTTCGGACACCGTCACATCATCGAAGTAGACGGTTCCGGCTCCTCCGCTGTAAACCAAATGCACCCGGACCACCCCACTCGCAGTTGCCGTGTAATCGAGAGTCAGCTGCTCAAACCCGGCGTCCGAGACCCTGATAGCATTTGACGACCGGGCTGATTCTTTCTGGCTGTCGTGAAGGTCCAGCCTGACTTCGCCCTCGGTCCCGGCCTCCGCCCTGACCCAAGCAGAGACCTGATAGAGGTGTCCCGGCATCACTCCGGAAATATCTTGGTATACCGCCCCGCCGTTTCCTTCCACCGCCAAACTTTGCGTGCCGCTCCTCGCAGCCTTCGACGTTACTTCGGCTTGGACGTTGGCCCAAATGTTCCAGGGCGTGACAAATGGACCTTCAAAACCGGATTGCGTAAATTTAGGATGCACGGGGGTTCGGTCGGTGATCTTGAGTCTGCTCCAGCGTACCGATCCGGCTCCCCCGACATATCCCAACAGAATGCGAGCTGTCTCGGCTTGGGTAGCGGTAAATTCAACAGCGAACCGCTCGGTCGAGCCCGCATCGATATTTCGCGGTCCATCCGACGCCCCGCTGCGTCCAGAGCCGTCGTGAACGCCAAGCAGCGCCTTTCCCTGGCCGCCGGGAAAGGCTTGTGCATCGATCTCAATGTGGTAGAGCTGGGCCGCCTTCAATCCGGTGACATCAAGGCTCCACCGACCCTCGTCTGAAACAGTCACCTCCTCCACATACACTTTCCCCGGAGTGTCTTCGAAGGAGACTTTGGACTTCTCGAAGATCAAATTGACCACAAACTCCTGCGAAATTGGCGAAATCGCGAACCGCACCTTCTGATTTCGCCTCTGCAGTGCCACTGCGGGACGATACGTAAAACTCACACGGATCTTCTCTCCTGGGCCGACCTCCACAGGCTCAATCTCTATGTCGACTCCCTTGATATGCTTCGTGCGCTGTTCGAGCGAAAGTTTTCCTTCCGATCGATTGATCAATGTGATTTCTTGGGTGATCCGGCCCGGAGCCGAGGAAGGGAAGCGAAGCTCTTTCGCACTGACCTTGTACATTCTCTTCAGGGAAGCGAGATTCGGCCTTTCACCCATATTCGGCAAGACCGCGAGCCGCTCAGAATCATGAGGAATCTTCTTTGGGCCAAAAGGAGTTTGAACCGTGTCTCCGGGCTTGTACTGGGGATAATAGAGGTACCACTCGCCCGCCAGATGCCTCCACTTGCTCGCCACCGGCACCGGGACCGGGCTCGACCCCGTCATTGGCATGATCATCTGAAGGGCGACCAGGACGGTCGCTTCCTTTGCGTCTGGTCCGAAAGAAACGCTTTTGATATCAAAGCCCATATGACGGCCCTTGTTCGTCATGTAGTAGGTCTCTTTGGAATCCTCGGCCACGAAATCTTCGGCTTGGCGGAATCTGCCTTGCTGGAACAGCGTGTAGAACTGGCCGACTCGGGCGCGAAGCGCCTCCTCAGCTTTAGGATGGGCGCTTCCCGGTGGGGTCTGACCCATGGCCGAAACGGCCAGTACACCGACGATGGCGAGGAAATAAGAAGTCCTTTTCATAGCAGTAGTGAGATACTCCAGCATGCAAATTATATCAACTGATTCAGTGGTTTCCGGTTCGAAAACCAACGCTACCCAGCTGCCCAGGTTAGCTGTCTATCTTCATGTCGCGGTGCACTACTTTTGTGGTGCACCCGGCGGCGGCGAGATTACGTCCGATCGAATCGGCGATCAAAACCGAACGGTGCCTCCCGCCGGTGCAGCCGAAGCTGATAGTCAAGTAGCTCTTGCCTTCGCGGGTGTAGTGTGGAAGCAGATAGATCAGCAGGTCTGAAATGCGACCGATGAACTCGCCGGTCTGCGGGAACGACCGCACATAGCGCGCCACTTTGGGGTGTTTGCCTGTAAGATGCTTGCACCCCGGCACGTAGTTTGGGTTGGGCAGAAAGCGCACGTCGAAGACCAGATCGCTGTCGGTCGGCAACCCGTGTTTGAAGCCGAAACTAAGAATCGTCGCAAGCAGCGCGGGCTCTTGGGCCGAGCCGCTGAAGCGGGACGTGATCAACCGCCGCAGCTCGTGAACGTTGAGCTGCGAGGTGTCGATCGTCAAGTCCGCTAACTTCTGAATTGTCGCCAGGGTCTTGCGTTCGGCCGCAATGTTTCGGCGAACAGTGGTCGCCGTTCCGAGTGGGTGAGGTCTGCGGGTTTCACTGAATCGCCGCTGCAGAATCTCATCGCCCGTCTCCAGGAATAGTAACAATGTTTTCGTTTGCCGCCGCAGTTTACGAAAGATGGCGGGAAAGCGCTTCAGTGCCGGTCCCTCTCGAATATCGACTACCAGAGCGGCGCGCGAGATCTCTTGGGAGTGCTGGCAAAGTTCCGCGAACGTGTGAATCAAATCGACCGGTAAATTGTCAACCGCGTAGTAGCCCATGTCCTCGAACACTCGAAGCACCGACCCTTTGCCGGACCCACTTAGCCCGGTAATGATCACCAATTCGGGCCCCGGGACAGAGGGTGCATTCGGGTCCGTACCTGGTTCAGTCTTCTTGTTGGGGAGAGGCCGGGGCATGGGTTTGGATTCAGTGAACTCGAGCTTCATTCGTTTGCGCCGCAGCTTGCACGCGGTGCTTAAGGTGTTGTCAAGCGGGTCTCTGGTCTTCGAGCGGCGATCCTCGTACTGACATACCTCTCATGCACTACGCTTCGCCACCTCGTGAGCAATCCGGCTTAGCCAGCTTCGATCAGCTCCAAATCCCCGTCCGGCCGCCGCATCAGGACATTCACGCGCCCGTCCTCGGCGTTTCGAAACGTCAGATGATCACGGCCCAACTCTTCCAGCTTCAGCACCGCACCTTCCACCGAGAGCGGTTTCGGCGCGATATCGTCGCTCCGCAGAACGCGAGGCGTATAACTTTTCGACTTGCCCCCTGACTTTTGTTTCGCGTCGACTGCATCAGGGGCCGTAACATCTCCGGCGGTGACCCGGCGGCCGCGGTCCCGATCTGATCGGCGAGTGTCAATCATCTTATGTTTGTTCTTGACTGCCTGCTTTTCCAGCTTACCGACTGCCTCTAGTAGCGCCGGGTAGGGCTCTTCGTTCGCTCCTGTCACGACGAGTGTGTGGTTCAATGCGTTCAGTGTGACCTCTGCTTCGCACAGATGCCGCTGCCGGGACAGGGTGACGTGCGCTTCCAGGCTCCGTTCGGGACCCAGAATCTTGTGGATTTTCTCAAATTTTCGCTGCACCTTTTGCTTCTGCTCATCCGTGACCTCCGCGTTGCGTCCGGTGTAATGAATCCTCATAAGCTCCTTTCACACTTGATCGTTAGGCTCGGCGTCGCCGCCGATGAGTGGAGGGAATGTTCAGGTCTTCGCGGTACTTCGCGACCGTGCGGCGAGTGACCGAGATACCTTGCTCTTTCAACATCTTGCTGAGATGTTCGTCTGTCAGCGGAGCAGCGGGGTTCTCGCTCTCAATCATTTTCTTCACCCGGCGTTTCAACAGCAAAAGGGGAACGGAAGCGCCCGAGGGCCCCTGTACGGCTTCGGAGAAGAAGAAGCGTAGCTCGTAAACTCCATGAGGCGTGTGAGCGTACTTGTTGGCTACCGCCCTGCTCACCGTCGAGGGATGCACGCCAATCTCTTCGGCCACGTCCTTGATCATCATCGGGCGCAGGTAGTCCAGCCCGTTCGCCAAGAACGCCGTCTGCCTGCGAACGACCGCCTCGCAAACGCCCTCGATCGTGTGTCTGCGCTGCTGTATGTTGCGGAGCAGCTGAATCGCCGCGGCGTATCGATCTTTTACGTAGTCTCGAGTTTCCTTCGTCGATCGACCTTTTCGCAATAGCTGCCGGTATTGCCGGTTCAGGCGGAGATCCGGCAGATCATCCTCGTTGAGGACCACGCGAAAGCCTTCCTGCGTTTTTACGAAGAACACGTCCGGTTCGACGGTCCGAGCCTTGGAGACGTCGTATTGCTGGCCCGGCCTTGGGTCCAAGTGCTTGATGAGCTGTAGGGCGATCTCAACGTGCTCCCGCGGGCGCGCAAGCCGCTTGCAAAGTTCGCCAACATCCCCGCGTTCGAGAGCATCGAAGTGCTTTTCCACGATGGCCCCGGCAACCCCCTGATCCGCTCCGGATTCGCGTAATTGGATTGTCAAGCATTCTTCCAGGTTCCTAGAACCGACTCCCAGCGGATCGAATTCCTGCACAACCTTTAACGCTTTCCCGGACTGTTCCTCTGACGCTCCCGTCAGAGCGGCGATCTCCTCCAGCGTTGCCGTCAGATAGCCATCTTCATCCAGGTTCCCGATGATGGCCTCTACCGTTTCAGCGACTTTGCTGGCCCTTAGCGATAGACTGAGCTGCCAAAGAAGATGGTCCGTCAGCGTGCTGGGCTGAGCCAGGAATGTGTCGAACGAGGGCCGCTCCAGGGCTTCTACAGCGAAGGGGGTATGGATACCTGGATCGAGATAATCATTGAAGTAGGCCTCGATGTCAATCTCATCGAAGGGATCCTGAGATTCAGTGTCGGTGGCGCTTGGCTCTTCGGCCAACGCCGCTTCAGTATCAGCCGCGGCCGCGGGTGAAGCCTCGCCGTCGACGGCCGCGGGGTCGGTTGGTTCTTCGGCTGGCGCGCTGTCAGCGTCGACCGCTGCTTCGAGCACGGGGTTCTCTAGCAGCTCCTGAGAGATTTCCTCTTTCAGCTCTAACTTGTTAAGGGCCAGCAACTTGACAAGTTGCCGAAGACTTTGCGTCAGAACAGGCTTCTGCGCAAGTTTCAACCCTAGACGCTGTTGCATCAGCATGGCGGCGTGGAAGGATAACTGCCATCAGTATAGCAACGCAATTGACCGCAGCCCTGATCCTGATCAGTCCCTAATCCCTACTAAACAGACGTCCCAAGCACGCTATTAGTTTAATAGCAAGCCTGATTAGTTCGAATCGGCAGGTCGAAACCCAGCACCTCTCGGGCGATCAGCGTCAACCGAGGGTTCCGAACAGAGCTCCGCCCGCAGGGGGCCGCGAATGAATCGTCGCCGGGGCGACCTGACGGCTGGGTTTGTTGCGTTTGTTGCGATAGCGTTTGCCCATAGCCGGCTCCTCCAACGAAAGCGGGTAGCGGACAGGACGGCCCGATCGTGCAAAACGAGCAAACTCTCAAACGGGATCGTTGCCGGGATGATCAGCGGTGTCACCACTCACAAGCGCACCGGACCGGCGGCCAATCTCTGGTACGGGCTGTCAACCGCACCATTGTCGCGCCGGCCTCGAGCTGCCGCCCTGCCTGTCCTTGCCACTAGCCCGCATTTCTCACCGGGTGGCGAGGCAAAGTGCATGAGAGGTCTGTCAGTACGAGGCGCGCGCCGCTTGCGGTGACAAACGAAGAAACGACGAGCGCAGGCGTACTCTCGCAGTCCGTTGAGCACGGCGAGCAAGCGCAACGAAGTACAGGCGCACCTATTGCGTGCTTCGACCGTCAGGTGGTGAGAAATGCGGGCTAGGCACCGGCGGCTCGTTTGCGCGGCGGGCGGCCCACTCTCCCAGCTGTCAAGCAGCGGCCCGCCTCCTTTTGGAGATCTCGCACAAATTCTTCCTCGCCCGGCAGACGTCCCGAGAGGGTTGCCTGGCGAAGGCGCAGGGATTCGTTCTTGGGCGCCGGTTCCCGCAATACGTTTCCCCATTGGCCGCCGCCCCGCACCTGGCGCCAACTGGCGAGGTCTACCAGCCCCCCCGTCCCAGCCGCTCACGTGCGCGCCAGTGCTCGACCACGGATACTGTTCGGCGCGTCCCACCAAGCCGGCCCGAACCGGGTTGAGGTCGGCGTAGGCCAGCGCCGTCACCAGATGATCCCGTCCCAGCGCGCACGAAATGAAACGGTTCTGCCACAGGTGGCCGCCGCGGCCGCGGAGACGGTTGTATCGCTCGGCGTATCGCGAGTGCGTTCGCTGCATCGCTCGCGCCAATGTTTCTTCCCGCTCGGGCAGCGCCACCAGGTGGACATGATTCGTCATCAGACAGTAGCCGAGAATGCGCAAGCCATAGCGCAGGCTGTTTTCGCCGAGAGCGGCCAAATAGAATCGCCGGTCTTCGTCTGTCAAGAAGACATCCTGGCGGTTGTTGCCCCGTTGGGTGACTAGTTGGGTGATATGGTGCGGTGCGCCCGCCCCCACAACACGAGCAGCTCTGGGCATGCTGCTGTCCGGGTGTCCGTGGATGCTCCGATTGTCGCACGGAACCACGGCTGCCAGGCGCCTTTAATCGGGCTCTGTCCCTACTTTTACTTTCCCCTACTTTTCCCAAATTCGCGAGCGTGGACTTCCGTCCGCGCCTCTGTCCGGACGGCTGAATTTTTCGCCTGTCATCGGCAGCGACAGGCTGGCCCCCTCCAGCCGTGCCGCTTTTCGTTTGGCGGGTGGCCTGGAGGCACGAACCTTAGCCGCTGGAACCTCGCTTTGTTTGGACGAGGACTTGGAAGGTTTCTCCCATTCCGAACAAGAGGGTCTTGAGTTGCATGCGGTGCTTGGGGCTGTCTTCGGGCTCGTTTCCGGCATCGCCGGGCGCTTCGCTTGCGGCGCGGCTTTCGCCCAAGACCGCATTGAAGTTGTCCTTCTCGCCCAGTTCCATCAGGAATCGCATTTGCGTGACCAGGGGTGAGGCGGTCAGGCCGAGCTCTTCTCCACGCTCGACGAGGGCGGTGAAGTTGACGTGGGCGGTCAGGTCGCGATTTCCAGGGTCAGTCAGAATGTCCTCGGTCGCCTGGTGCTTCTGGTATGCCATCAGCGAGCCCTCGGGGAAGCGGCGGGCGGCGGCGATTTCCTCGGCCGTGTAGCCGTAGTCGATCGTCAGGATGTAGCCGGCTTCAAGAGTCGACGCGATTCTTTCCAGTGCGTCCAAAGCCGCTAGGTTGGCTTCGGTTTTCTGACCCTCGGCTAGCCCAGGGGCGAATCGCTTTATGTAGTCTTGCAGCTTGGGATCACTGGGTTCGCCTTCCGCCCATTCGAAGCCGCTGCCGCCTGGCACGGGCTTTCCGATACCGAAAGGGGAGGATTGGCCGCTTTCGGTTCGTCGCGTTGAGGCGGAAACCGCTTGCTGACGCGCGCGGCTCCGGTTCTGGTTGTCGAAACCTTTCGGCCCGGTTTGGCTCGAGCCCGGTGACTCAGGTGCTAACCCAACATAGTGTTCCACCAGAGACTCGCCGTGCCGCTCGACGGAGTGGACGGGCAGGGCGTCAAAAAACTCATTGCATATGACGACGCCGGAAAACTTCTCGGGCAGCTCGCCCGAGGAGAGGTCCACGGCGATACATCGCGCGGCCGGTAAACATCTTTGGATTTCGGCGGTGGTTTCGGCGCGGCCCGCTCCCATCTCAACGACCGTGAAATTCGGGGGGGCTCCCATTTCCTCGTACCACTGCTTGATCTGTTGCGTCAGCAGCCGCCCCCAAACGGGCTGCAACTGAGCATTGGTGTAGAAGTCGCCTTCGACGCCGAACGGATCACGAGGCCGCTGGTAGTAGCCGTGCTCGGGGTGGTAGAGAGCCAGCTCCATGAAATGCCGAAACGTGATCGGCCCGCGGCGGCGGATCTCCCCGGCAATTTTCCCGGCAAGCGGCGTCATAGGGGCGCGCCGGGATTGTCGGTGCTCTGCGGCGTGTAGACGAACATTTCGACGAAATAGTCGTGCAGGCCGTCGAAGATCATTCGTTGCAGGGTCCAGGGAAGTTGCGTGCTCTCCAAGTCGCGAGGGTGGATGGGCAGGTAGTAGGTGTGGATGTCCGGGGGCTTGTTTTTTAGGTCGATGACCAGTTCGACCGTTCCTTCGTTATCGCGGACCGAGAAATCGAGCAGCGGGTGAACATATTTCCTCAACTCCTGGCGGATCGTTTCGATCGGCTCCATGGAGGCAGCATAGCAAAGGAGGGCGGAGGCAACCCGTCCGCAAGGCGATCATTGCGTTGCGTCGTTGTTGTCGAACTCCCGGTAGCGCGGGACTCGTCAGAGACCTGCATTTTTTCGCCGGGCCGCTCCCAGCCGGTGACGGAACCAAAAGCCGCAGGTCTCTGACGAGCCCTGCGTTACGGATTTTTTGGGTTAGTATGGTGGTATGGTAATATGGTATTGATATGGCAAGCCTCAAAGTTACGTTTACTTTGGATGAGACGACCGTTTCTAAGCTCCAAAACGCTGCGGAGCGTCTGGCAAAGCCCAAGAGCGAGGTCGTTCGAAACGCGATCCAAGACTACCATGAACGCATCGGGCGACTCAGCGAGCATGAACGGCGACAGATGTTGCAAACCTTCGACACCTTTGTCCCGAAGATCCCGACCCGCCCCACCAAAGTGGTCGAAAGCGAGATCGAGGAGATTCGACGGGCGCGCAGAAGCGGCGGACGAGCGACGAGAGTGAAAGAGCAGCGATGATCCTGCTCGATACTTCGGTCATGATCGATGCATTCTGCGGACACCGAAGGTCCGCGCCGGACCTCAGGCGTGCAATCGAACGCGGGGAGCGCATGCTGCTAACGACCCTGGTCCTCTACGAATGGTTTCGAGGGCCGCGGCTTGAGCAAGAATTAGCGGCGCAAGAAGCCCTGTTCCCAGCCGAAACGGCTCTATTGTTCGGACCGCGAGAAGCCTCTGTCGCGGCGGAGCTTTACCGCACGGTCAGCCGCCCCCGCAGCCGGGAGATCGACCTTGCTATCGCGGCTTGTGCGCTCATAACGGACGCTGATCTGTGGACCCTCAACGTCGGCGACTTTCGCGGTATTCCGGGCCTGAGGGCGTCACGGCCGCATTAGGAACAGACGAGTCACCAAACAGCGCGCACAAGTTTACTCGCGCGGATCTGACGATCCTTGGTCACGAGGGTGGCGCGGTGCTGCATGGCGGAGGCGACGATCAGCCGATCGGCGGGATCTCCCGGAAAACTCTTGGGCAACCGGGCGGCTTCAACAGCTATCTCCGGCGAGATCGGAAGCAGTTCGACGCGCGCCGAAGCCAGGGCCTGCTTGATCCATGTAAGAGGTTCCCGGTCGAGCCCGATCCGCTGCCGGGCGGCGAGCGTGGCGACCTCCCAGCAGCTAATCTCGCAAATACCCACCTCGTAGGCGGCTTCCAACTCGCGCCGAGCCCGCGGACTCAGTTTCGGGGAGCCGCTCATCCACCAGATCCAGGCGTGGGTGTCGGCGACGATCATCGGTCGGCGTCCCACTCTTCGTCAATCGGGGCGACGATATCCTTCTCCCAAAGGATACTGCCTCGGAGGCTGGGCGGCTCTTGCGACTCCACGGGAGAGACCTGTGCAGCCGGCTTGCCTCGCCTGGTGACGATAAGGGTTTGTCCCGTGAGAGCGACATCGTCTAGGAGCGCCAGACATTTCGCCTTGAACTCGCTCGCGGGGACGTAGTTTGATTTTACTGCCATGGTCATATCACCATGGTCATTTAAACATACCCGCCATTGCTCGATGTGGCGTTTCCGGTGCAGCCGGGTGCAGTGTTTTTTTGGGGAACCAGCCTCGCCCGGCTTACAACGCGAGGGACTGGAAGGTGTGAAAAAATGCTGGAGACAGCCAGCCACGGCCAATGGCTTCCTTGATAAACAGGGATTCAGGAATGGCCGCTTGTGGCAGTCCCCGATTTTTTCACACCTTCCAGCCGCCTTGTCACCCTTCGGAGAGCTTTTTCAGAATTTCGGTGGGAACCAGTTTACGGATATCGGGGTGGCTTTCGATCAGCCGCTCGATGTCCAGCAAGTCTTTGCGGCGCTTGCTGGGGCGTCTGGTTGGGTCGCTAGCCGCCCAAACCTTCCCTTGCAGCACGTCGTCAATCCGGGCGACGGGCAGGTCAATACCCAACACATCCCGGGTCGCCGCGCGATCGGGGAACGCGAAATAGCGAGGATCGGTTTGGATTTGCACCCGAAGATTCGATCCCGGCGCGGAGATGTTCAGGCTGTGGGGGAATCGCTCGACCTCGAAGCGGTCGTCGAGCAGGCTCTGGACCTCTTCTATTTGGTGGGCCGCAACGACAAGATCGAGGTCTAGACTAATTAACGGCTCGGCGTAGGCGTTGACTCCTTGGCCACCGATTACACAGAATCGGATCTCTCTATTACGCAGGAGATCGATCAGCTCGTCGAGGAAATCCACCGTATCCTCAACAGCAGCCTTCCAAATCTGAACCGCTCGCATGATGAAACAACACCTTCTGTTTCATGCTAACAGGAAGAGAGTTGCCAGCCCGCGATGTCTGCTTGACTGGACGGGCCTCTGTTGTTACTGCTAGGCGTCGATTGATTCTTAGGCCGCTTTCGACGTCACAATCTCGTGAAGCACGCCGATCGCCTGCTCGCACTCCTGGCGCGTGACGTCGTGATGAGTGACGAGGCGCATTCTTGTCTGGCCGAGGCCGTTCGCCAGCACACCTCTTTCTCTCATGGCCGCCGACAAGTCGGCTGCTGCCATTCCAGTCCCCTCGCAGTCGAAGAACAGAATGTTGGTCTCGACTTCCGCCGGATCAATGGCGATTCCCGAGATCTGGGCCAAGGCTTGGGCTAAGTAATGCGCGTTGGCGTGATCGGTCGGCAGATCGGCCGGGGATTTCTCGAGCGCAACTAAACCGGCCGCGGCCAGTACGCCGGCTTGCCGCATGCCGCCGCCCAACAATTTCCGAACCAGCCGCGCGCAATCGATAAACTCTCGCGTTCCGGTCAGCACCGAACCTACTGGCGCGCCCAGGCCTTTCGAGAGGCAAAACGTCACTGAGTCGACAGGCGCCGCGACTTCGTGAACCGGCTTGCCCAAATACGCCGCCGCGTTGAAGACACGCGCCCCGTCCATGTGAACCGGAATGCCGGCTTCGTGGGCGTTGTGACAAATCTCTTCCAGCACGCCGCTGGGATACACGCGGCCACCGGCGACGTTGTGGCTGTTCTCGACGGAGATCAATCCGGTGCCGCGAAAATGGTCACTCGCGCGGCGGACACGCTTTGCTACCGCCTCCCAATGGAGGATTCCGTCCGGGGTCTCAATCGTTCGGGTTACGCAGCCGGAGAGTTGCGCCACTCCGCCCATCTCATAGAGCACGATATGAGAGCGGTCATCGCAAATGATCTCGTCGCCTGGCTGAGTATGGGCTTTGATCGCCACCTGGTTTCCCATCGTTCCGGATGGCACGAATAGCGCCGCCTCCTTGCCGATGATCTCGGCGGACCGCTGTTCGAGGCGGTTGACGGTGGGGTCTTCGTGATAGACGTCGTCACCGACCTCGGCGTCGAACGTGGCTTGCCGCATTTCCGGCGTGGGTTTGGTGACGGTATCGCTTCGCAGATCGATTGGTTTGCTCATGGGTTTCAGGAGTTCCTTGTGGAGGGCGGTCTTCATTTTAGCCTGAGGCTTGGTCTGGAGAGTGCGGACTGCCGCCCGCTCGATGGCAGGCAAGGATGCCTGCTCCACATTGGACCGTGCTCGATGGCGGGGCATGAGCCCGCGGGCTGGCATCCTGCTCGCGCTTGAGGCTGCTCTTGTTTCGACGCTTCGGGGCTTTCCATCAGTCTTCCAGAAACTCCTGGAAGACCTCGTTGGAGAACATCACGCCGTCGGTGGTTAGCCGGTAGAGGCCCCCATTGGTATTTGTGAGCCACCCACGCTCTTGGAGTCTCAAGAGTGGGGCTCGAAACTTCTCCAGCTCGGCACCGGAGGGCTGTATCCCGGCCATCTGCCGCAATCCCGTAATGAATCGGTCTTGCGTCCAGCGGTCCTGGCCGACTGGTTCTACCTCGCCTCGAACGGTCGACCCTTCTTTCCAGGCCGCGACATACTCGGTTGGGGATGATAAGTTTCCCCAGCGCCTCTTGCCGTCGAAGGAATGTGCGTCGGCTCCGAAGCCCCAGTAGGGCTCCATGTTCCAGTACTTCAGGTTGTGGCGCGATTCCCAGCCCGGCCGCGCGAAGTTCGAGATTTCGTACCTGGAGATGTTGATGAGCCGCAAACGCTCAACACCCTGCAGGTAGAAGTCGCCTATCTGATCATCCGACGGAACAAGAGAGGCCCCATATCGGGAGCCGCCTTTACGAAGCTCCGCACCCAGATGGCTCTCGTCATCGACTTCCAGCATGTAGAGCGACACATGCGGCGGATTCAGTCTCTCGACCCAGTCCAGAGAAACATCCCAACTCCGCTGAGTTTGCCGAGCCAGCCCGGCGATCAGATCCACGTTCGTGTTCGAGATGCCCTCCGCCGCTAATATCTCGATTTCCTTAGCGACGTCGCCGGGAGTGTGTTTTCTCCCCGAGGCCGCGGCGACTTCGGGCACAAACGATTGCACACCCAAGCTCACGCGATTGATGCCGAGCCGCGCCCAGCCGGCGGCTTTTTCGGGTGTAATCGAGCCGGGGCTGGCCTCGATCGTCGCCTCGGCCCAGCTGGGATTGATATCGGCCGCGGGGTGATCGAGCGAGCTGTGGCGCCCAAAGGCTTCGAGGAGCCGGCCTAGGCGCGCAATATCAAGCAGGCTCGGTGTGCCACCACCTAGATAGAGCGTGTCTGCCTCGGGCGGGATCTCAGCGGCACGGATCTCCGCCTGCAACGCTTCGAGGTAGTCATCGATCAACTGATCGGAAAACACGCCTGAGGCGAAATTGCAATAGGTGCATTTCTGACGGCAGAAAGGAAATGAAATGTAGATGCCAGGCATCAGGCGGGCGACGCTAACGTTCTTACCGCCAGAGTATCAGCTTGCAACCCCTGCACCCGCCCGGACGATCCGGGGGCCGGGGGTCTCTATTACCCGGCCGAGCCGCCCATCGCCGATCACATGGGTGTTTCCAATCTAGCCCGCATTTCTCAGTGCCCGACGGGGGAAGCACGCTGCAAGCCCGCCATGACTTCGTTGGGCCTGCTCGCGGTGTTCGACACAGGCGTGGGCGTAGCCCGCTACGCCCCTACGCCGAGGGGCCGGTTTACGGCGTGAAGCGTTGCGCGATGGGGAAGCGGCGGCCGACGCCGAAGGCTTTGGAAGTCACGCGCAAACCTGGGGCGGCCTGCTTGCGTTTGTATTCGTTGCGGTCGACTTTTTGTGTTATATCGCGGACCAGCTCTTCCGGCAACTGTAAGTCCCGGGCGATTGCGGCCGGGTCTTGATACTCCTCGACGTAGGCTTTCAGTAGCGGATCGAGCACTTCGTATTC
>Ga0114996_10004109_pt1 | contig 17669 bp, 15 predicted proteins | sample ArcticOcean_MG_C_4_FD_87039 | JGI IMG/M metagenome (GOLD analysis project Ga0114996, IMG submission 87039) | Marine microbial communities from western Arctic Ocean - ArcticOcean_MG_CB4_134 | ecosystem: Environmental > Aquatic > Marine > Oceanic | place: Arctic Ocean: Canada Basin | collected...
CGGGCGAGTCTGGGCTGAGGACCGGCCTATGAGGGGTGTTCGCGACTACTCCCGCTGGGTGAGTCAGCGGGATGCCGCCCAGGGCATTGAGAGGAGTCTGGACAAACCTCCGAACGAAAAGTACATTGTCGTCAACATTGGGTCCAACAACAAATGGGGCACAGTGGACTTGAGCTATTCAAAGCAAGCCATTGGCTTTGAGCCTCTGGATAGCGCCGACGCTTATATCGAGAAGTAGAACGCGGGAGGTGCAAGATGCCTATTATCGACTCTGACGCCCACGTTATCGAAATAGACGAGACGTGGGAATACATGGACCCCTCAGAGCGCCACTTCAAACCGGGAACAAGTTTCAAGACCGTGGCCAGTGGCGAGGTCTTTAAGTATTGGATCATCGGCGGGAAGGCCATGCGGACGTCTTGGCCGGGGACCGGTGACAATGATCAGAGCTTCGGTCTCTTCCTGGGCAACGTTGGCTTGCCGGTGGAGTCCAAGTTCATGTTGGATGTTCAAGCCCGCGTGCGCCACATGGATGAGATGGGGACCGATGTGCAGATCCTCTATCCGTCGCTGTGGACAGGCCCTATCACGACCAACCCCGCTGAAGAGGTTGCCCTCTGCCGCAGCTACAACCGCTGGATGGCTGATATTTACGCCCAGGGAAAGGGCCGCTTCCGCTGGTCTGCAGTCATACCAACGCTGGACTTGGAAGAGGCAGAGCGCCAACTTCGATTCAGCAAGGACAACGGCGCGGTTGCCATCAACCTACGGGGCGTGGAGACGGGCAACCGCCTCATCCATGATCCGTACTGGTTCCCGCTCTTCGAGTGGGCTGGGGAGCTGGACATGCCCATCTGCCCGCACTCGGGAACAGGCAGCTTTGAGATCGATACCATCTGGGAAGATCCGCTGACCGCATTTGAGCGGAACAAATTCAGCGGCCTTTCCGCTTTTCATTCACTGATAATGACTGGAATTCCGGACAAGTTCCCCAAAACCAAATGGGGCATCATCGAGTTCAGCGCTGACTGGATTCCCTATATGTTCAACGATCTCAAGCGCCGTTTAGAGCGGCGCGGCGGCCAGATGAAAGAAAGGCCGCTGACGGACAACAATATTTGGGTGACCGTTCAGCTCAATGACGACCTTGAGCAGGTATACAAGTACGCCGGGGACGACCGGTTGCTCATTGGCACCGACTACGGTCACTCCGATTCCTCGACGGAGATCTACGCGCTCCAGACTTTCCTCAAGGACGAACGGCTGAAGCCAGAGAGCCGCGAGCGTATTCTTTGGGACAATGCGATAGAGTTCTACGACATCAAGTAGGACTGAATGCAGATATGGGATAAGAAGAAGGCGGGTCAAGCGACCCGCCTTCTTCTTTGCCGGGCCCTTGTTTCTGATCCCCTCCATGTTTTCTTCACGAACTGCTCTCATAGTGGATTGGGTAGTGTATCGAACGCGGAACCTTGCTAGGCGGGTCAGCATGAAACGTACGGTTGTGATGATGGCTGGGCTTTTGGTCTTAGCCTTGGCAGTGGCCTGTGGCGGCGCATCGTCTGATGCGCCCTCGCCGACTGGCGCAGCGGATTTCACAGGAGGGGCCTCGACGCCGGTACCAACTGACGCTCCAGAAACACCCCCATCTTCTCAAGTGGCCGCTACTCAGCCGCCCGCCGATTCAACAGGCTCGCTCAACGGCCTCAGGCAGACCGGTCAGGTTGAAGGGATTACGTTTGTGGTCAGGGAAGGATCTGAGGCCACATTCACTGTCCAGGAGCAGCTTGAACGGCTACCGCTACCCAATGATGCCGTACTCAGGACTACGGCGCTGTCAGGGGAAGTTCGGCCGGATGGCCGTGCTTCCAGCGTTTCCATTGACCTGCACAAGCTTTCCAGTGACCAGACTTTCCGAGACCGATACGTCCGCTCCACCATGTTTCCGAGGGATCCAAGCGCTATTCTGACCATTAACGATGTCGGGCCCTTGCCCGGGGGCTTTACGGATGGGGAGACGGTTTCAACCCAGGTCACCGGCATTCTCTTAGTGAAAGGGGTGGAGGCGCCGATGACCTTCGACATCGAAGCGCGGGATGATGGCGATGTCGTATATGCAGTGGGGCGCGCCAAGTTTACCTGGGATCAGCTGAGTTTGAGGGCCCCCACGGCGATCTCAGTCGTTTGGGTGGCGGAAGAGGTCAGCGTGGAAGTTCTGCTGGCCCTGAGGCCCGAGTAGTCCTAGGCGGGGTAGTATGGGAGCTTGCATGATTGAAAGACCCATTCAGGCAGGACTATTCTCGGGCGCAATCGCTGCGATCGTTGCGTCTTTGGTCCAACTTCCCCTCTACGCACCTTCAGATACCTTGTTCAATAGCGCAACGGTCACGGCGGGCGCTCTCGCTGCCGGGCTCGCTGCGGGTGTGTTGTGGAAGGTGACGAACCGGAGGGCCAACCGTGTTTTCTTGTTCGGCGTGGCATGGGGTGTCGTTTTTGCCGCCACTGTCGTCTTCAGCGCCATAGGTGAGACGCAGCTCAACCGATCCATCTCATTCATTGTCCCGCTTGCAGCGGTGGTGCTTGGGCTCACGGGTGTAGGGACGCCATTGCTGGCCTCCTCGACCCTGATGCGGCGATGGGCTGTGCCTCTGGCGGCAGTGGTTGTAGCTATCGGCGTTGGAATTGGTCTGGTGGGCCAGGGTGACGCCGAAAGCGGCCGTCTGGAACTGCCACCTCGGAGCGCTGAGGCTCCCATCGTGGCAGCGATTTGAGGGCCACCACGATAGCGACGCTTAAGTCTTTCCGCCGAAGGCCGGGGTCAGCCAAGGCGGTTTCCGTGGGGTGGTCCCATACGGCAATAACAGAGGTTGGCGGATCACAAACGTAGGGGCGTTCAATTGAACGCCCCTACTGGTATGCCAACGAGATTCGCTCCGATTCAATCCGTCACAGCGGGGAAGTCCACTGTTCTAGCCGCCGTAAAGAGCCAACGGTGCTATGAGAAGCTCGTCCCTTGGGAAGTTGTCCAGCAGTTGCGGGCCATCCTTTGTAACAACGACCATGTCCTCGATCCTGACTCCTCCCACCCGTTGCACTCCCTGCCGGCTCTCGACAGCGATAACCATTCCTTCCTGGAATTCTTGCGGGTGGTCGAAGGACCATTGTCGGTTGATGATCGGCATGTCGTAACCGCCGCGGCCACCCAGGCCAATGCCGTGACCAATCTCGCTGCACAGCACCTCAACCTCCTCGTCGTAACCCCACGAAGAGGCGGGCGGGAAGTGCTTGGCGGCGTCAGCGGTGGTGTTGCCCACTTTGATCTCGCTAATGACGCCATCTACAACGTCCATAAGTTGCTTGTACCAGTCCTTCTCTCTCTCCGTGGGCTTTCGGCCAATGATGAAAGAGCGATAGGTGCAGCTTCCATAACCAAGATAGGTGACGCCGCAAAGCGATCCGTAGAGCAAATCGCCGAATTGAAGAATCCGGCTGCTGGTCTGGAAGCCCCGGTCGAAGGTCATGGGCCCGCTTCGCCAGCCTCCCGGCACCGCAAACTCGGCCCCTGCTTCATAACCAGCGGCGACTGCGATGGCGCCTAGCTGATTGTCGCGGAGTCCAGGCTTGGCATTCTCCCAGACCTTCCACCACATGCCGTCCACCATGGCGGACAGTATGCGGAAGCAATCGATCTCGTCCTGGTTCTTGACTGACCTCGCTTCCAAAAGCATGTTGCGGTTGTCGACTAGGTTGGTAACACCGGCTTCGATGAGCGCCTGTCGTGCAAACCCATCGAGCCCACCCACACCGATGCGCTCCTTCAGCAGGCCTCTCTTCTCGAGTTCCACTTTGATGTCATTGGCGTACGCCTTGGTCTCGTCGGCAATGGCGTCTAGCCCTGGTGATCCTGCCAGCCAGGAGCGGCCCGGACGCCACTCTTTGATCCAGGGGGCCTGGTCGGGCATCTGGTGGTACCAGCCACTGTGCTCGTACATGATGGTGTCGCCTTCAGCAAAGAAGAGGCAGTAGCGGCATCCCGGCATTTCGAAGCCCCGCGTTGATGTGAGGTACCTGAGGTTGCCAGGCGTGCCCTCAAGCAGGACGGCGACCTCGTACTTGCGCATTACCGCTCGGGCGCGAGCCTCTCGATACTGGCGCATCCGGTCCATATTGATGCGCTCTTGCCAGTCGGCTGACATGGGGCCGAAAGTGAGCTTGGGAAGCATATCTACCATGATCTATCCTCCGGTGGTGGAATATCGACTCGGACGAGGCAAAATATGCCGGAATCCCTTCTGTTGGTGGCCTTTAACGACCGCTCAGGAGCGGCTCGTCGACCTCGATTGGCTCGGCAATTGTATGCCTGGGGTTCGAGGCGTGCAAGGCGCTAGCACCCCTATGTTGAATGCCTTGTCGCAAGCTACGCCAACAGGATTGCTTATCTTGAGCTTCCCCTGGCGCAGTGTTGCAATCCCGCGCCAACCTGAAGCACTACGCCTTAAGACGGCGTGAGGTCAAATTGAACGCTCCTCGGCGGTTGGCCTATACTACCGCTGCCGCTAGGAGCATCCTTCAGCCACTCTGAAGCTACGGAGGCGTCATGACGGATCAGGTCTACCACCGGCAGCTAACCCCTGTCGATTTCCTCGAGCGTAGTGCCTTCGTCTATCCGGATAAGCTGGCCATTGTATACAACGGCCAGAGTACGACCTATGGCCAGTTTTTGGAGCGCGCCAATAGACTGGCGGGGGCGCTGCGTCAGGCCGGGATCGGCAGGGGAGACCGCGTTGCTTTTCTGTTGCCCAACGTCCCCGCGATGCTTGAGGCACACTTCGGCCCCATGCGGATCGGCGCAGTGCTGGTTGCCTTGAACTACCGGCTTGCCGCGTCTGAGATCGCCTACATCTTGAACCACTGCGAAGCCAAGATCCTTGTTTTTGATTCCGAGTACGCCCCCATCATCAGGGAGCTTCGGGGACAGGTCCCGTCTGTGGCGACGTATGTTCAGGTGGTCGACATATTCCCTAAGGCGGACGACATTGCTGGACCCGACTACGAGTCCTTTTTGGATTCGGCCCTTCCGGGCGAACACCGAGACGCAGTCGAATCCGAGTTGGATGTCATCACCATTAACTACACCTCCGGCACAACGGGCATGCCCAAGGGAGTCCAGTACGCCGGTCGTGGAGCTTACCTCAATGCCCTTGGGGAATGCCTAGAGCTGGGCCTCACGGCTCGGAGCTCATACCTATGGACCTTGCCCATGTTCCACGCCAATGGTTGGTGTTTCACCTGGGCCGTGACTGCCGTGGGTGGAACGAACGTCTGCCTGCGCCGCGTCGATGTTGAGGATGTCTACCGCCTCATCAAGGAGCAGGGTGTAACTCACATGTGCGCTGCTCCTACAATCTTGGTGTCTATGTACTCGTCGCCTTTGGCGAAGGGGCAAGACCTCACAGGTTTGACGATCGCCACCGCCGGCGCTCCTCCTGCGCCACAGGTTATTCGGACGATGGCAAGCATGGGTGCGTACATCCAGCACCTCTACGGCCTGACTGAAACCTATGGCCCTCACACTCTCTGTGCGCCTCAGGCGAGCTGGGACGCCCTGACGGCCGAGGAACTTGGAGCCGTCAAGGCGCGGCAGGGCGTGCCCTACATCATCGCGGGAACCGGCCTCAGGGTTGTGGATTCCAGCATGAACGATGTGCCGCGCGACGCGTCGACTATTGGCGAGGTTGTCATGCAGGGAAACAATGTGATGCAGGGCTACTACCTGGAACCGGAGGCAACCGCCAAAGCATTCGAGGGCGGTTGGTTCCACTCAGGTGATCTAGCGGTCTGGCATCCTGACGGCTACTTAGAGCTTCAGGACCGGGCCAAGGACATCATCATTTCAGGCGGGGAGAATATCTCCAGCCAGCAGGTCGAGAAGGTCATCATGGAGCACCCTGGTGTCCTTGAAGCCTGCGTGGTGGGCGTGCCTGATGAGCAGTGGGGAGAGGTTCCCAAGGCGTTTGTGGTGCCGCGGCTAGATGCCGCCGTCACGGCAGAGGACATCATCGCCTTTACGCGCGAGCGGATCGCTCATTTCAAAGCTCCGAAGTACGTCGAGTTCGGAGACCTGCCGAAAACAGCAACCGGGAAAATTCAGAAGTTCGTGTTGCGTGACAAAGAGTGGCAGGGTAGGGAAAAGCGGATCCAATAGGCGGCTGGCCTGCCTTGGAGAACTCGCTACGCCGGTCGTAAGCCTAGCGGCTGGCATGGCGGACGCCGTCGTCCCGCCCGGCCCACCCTCGAACGCTTGTTGTGGGGGACACCCCCACAACTCCGGCGGGGCTGGCGCCCTGCACACGGCAAGCTCCGTATTGGGACCATTGCTATGCTGAGGAGTCGGGCTGAACCCTCGTTCGTTTGCTAGGTGGGCCACCGACGCAGCAGCTTAGGTTATGGAATCCTTGCGGCACCATCATTGCCACGCCGCGGAGTTCGGGGACCCGAGATGGAGGGACCGTTGGCCGCCTCTCCTACCATCTTCGTTGCGAGGAGTACTCAAACGAAGCAATCTGGCAGGGTGGTGCACCGGCCACAAACGCAGCAGGCCGCACTGCGGTTCCTTACTCGGAGGGGTGGCCGCCTCGGAGCACCGCCGCCAACGACAACGACGTGGGCCTACGCGGGCTTCAACGGTGCGACGCTGAAGATGACGTGGAAGGGCTTGCAGTAGATCACCACCGACTTCCATTGCGACGCGTCGGTGCCTTCGGGAAGGTCGTAGTTCTGGTTGCCGCGGTTGCCCTTTAGCTTTTCTAGCTCTATGTAATGGTTGCCCCTCAATTCCGACTGGTTCATCGGGTCTGCATGCGTGCTGAGCAGTACCACCAACGCTGGGCCGTTGGTCACGTCGATGTCTTCCAGGCGAAGCACATGGCCGCCCTCTGGCAGGGAGTAGATCGTCGCCTGGCCGCTGCCCTTGTGAAAGCTGTCGGCATCCCTCAGCGTCCCACTGCTGACGATTTGGGCTGTGGCCATGGCTTCGGGCATGGCCTCCACCATCTCGCTATCCACCTTGGCCATGGTCTCCATGACCATTTCGACCTCGGCGCGAGTCACCGCGGCCGGAATTTGGGCTGACACCGTGCGTGGGAACTCCTCGTCCACGGTTTTGTTGAGGAACAGCGGGGAGCCCAGGTACCAAGCAAAGGCGATGACCGGTATTGCCGCTACGAGCAGGCCCCCCGCTACTATGCGGCGAAACTGAGTCGCGAACGCCCAGCGCAGCAGTCTCATGCCGAGCCTCCTGAAGGCGTGGGTAAGGTCAAGCCATTGCGCTGAGGTCTAAGCCAATCCGGTCCACGAAGCACCATCCCGTTCCTTCCTCTCCTGATTCCGTGGAACGCATGATGGGATGGCCGTCTTTTTGAAAATGCCTGGTAGCAAGCCTGTTCTGAGAGCTGTCGCAGCAACCGACCTTGCCACAACTCAGGCAAATTCGCAGGTGGACCCACGTATCACCAGTAGCCAAGCAGTCCTCACAGCCCTCAGCGCTTGGCACTACTTCTCGGATCGTCTCTGCGTGCGGGCAGGGCATTGGCTTGTTTCCCTAAGCGTTAACTTTCAGCTCAGCCTACCGGGATTGTCTCAACCCTAGCAAGAGTAGGGAGCGGCCATAAGGCCGCTCCCTACGATCCCCCGAGGCACTTCTAACATACAGGGCTATTTGAAAGCGGGAATAACCTCTTCTCCGAAGAGCTTTAGGGACTTGGTAACTTGCTCCATTGGCATGGCCCCTACATGGAAGTTTCCAATGTAGACATTTAATCCCATTGATTCCTGCTGTTCCTTGATTTTCTTGATCACGGTTTCTGGACTTCCAACCACAGCAATTCCGTTGTCGACGGCAAAATCATAGGACTTGCCGACCTCGCGAAAGACCCTTCCTCGCTCCTGGATGTCCGGTGTGATTTCGTTGCCGACTCCGCGAGGGGATGTTCCCATACCGACACGAGTGTTAATGACGAACTCCCGGCCCAGGCTGAAGTCGATTGGGACGTGAGCCTCAGCCTCCGCCCGTGCCTTTTCGTCCGTTTCCGCAACATAAATTGTGCGCATGAGCAGCGTTCGGGGCATAGGGCCTGGATGCCCGCATTCCTTCCACACCTGTCTGAAGTAGTCAAACTTCTTGACCATGTTGGAATCGATGTCGATGTTTTGGGCCACGTCGTAGTTGTTACGGGCAGCGAAAGCAAGGGCCCGGGGACTGTGAGCCGCGGCCCAGATGGGAGGGTGAGGTTTTTGGTAGGGAGCGGGAGCGGGTAGGGCCTCTTCGAACTGCCAGTACTTGCCGTGATAGGTCACTCGTTCCTGGGTCCAAGCCATCTTAATAATGTCCAGGGCCTCTTCACCCATCTTCTGCCGCTCGGTGAAGTCCATGCCCCAACGAATGAATTCGTGTTCGTGGATCCCTATTCCCGTGCCGAATTCAACTCGGCCGCGGGACAGGTTGTCCAGCATCGTGATTTCCTGGGCAAGCCGCATTGGGTTGTGGAAGGGGGTTTGCCAGATCATTGTGCCCAGGCGCAGGTTGGTGGTGTGCTGGGCTATAGCGGCGAGCAGCACAGTGGGAGAGGCGATCTGCCCTACATAGGAACCCTGGTGCTCGATGGTGTGGTATTGCTTGAACCCCACTTTCTCCATGAGTTGGGCTAGGCGGATGTGGGACTCATAGACATCTGCAGCGGAAGCAGCGGCCTGTATCTCTGTGTAGCGGTACTGGTCCCAGATGCCGAAATCCAATGCGGCCATATTGTCCTTCTTAACGGAGTAGCTAGGCTGGTACTTAAACTTCAGGGTGGTGGGTATGCCACCCTGCTGATTGCTGGTAGGCGTGTCCAATTCGCAGCACGGTCTGCTCGTCGAAGGCCCTTCCGACAAGCTGGAAGGCAATGGGGAGACCGGCGTTGGTGAACCCGGACGGCAACGTCATGGCTGGCGAACCCGAGAGATTGAATGGCCCATTGTAGTCGGGGCTTAACTGGGTGACCAGAGATTCTATAGGCGTCATTTCGCCGATCAATCCGGCAGGCTGCAGGTGTCCGGGGAGCGCTAAGACATCAACCCGTCGGAAGGTCTCGTCCATTTCCCGTTTGAGCCGCCGCCGCACCCTTTGAGCTTGCAGATACTCCGCGGCCCCCGTTAGAGCTCCAAAATAGACCCTGGCCCTCCGGGTGTCGGATGCAATGCCGACGTGCGCCTGAAGGCCAAGGTTGCGGCCTGCCATGTACTCACAGCAGTAGAGCACTCCGGTGGCGATGCTGGCGTACTCCATGCTCGGGATCGTCACCTTCTCGACTTTTGCGCCAAGCGCTTCCATGTCGCGCAACATTTTGTCGAAGCCTGCCGCAATCTCATCATTGAGCCGGGGCCTGAGTATATCCAGGTAGTGCTGTGGAACCCCTATGACGAGGCCTTTTATATCTTGTCCTAAGGCCGACGTGTAATCGGGTACCGGGGCCGGGCTTGTCGTGTGGTCTCTGGGGTCCTGACCAGCTATCGCCGTTAATACGAGGGCGGCGTCTTCAACTGTTCGGGTAATGGGGCCGCTGTGGTCCAGCGACCACCCCAGTGGGGCCAACCCTCTGCGGCTGACACGGCCATAGGTGGGCTTCAAGCCGACTATGGCGCAGCAAGAGGCTGGGTTGCGGATGGAACCCGCTGTGTCCTCACCTAGGGAGCCCATGCACAGCCCTGAAGCAATGGCCGAGCCAGACCCGGAGCTAGAACCACCTGAAGTCCGTTTGGTGTCCCACGGATTGCGGGGCTCGGGGTGCTTCCCGGGCAATCCCGACATCATCAGCTTGCCGAGTACCACTGCACCAGCGTCACGCAATTTCGCTACTGCGCCCGCATCCTCCGATGTTTCCGGTGGTGGAATCCTGACCAAGGCGGGAATGCCAGCGAAGTCGTATTGGTCCTTGATGGCGACCGGTATCCCGTGCAAGGGGCCACGAGGTCCGGTAGAAGCGATCTCGGCTTCTGCGGCAGCGGCTTCCGCCAAGGCGCTTTCCTCGGTCAGCTTCAAATAGGCGTGGAGTTGGCCGTCAAGGGCGTTGATGCGTCGCAGATGGGCTTGGGCAAGCTCCACAGGAGACAACTTCCCCTGCTTGATGAGCCTCTGGGCCTCGTCTATGGACATGTAACAGAGATCGGTGTCGTTTGGCACGGCTCCCCCTAGGACTCCCTTCCGGGCTCGAAGATTAGGGCCGACTCCTCTTCCCCTAGGTCCAGGGAGCGGAGGGTTTCAAGGTCTTTGAAGTAAAGCTCAAAGACCGGTAGGAGGCGTTCGATCTCTTCCTGAGACACGCTGATGCCCCTGGCTTCGAGTCGGAGTGTCAGGTCGCCTACGGACAGGCTCATCGCTTCAACCTCCCTTCGACTTGCTTGTGGGGACTGGGGCTTTGTGGACAAATTTTTGGAAGTCGTCAATGGCCTTTTGCCCACCGAGCCATTCCTCGGGACGTTGGGGAGTCGGCTTCAAGCCCATTGTCTCTCGGTAGTAGGCCGAGGCGCCCTGGCCCTGGCGCCGAAGCTCTCGAATGAGAAGGGTCTCGTCCAGAGCCGCTCGGATGTCATCGGCCGCCGTCCAGGTGGCCCTGAAGGAAACGTGACCGGTGTGGTCTATGATCCAAGACATATTGGAGACCGCTCCATACATCCTATTGACCTCTCCGTCTAAGGAGTCCAGCAAGATGGGCCGTTCCAGACCCCTTTCCCGGAAGGCCTGAGCGTGACGCACCTTCTGCTCCAAGGAAGTATGGTGCGGGAAGACCTCACCTGGGTGGGCTTCCCTAATGTAAACGAAGAGGAAGGTTGCCCGGTCGGCATACTCTTTGGCCAGTTCCTCCATACGCGGAGACTCCGCGTAACAAGGTGGTCAGGTAATGCTGCCGAACTCCAACATGATGGGCTTCCCTCTGAGCGCTGACAGCGTAATGTCGGTCCCGTCGAGGGTGGGCAGCGTGAAGTCTGGAGCCATTTGCCCAACCTTGACCCCTTCCATCTGGAAGTAAACTCGTTCTTCCGCAGTTGGACGCCAATCGGCGAAGTTGTAGGGCCTGCCTAGAAACTCGGTTTCCGTTCTTGTTTCTTGCTTGACCATGCCTGCCTCCACGCTGAGACTCCCGCGGATCGCCTGAAGGTCAGACTATCCCACCGCCCAGATAGCGTGTCAACCAGGGCTCTTAGCATCCGCAGCACGGAAGAAGCATGGCTGGACAGAGGTTTCTTCTATGCCAAAGTACCTAGACTGTGGCATGTAACATAGCTATCTTCGAGGCTAACAGGCCTGTTATGGGTACACGGACCATGTATTAGCCTTCGTAACGAACTGAGGCATGAGAGGCATAAAGAGAGAGGCCCTTGGACTCAGTCCAAGGGCCTCTCTCTTTTGGTGCGCACAGTATGTGGAGGCGACGGGCGGATTCGAACCGCCGAATAGGGGTTTTGCAGACCCCCGCCTTAACCTCTTGGCTACGTCGCCCTGGTAGGAGTGGTGCCGAGGAGGAGACTTGAACTCCTACGGGCTGACGCCCACGGCCCCCTCAAGACCGCGTGTCTACCTATTCCACCACCTCGGCAAGTCCATTCGTGAGAAACCTATGGTTCCTCTCAGCCATTATGACGACCGGCCAAAGTTTGTGTCAATCGAGTTTGTGGCTAAGTCCTTCCTGTTTGTACAGTTGACCTTCCTTTGCCACAGAGTCATTGGTGAACTTCATGAGCGCCAGTTGGGCCTGGCTGACCGGCGCTTTCACCTTGCCGGGGATGCCAACAAGAAAGGAACGGTCCGGAACCTCGCTGTTGGCCGACACCACGGCGTTGGCCCCGATCAGGCACTCCGTGCCCACGGAGGAGTATTCAAGGATCGATGAGTTGTTTCCTAACAATGAACCGGTTCCCACGCGGGATGTGTGCACGACCACGCTGTGGCCAATCGTGACATTGTCTTCGATGACCATTGGGTCGCTGGAGTGGAGGACGGAGCCGTCCTGTACGTTGACGTTGCGACCCAGTGTCATTTTGCCAGGGTAGGCTCGAATGACGACGCCAGGCCATATGCTGACGTTTTCTCCGATCTCAACGTCCCCAACGACGTATGCGTCCTCACTTATGAAGGCCGATGGATGGATACGAGGCGCCTTACCCTTAAATGCACGAATCAAGGCTGGTCTCCTTGGAATGTTTGGCTACGTTACTAGAAGCGCCGACTGTGGGCGGCTTCTGGCGATACTCATATTCACTTGGCCCGAGCCACCTATGCTCAACCCTGACCTGCCTAGACTCGGCAGTAGGGGTGCCACATACCCTTATGGTGCAGGGTCAATAATTCCAGGGTACCAGATGGTCATTGACTGTGGCATCTCCGATTTGGGGAATGAGCTAAGGCCTTCTGGAATAAGGATGGGCTCGAGGAGCCCTCGAGTTCACCGTTATTGCCAAGGCGCGTTGGGCCACCCCGCTTATCGAGCTTGAGATCCCAGCATCAGCAGCGATTGGACGGTATCACCACGATGGACAGGCTTACACGATCCCCCGTACTAGCCAGGGGCGCTGGTTACCGTGTAACATTTCGTCTGCTGGGCTGAGGTCAGCTCCTTAGGATGATTCGAGCCCATGCTTCATGGCCGGCTAGCTCAATTTGGCAGAGCAACTGACTCTTAATCAGTAGGTTCAGGGTTCAATTCCCTGGCCGGTCACCACCTTCCGAAAGCAAGAAGAGGCCCCTGGAACGCTCCAGGGGCCTCTTCCGTTACAGAGAACCAAGAGCTTTGACCTAGGCGGCCATCGGGATTAGGCTGTCTCAAATATCGATCAGTCTGGAGGTAAATCATGCGAGGCGTAGTTTTCTTGGGCAACCGTGAGGCAGAGATACGGGACTTTCCTGACCCCCAGGCTGGTCCAGGCGAGGCCGTCGTCAAGATTCGTGCCTCAGGGCTATGCGGCACTGACTTGCATTCCTACCGAAGTGGACAGGCCGCTTCCACCATCAGTGGTCATGAGCCCTGTGGGGTCATTGAGGAGCTGGGCGCCGGCGCTCCAGACAGCCTCAAGGTTGGCGACAGGGTGATCTGCCACCACTATGCCGGCTGCGGGACCTGCGAGGTCTGTGCGATGGGCTACGAGCAACTCTGCCCGCACGGCCACGTCACCTACGGCGGTGGCACAGCTCACGGCGCCAATGCCGACTACATCCTGGTTCCAACTCGTACGCTGGTGAGCCTTCCTGATGAGCTGTCGTTTGAGGCAGGGGCGGCTATATCCTGTGGTACCGGCACTGCCTGGAACGGCCTCAATAAGATGCATGTGTCTGGCAAAGACACCGTCGCCGTGTTTGGACAGGGCCCCGTGGGCCTCAGTGGCACGTTGTCGGCGAAGGCGATGGGGGCTCAGGTGATCGGGATTGACGTGGTACCAGAGCGGCTGGCGTTGGCCAAGGAGTTGGGAGCAGACCACGTCATCAATCCAACGGAGACCGACGCTGTTCAGGCCATCCTTGAGCTAACGAGTGGCATGGGCGCGTCGGCGGCGTTAGAGACATCGGGGAATCCCACGGCGCGTCAGCAGGCGCTGGAGAGCATGCGTCCCTTCGGCAGAGCTTGCTACGTCGGTGCCGGCGCTGCCACGGAGATCGACTTCAACAAGAACGTCATTTTCAAGGTGGCGACGATCCTTGGTTCCTGGACGTTCAGCAAGGCAGAACTGATGGAGATAGCCAGGTTCATGGTGGACACGAAGGCTCCATTGGAGCAGCTCATCACCCACCGCTACGACTTGGACCAGGCCATAGAGGCCTTTCAGACATTCGACGGCGCAACGACAGGTAAGTGCGTCTTCGTAATGAATTAACAGCCCGCACTCTCGTCGTTGCGAGGGAGCGGAGCGAACGTGGCAATCCGGTGGGAGGGACGGCCCAACCGCTCATTACCGGAAACCCTCGTTGCGAAACAAACGTAGGGGCGTTCAATTGAACGCCCCTACGTTTGTTTCGACAACTTTCGCCGTACCCTCAGTCGCTCGCTGAGTTCCCTGCATTCTCCCCAGAGTCGCTTCGAAGGGATAATGAGAAGTCGCCTTTTTGAACTACCACGTGCTTGAAGCGCTCCCTCTTCGATAGCTCATTGATGAGCGTCACCACCGGGTGGCTCACGCTGAGGAAGTCCTCTGGGCTGCTCGACTTGCCCATACTTTCGTAGGCCTCGTCACCGCCGAAGAAGCGGAGCACCATCTCCTCGTCCGTGATGTTCCGGCCAAATTTCGCACGTACTTCCTTTATGGAAGGCTGAGGCGGCTCCCAGCTTGCAAGCTCCCTGGCGCGACTCCGGTCGAGAATCTTCGCCCGCACATCCTGGTTCATCGCCGTTGTGGCTTCCCGGCCCCATAGACCCAGGGCGTATTGGATGACTGCATCGGAGGCCAGCTTGTAGCGTTCCCCTAGGATGACATTCATCGCTGCCTGACTCCCCACGAACTGCGAGAGCGGCGTAACCATGATGGGATAGCCGAAGTCTTCCCTCACTCTGACCGTCTCCTCCAACGCCTCTTGGAGCCTGTGTTCCATGCCAACCAGTTTCAATTGGTACGCCAGATTGGAGATCATGCCACCGGGCACCTGATGCCCATAGATCGCTTGGTCGAAGAGCCGTGGGGCACCGATGGGCAGGTGGTTCCGATGGGCGATCGTCGTGAGCTTTTCCGTCACAGGGTGCAACGGCTCTTCGTCGATGTCGGTGTGAAAACCAAGCGCTCGCAGATTCTGGGCGACGTTGAAGATGGAGGGCTGTGACGATCCGTTGGCAACCGGCGGGACCGCGGTGTGGATGTACTTGATGCCCCCCTTGGCTACTTCCAACGCATTGATTGGGGCCAGGCCGTTGTTGGAATGGGCGTGGAACTCCAATTCCACGTCCCCGGCCGCCTCTTTGAAGATGGGGACGAGTTCTCTTGTCCGCTCTGGCGTGAGAAGGCCCCCCACGTCCTTGAAGCAGATGCGGTAGGGGTTGATCGCTGCAGCCTGGGCGACGCGTTCGCGGTAATACTCTGCCGTGTGCCTGGGGGAGATGGAGTATATGACGTTGACCACCGTCCTCATGCCCGCTTTGCGCAGGTCCTCTACCTCCGGTGCATGCTCCGGGAAATCGTTCCAGGAGTTGGAGGAGCGGTTGAGGGTTACTCCGTGGGCCACCACAATATCGACCATTAATCGCCGGACGGAAAGCGGGATCAAGGAGAGGCCGCCCCGTATGCCCCCATGGAGCCGGAGTTCGGTCTTGGTTTTGAGGGCTGTGCCTCGCTTAAGCCACTCCAAGGCATCCTCGCCCAGGTCTTTGCCCAGCTTCTTGATCTGAATGCCGTGGTTATAGAACTCGATGGAGTCGAACCCAGCCTCGTCGAGGTGGGGCAGCACGGACAGCATCATGCCTGTCTTCATGTTGAAGGCCCACAGGCTCTGATTCCCGTCTCGAACCGTTGTGTCGATGAAGTGAATGTCGGTCATAGGTTCCTTTTGAGGCTGTTCTGGGGAAATGGATTACCGTCTTTCCGGCGAAAGCCGGAATCCAGACGCATCTGGTCTACTTGGCCTACGCCTTGATGGACAGACCTCTCCTGGGTTCCGGCCGGAGCCTGTCCTGAGCCGCGCCGAAGGGCCGGAAAGACGGAAGGCGCCCTTGGATGTGGGCCTTAGCCATTGCCACCACATTACAACGGAGGGCTAGCCCTCCCGTCAAATGCCGGCAATTCGTGGAGGCATTCTCAGGTAGGGTAGGGAAGCGAACTCGTGCTACTATGGAGCCCGTTCCAGGCCTATCTCTCGAGTGGAGGTGAAATTGTGCCTCCCAAAGTCATCGACACCGGCAGACTAACCTACGGCCAGGCAACCGCCGATTGGCAAGAGCGGCTCAACGTTGATCGTATGCGCGAAGAGCGGGCAGAAAGGGCCCGGCAGGTCATGCGCAAATATGGGGTCGCCGTCCTTCTTGAGGCCAGCGCCCCGAATATCCGTTACTTAACCGGCCTCATTGGCTTTCCGCTTCCGCAGACGCGCTACTGTCTGTTCTTCGCAGACCATCCAACGGTTATGTACGAACACAACGGTTGGTTCCACCAGATGCCGGATCAGGCCCCTTGGATCAAAGAGTGGCGGCCCGCCCGAGGCTGGCTGGCGGGAGCGCCGGGACAGGAAGCTTCAAGGTACCAGTCAAAGCTATTCGCTGGGGAGATTGCTCAGGAACTGAAGGACCGCGGACTGTTGGACGAAAAAATCGCCGTCGGCGGCCTCGACGGCATGGCATCGGCAGCACTGGCGGAGGCGGGTGTTAGCAACATGACTGCCAGCGCCCCCCTGATGCTGGAAGCTCGGATGATCAAGACCCCAGACGAGATCGACTGTCTGAAGATGGTTGCAGCGATCTGCAATGGCATTTGGTTTCGCGTATGGGAGAGTGTTCGCCCTGGGATGTCAGACACGGAGCTTGGAAGGATTGTGGCTAGCGCCGGCTATGAGTTTGGCGCTGAGTTTTCTCACACGGCAGGTTGGCGCAGCGGCCCAATGACCTTCGAACAGGGCTTTTCCAACAGTGGAAGGCTCCTGCAAAGCGGGGACCTCATGTTTGGGTCTGTCTGTGGCTTCACCTATATGGGCTACTCAAGCTGCACCATAAGAACGATGTCTTTACTGAAGAAGCCACCAGAGAAAGCGAAGGACTGGTACAAAGAGGTGCTGGAACGCGTCGACACCATCATCAGCGAGATAAAGCCCGGAGCCTCTTCTGATATGGCCGCCCGGCATTTTCCCCCGGCGGCCAAGTACGGCTATAAGCTTGAAGAAGAGTTGCTCACCGCAGAGAACGGACACGGCGTGGGGCTGGGCGCTACCTCTGGCTACGACTACCCTATCTTCAACCGGCAGTGGGGCCTCAAGTTCCCCGTTGAGTTTCAGGAGGGAATGGTTGTCGCCGTGGAAACGAGAGAGGGTGAGAAGCGGGTAGGCGCTGCCCGGCTGGAGAACATGGTGGTGGTGACCAAGGACGGGGCAGAGATCATAGACACCTTTCCCCGAGATGAAATCTTGGTTGCACCCCGCTGAGGAAGGAACCGTTATCAAAAGAAGGGCCGGCAAGAAAGCCGGCCCTTCTTTTGCGCGGCGATTCGCCACCTGGGTTGCTACCGCAGAGGCGGCGTGGCTACAATAAGCGCCGCGACCCGGAGGGCGTGGGCGCTCTCGGAACGCTTGATTTAGGTAATTCGAAATTTTCGCTGGGAGTCCATTTCATTGATTCTCGCTAACGAGCACACACGTCTGCTGGTTCAAGGTATCACCGGTAGGGAGGGCGGCTTTCACGCCCAGAAATGCATGGAGTACGGAACAAACCTCGTCGCAGGAGTGACGCCTGGTCGAGGAGGCAGCCTCTTTATGGACAGCGTGCCTGTCTTCAACACGGTGGAACAGGCCGTGAGAGAGACCGAAGCCAACGCAACCCTCATTTTCGTGCCTGCTGCCTTCGCCGCGGACGCCATGGTCGAAGCCATTGATGCCGGTCTCCCATTGGTAATCTGCATCACAGAGGGTGTGCCCGTGCTCGATACGGCCAAGGTCACGCATTACAAACAAGGCA
>Ga0114996_10004110_pt1 | contig 17669 bp, 15 predicted proteins | sample ArcticOcean_MG_C_4_FD_87039 | JGI IMG/M metagenome (GOLD analysis project Ga0114996, IMG submission 87039) | Marine microbial communities from western Arctic Ocean - ArcticOcean_MG_CB4_134 | ecosystem: Environmental > Aquatic > Marine > Oceanic | place: Arctic Ocean: Canada Basin | collected...
GTCCACAAAATAAAAAATATATTAAAAACTAAAGATCGGAAAAGAATCATTTTTACTTTCCATATATAGTTTTAGTTAAAAAACTATCGAAAAAAACGTTCTAGAGTTTGCCTCAACCACGCAAATAAAAATTTATTATACTCGCTCGCTAATAACAAAGCTGTACCATAAAATGTCCACCACTTGGCATGTTTAACATGTTCTGGGAAAACGGGATTCGAAATAATTTTAACTGTTGGCATTACATGCCTAAACTCTATTAAACTACGCGGCATATGGTAAGCAGCTGTTACTAAACGGAGTGACCTTAAATTTTCTTTCATTACCCATAATCTAGTTTCACTTGCATTTTCACGAGTATTTAGGGCATTGCCAATTTCAATCTGTCTCGCAAAAGCTGCCTGTTTTTTGTTAGGGAAGCTAAATAAATTCAGAAGGCTACGAACTTCAGTTCCTTTGTAAACCCCTGAAATGAACAATCTCATTGATAGCTTCTTTTCAAGCAACTTAAGTCCCTCTGTTAATCTTTGGCTTCCACCAGTCAAAACGATTATCGCATCTGTTTTTTCAGTTATATTAGAAACAGAAGTTTGAAGGCCAGCCACAAAAATAAAAAGGGTTATTAACCACATCATCATAAAAAAAATTATTAATATTATAACTCTTTGAAAAAAACTTCGACTAAAACCATCACGATTATATAGCATCTTTAAACCATTTTAGCTAAAGAACGCATCACAGTTAGGCGAGCCGTCACCATAGCGACAAAGGCAACAACAAAGGGTAACATTATAATTATTGTCCAATGGATTAAAGTCAAATCTAATGTGGGAAATAAAAACTCATCCATTCGCTGTGCAAAATATCTCATTCCAAATAAAGGAGGCATCCCAAGGGCTAAACCATACCCTCCCCCCTTCAAACCCAAACTAAGCGCCCGAAAAGCGAATTGAGCTGCTATATAAGAATCCTTAGCTCCAATTAAATGCAAGACTTGAATAGCTTCTCGATGGATAGCAATTCCTGTTTGAGTAGTAAACACGACTGTTCCAATCGTAGCAATCATTATAAAGATCACGACACAGATTACTAATGCTTTAGCAGTCTGAATTAAATTAACTAAACGTTCGAGCCAAACTTGATGGTCATCTACGGTAACGTCAGGAACTAAGCTCACGAGTTTATTTCGCAAAAATAAAGTGTTATTCTGTGACTGGGATTTAAATATAACATCAATAAGCGTAGGTAATGGAAGATCATTGGATTTCTCAATATTCCCAAGCCAAGGAGTTAAAAGACTTATTAACTTTTCATCAGAAATAACTTTATAAGACTCTATTTCTTCAATAACGACCAATACTTTAAGTACCTTTTCAAGACGTAACTCATCATTATGTGTTTCAGTAGACACTGGTATTTGTATACTTACTGTCCCACCAATACCTGTGTTCCATTTTTTGGCTACCTCATTAAGAACTAAAATTCCAGCCAAACCCAAAACTGCCAAAAACACCATGAATGAAATTAGCCAAGGTAAAAATCTGCTATGTGAATCTCGATCGAGAGGCAAGTCAGAACGCGTCAAAATCATCAATTTAAATGCCTAAAAAAATTACATAACTAAAATATCGCCATCAGAAATTTAATTAAATCCACCCTTAAAATCTCTTAATTAAATTACTCTAAACTGATTTAAATTTTTGATACCCTCAAATCCTCTTGTATCCAAAACTTGCTTCATCTTCATTTGCACTCTCTAAAAGAGGTGCTTTTAATTTTCCTTCTCGAATTAAAGTTCCATTTTCTAATTTAAGCTGAGCATGACCGAGACGATCCACTAATTGCATATTGTGTGTAGCTATAACTATTGTCGTCCCTAAACGATTCAACTCCTCAAACAAGTACATAAGCCTAAAGCCCATCGTATCGTCAACATTTCCAGTAGGTTCATCAGCTATTAATAAACTTGGGCGAGCAATGATTGCTCTTGCAATTGATACACGCTGTTGCTGACCACCAGATAGTGTGTGTGGCCGCGATTCCATATGGTTTTTTAGACCAACCCATTCAAGTAATTCTGTTACATATTTTAGAACTTCAGATTCTTTGATTCCAGAAACTCTAAGCGGAATAGCCACGTTGTCAAACGTAGATAAGTGACTTAAAAGGCGAAATTCCTGAAAAACAACACCTATTCGTCGCCTGAGATTTGGGAATTCTTTACGAGGAACTGACGCAACATTCTTTCCAAACAAAGATATTATTCCCCGGGATGGTTGAAATGCTAGATAGATTAATTTTAACAAAGAAGACTTACCAGCTCCACTTTCCCCTATTAAAAAATGAAAGGAGCCAGATTCTAGTGAAAAATTTATGTCCTGAAGAACCTCTGGTCCCAAGCCATAGCGTAATCCAACGTTTTCAAAGTGGACAATAGTACTTCTAAGTGATTCAACCACTTATAAAATGCTCCCCATATACAAATTTATACAATCATTCTCACGAAAGGTCTATAGGACCCCTTGGTTTCAACCAAGCAAAAATTTATTTATAAAGTGAGAAATATTACGCTTTTGAAAACCATTACTTAAAATTTAATTTAACAGAGTAGAATCTTTTTAAGCTTGTGATAAAAATTTATTAATTATAATTTTACTATATCTATGTAAAAGTAACATTTCATATTTCTGCAACTTGCGTTAATTCTCTGGAAATTCTATAAACTAAATGCAACAAGGATCACTTAATAAAATATGATTATCCAGTGCCCTAAATGTTTAACAAATTATAATGTTAGCCCTGCAATTCTTGGCGATGGGAAGATGTCTCGTTGTTCAAGTTGCCAAAATAGTTGGTTCCAATTGCCTGTAGCAGAACCTAAATTAAAACCGCAACCACACATTCAATTTCCTCCTCCTCCCGCACCAACAATCCCCCCAAGCGCCTTTCCACTAAGCTATAGCTTGCCCGCAGGGTTCCCTAATCAACCGCAATATGCTCAGCCGGGGTATCAAATGGTTCCTCAACAGATGCCTTTTTGGCAACCTCAACTGCCACCTGGCGCCCCTATGCCACCTGAAGCCCCTATGCCACCTGGCGCCCCTATGCCACCTGGCGCTCCTATGCCACCTGAAGCCAAGGATCCTTCTAACCCTGAAATCACAAAAACATCAGAACAGGAAAATATAGCCAGAACTGAAAAAGAGGCCATAGAAAAACAAGAAAACGACCAATCCTCAGCCGAGGGGAATACTGAAGATCTATCAGAAGACCAACTAAATGAAATGTTTGGGAATGATGGGGATGCAGAAATTATCCCTTCAATGATGGGAGGGACTAGTAAAGGGGATGGGGTTTCAAACCCAGATGATGTATCTGACCCTGACCCAATTCCCCAATTAATGGCATCTGGTCCTGCGAAAAATGTACCTCCAAAAAAGAAAAAAGGCGCCCTTTTTATAGTTAGTATTGTTATTGGTTTAATTTTAATGGGACTACTTGGAAGTGTGGTTTTCCTAAAGTCTATGATAATTAAAGCAATCCCTGCTGCTGAGCCTTTGTATGAAATGGTTGGACTTGGTTTAGCCCCTTTAGGGGAGGGATTAGAACTAAAAGTCAAAAAATCTTCGTTTGAAACTATAGACGACAAAAATTACCTAGTTGTGGTTGGTTCAATAAAGAATATAACAAAAGATATTAAAAATGTACCATTGCTACGTATCTCACTATATAATACTGAGAATGAAATTGTTCAAACTTTGGATTTGCCATCTAAAAGAAACAAACTTGAGCCCGGACGCAGAAGTAGCTTCAAAGCTAAAATTGAAGCCCCTTCAGAATTGGCGAGAAGGGCTGAAGTAACCTTTACGGATGGAAAGACAAAAGCTAAAAACGAAGAAGAAAAATCTGCACCCAAATAAATCTAATCAGAAAAATTATGCTTTTTGAATGATTTTAAAACCTTTTAAGGAGCCGATTAATAAATTCCAACTCTAATTTTGGGCGTATTTGTTGTCTAGATCGACGATTAAGTTCATCAAAAATTTCTCTAGTCATATTAAACTCACTATCTGTAGGTATTTTTACTTCGCCTCCATAACTGCCTCGCATAGCCACTCCTTCATGAAGTCGCCCAAATGGATCAAAGTTTGCAGTCTTTTTTTTGCCAATTGAGTGAAGTTGAGAGGAGTTTCCAGAGATCCCCTTTGAACGCCGGTTAATATTTTTTATAATAAGCCCTCGACCCTCATGTAGCTGTTCTAAAGATTTAGCTTGATTAACAGCAGCATTACTTTGAAGATTATTTTCGAAATTTTTCCTCGCACTTTCCATAAAATTTATAGCTTTTTCAAAAGCGTCTCCCTTTATTCCTGTGAAACTCTCAATTTTACGGCTAACATTGCCTAAAGAGACCTGTAAATCATTTTGAGCATTAGCCTCCCGCAAAAAGAAAGTCTTTTTATGTGGGGTCTGTTTAGGATTTCTTGTCGCAGGATGCATTTTTTTGTATCCACTTCCACTATTCTCACCTTTCCTTATAAGATCCTGGTTAATCAATCCTTCCTTTTCAATGAGCATACCGCGTGAACGTCTTTCATTAGCATTGCGCATATTTTTATCATACAATTTTTGCTGATCTTTTGTTATTTTTGCGATTGAATTCAGAGCTTCCCTCATGGCTCTTGCCCATGGATTAGACCTCGCTATACGAACATTATTTTGTAAATCACTTAATTCTCTCTTTAATTGTGAGAGCATTCTTTCGACAGTCTCCAGTTGTCCCATCTTTGCTAAAGCTTGGATGCGGTCAAGAAAACTTTGAAATTTTTTACTTTCAATCATCAATGAAAACGGCTTTATATCTATCCTTTCTATAGGCTTCTTTTGTAAATGGAGAGAAAGTGCATTCAGGTAGTTATTTAAAGTTTCTTTTAACTTACTTAGAACTCTTTCTAAATTAGCAATATTTTTGGACTGCGCTAGACTCTGATTAACCTCATTCCAAGCATCAATCAATTCCTGTGAGGTTATTGCAAACTCACCATCTTCGATTAACAACATGGTATTCCAAAGCATTCTCTGGACCGCCTTAATAGCTATATCATCGGCAAAGTTAGTTAATTTAATTCTAGATATAGCTATATTTAGAAAAACTGTCTTATTATGAAAGTAATGTTCTGGTCGAGTATTTAGTTTAGATAGTGTATCAATTGCACTTTTGACATTCTCTTTATTTGGGCTATTTAACTTCCTTCTAACCATTGCCAAAGCCGATGCTACTGGATGATTAAATACTCTTTCTGGCAAAATCATTTGAAAAGGATCACTCCCTCCAATACGCTTATTATTATCTTTAGCAAATAACCAGAGTTTGACAGTCCCACCTGCCCAAGGATGTGAAGAATAATCATGTTGGCTATTAACTTTAACAATCTTCTTTCCAAGCCCTAAAGGAAAACCTTTAAGCCTTATGCTATCATCTTTGCCTTTCATTTTCGCCAAAGGTATCAATTTGACTTCAGCCCAGACCTCTTCAATTCCAAAGTCGTCTTGCACTTCAAATTTCAAATTAAATTTGCCATGCCCAAGCTGCTTTGGAGCTTCAACTAATTCAACTAGCGGTCTCTGGTCAATCAAAATATTGATTGGCCAATTTACTAACTGTCGGTTGTCAGCCATTATTTCTAATTTGCTGATATTATGATCAGAATCTTTAATTTTATATTCTAATCTAAAGCCATCACGGTGATTTTCACCATTAACCGGAAGAAGATCAAGACGGCGATTACCAAGTCTCAACCAAGGTCGCTCCTTTCCACCTGTTACTTGAATCATTAATTTGCTACCCACTAAAAGTGAGATGCTCTTATTTAAAAAAAAATTTTGTGGTCGCTCATTATTAGTTTCTCTCAAATAAATAAACCCTTTATCATTAGGTTTTCTCTTTTGAAGATATTCATAAGAACGTTCTTTTTGAAATGAATAAACTGGAGGTCTAATCCAAACCTTAATTTTTGAGTTCGTAGAAGTTCCTAAAGAAAAAGTTGGATCAAAAGCCCTTGACAAATTAACACTAAAATCAGCTCCACCAAACCCAAAAGAGATCACAACAAAAAGAATTAAAGCAATTCGGATAACAAAAGGGTCTATCTTTGACAATGTTGATGTTGGCCAAAAGAAATTTAACTTATTAATTTGCTTGGTGACACGTGTTTTATGCTCAGCCCAAAGAAAATCAGAATTCAGATTCACATCGCGAAATATATTTTTATCCATTGCAATGTCAAATGGGCGATGATTAATTTTATTTTCTTGACAAAGGCGCCGGCCTAATTCGAAGAAATTACTTTTATAATTTTTTGAAATTAACCTTATAAAAAGCCAAAACCAAAACCCTCCCAGACTAAAAAGTGCTGCCCAGTGAACAAATGATGGAAGATATGGGAGAACATCTAAAAGAATAATTGATATCAAAATAAGTGAAAAAGCTATAATTGGCCATATACTTACCCACAATTTTTCAAAAAATAGAATTAAAGAGGTAAAGGTAAGTATTCTATTTAGATTTTTAAAAAACAGTTTTACTTTCCTTTCAATGTCTTTTGAATATAATCAACGCTGTATTAAAAATAAAATATATTCACTCTTGTTATTCTCTTGGTACTTAATCCAACCAAGAAGGAAATTTCTCAAAATCAATCATATCATCTACTTCCAATCTTTTGCGAATAATTGAAAAATCCTCACCTTTAACCATAATTTCAGGAATCAAAGGGCGACTGTTATATGTTGATGACATTACAGCACCATAAGCTCCAGCCGAACAAATAGCTAAGAGATCGCCTTTCTTAAGTGACGGCATTTCCCTTCTTTGCGCAAAAAAATCACCCGATTCACAGATGGGTCCTACAACATCCACTAAAAAAGTTTCTCCGTTGTTATCAGGCTCCTCGATCTTAATAATTTCATGGTATGCATTGTATAGAGTAGGACGAACTAAATCATTCATAGCACCATCTACAACACAAAAAATACGATCGGCACCGTCTTTCATTAAAACTACTCTTGTAACCATAATGCCAGAATCTCCAGAAATTATGCGGCCAGGCTCAAACGTAATGTGACAGCCCAGGGTTCCAAGAACTTCGCTAACCATTTGACCATAAGACTTAGAAGAGGGAATAATTTCATTATTATATTTAATACCCAAACCACCACCTAAGTCCAAATTAACTATATTTATTCCTTCTTCACGCAAAGTTTTAACAAGCTCATACAATCGCTTATACGCCTTTCTATAGGGAATTAAGCTTACTAATTGTGAACCAATGTGCACAGCTACACCAGTTACATTAAGATTAGGCAAACTTGCAGCACGCTGGAAAATACTGCTGGCGGACGCAATATCAATTCCAAATTTATTTTCAGATCTACCTGTTGTTATTTTTTCATGCGTTTCAGCATCTACATTGGGGTTTACTCTTATCGCAATATTAGCTTCAACTCCTATCGATCTTGAAATTTCAGATATCGCATCAAGCTCCGCCTCGGATTCTACATTTATTTGTTTTATACCCCCATTTAAAACCAACCTTAATTCTGTAGGCGTCTTCCCAACCCCCGAGTAAATAATCTTATTTGCTGGAATACCTGCTACAATTGCACGCTTAAATTCCCCAACAGAAACAACATCTGCTCCCGCCCCTAATCGAGCTAAGGTCCTTATAACTGCTATGTTAGAGTTTGCTTTTACAGCATAACATATTTCCATATCTAAACTTTGTACTGCCGAAGCAAACATATGATATTGCTTCTCCAACATCGCCGAAGAATAACAATAAAATGGTGTTCCTATTTCCTCAGCGAGATTTGCTATCGAAACGCCCTCTGCAAACAGTTTACCTTTAAAATATTTAAATGGTCCCATCTCAAAAGTTTCTTTTTTGGAAGCTCCCTGAGCTCTTGGCATTCGTCTTCAGACCTTATTATTATTTTAATCGATTTGGATATTGGTAAAAAGCATTGGAATTGCGATTAAGACTTCTACCTTGTTTTCTTTGCTCAACTTCAACTGTCTTATTCTGCTTCGGATAATGACCTGGATACAAAGAATTTTTTGGTTGGGATGGATTTGACTTAACCCCACATCCTGCCAAGGAGAATAAAATTATAAACATTAATACTTTTGTAGCACTCTTTATTATCTTATTCATCAATATTTTCCTTACATCTATATGCAAATACCAATATATCAATTCAAAAATCTTTTTTTCGCTTTTAGAATCGCTTTTTTAACATTTTTTGGAGCAGTCCCCCCAAAACTAGTGCGGCTTTTTAATGAGTTTTCTACACTTAATACTTCAAAAATACGCTCATCTATTCGGGGTTCAATGGATCTCAATTGGTCCAAGGACAATTCTGCTAACTTAACACTATTTTCTTCAGCCAATTTAACAATTTTTCCTGCTATATGATGCGCTTCCCTAAATGGTATTTCACAAAACCTAACTAACCAATCAGCCAGATCTGTAGCTGTAGAAAATCCATTCTCAGCATCCTCAGCCATTCTATTCTTATCAAACGTTGTCTTGCCTAACATACCCGTCATTGCAGCCAATGATAACATCACTGTATCGTGGGTTTGGAATATAGGCTCTTTATCTTCTTGCATATCCTTTCCATACGTCAGTGGAAGCCCTTTCATAACGATCAAAAGGCCTGATAAAGCACCAATAACGCGTCCAGCTTTTGCACGAACTAATTCTGCCGCATCAGGATTTCTTTTTTGTGGCATAATTGAACTACCAGTCGAAAATGAATCTCCAATTCGAGCATAGCCAAACTGTGAAGAGCTCCAAAATACGTATTCTTCTCCAAGCCGAGAGAGGTGGACTGCGATAATTGATGCAATTGAAAGATATTCTATGGCAAAATCTCTGTCTGAAACAGCATCAATAGAATTAGATGCTGGACGGTCAAAACCAAGAGCTCGGGACGTCATCATACGGTCAATAGGAAACGACGTTCCAGCTAACGCTGCTGCGCCGAGAGGATTCTCATTTAACCGTTTCCGACAATCAGAAATTCTTCCACGGTCTCGACCCATCATTTCTACATAAGCTAGCAAGTGATGTCCTAATGTGACGGGTTGTGCCAACTGCATATGCGTAAATCCAGGCATTGCAGTATCAATATGACCTTCAGCAGTCTCAATTAGAGCTTTTTGAAAGGATCTAATCGCCAAATCCATTGAATCAAGGGAGCTACGAACCCAAAGCTTTAAATCTACGGCAACCTGATCATTTCTCGATCGTGCAATGTGGAGAAATCCTGCAGCACTTCCTATGAGTTCATGGAGCCGCATTTCTATATTCATATGAATATCTTCTAAGTCTTTTTTAAATTCAAACCTTCCCTCTCTTATCTCGTGTGAAATTTGATCAAGCCCTTTTAAAATTGCTTTTAAAATTTCTGTTGAAATAATTTCCTGATCGCCTAGCATAGTAGCATGTACTTTTGATGCTAAAATGTCTTCAGCAAATAATTTACGATCAAAATCAATCGACGCATTTATTGACTTCATGATTTCATCTGGACTATCAGAAAAGCGTCCGCCCCAGATTTGACTCGTTTTTGGTGATTTTTTTGGAATTTTAAAACTCCTACAATTCGTATTCAAAAAATATAAAGGGAATACCACCTTGTATATATCAACACAAAAATTAAGTTACTTAACAAGAAAAAAATATGTCATTTTAGCTACTAAGTTCATTTTAACCTCACTAGCGCTAGGTTCTCTATTGTTTTTAATTTCTGCAGAAGCTATAGAAAATAAATGCAAGCCTAACCCAAGCACCTTCCGCCACTATGAAAAATTTCCAAGAAGCATAACTCTTCCTAAGACTTCATTTTTAACAAGTGCCGGCACTTACCGCTCGCTAAAAGACTACAAAGGAAAAGGCCTAATCGTAAACTTTTGGGCAACTTGGTGTGCTCCTTGTATTAGGGAGATGCCTCAATTAAATAGATTAGCAGCCCTTGTTAAGACCAGCCAAATAGAAGTCCTAACTATTTCTGAAGACCGCAATGGTGCTGAAATTGCTCCAAAATATCTTAAAAAGAATAATTTCCACAACCTCCCAGGTCTAAGCGATATTAATGGTCTATTATTTAAAGAGTTTAATCTAAGAGGCCTACCTTCAACAATTTTAATTAATAAAGATGGAATAGGAGTTGGTATAATTATTGGAATTACAGAATGGGATTCACCAGATTCTGTGAAGTTTATTCGCGAATGCTTAGGAAAATAATTTAAATCTTGATATAAATATTGAATAATTTCACCTTAGGTAGCTTAGTCTTCACTAAATTGGTGCTCTATGATAAAGACTTAATTACCTCAAAAAATTACATTGGAATATATCCAAATGCGACTTAAAAAAATTTTCATATCCATAATTCTATTTATTGCAATTACTGACTGCTCAAATGTAAAAACACATTGGGAACACTCTAGTACATCAAGAGATCAATGGCTAATTGATGAAGCTGATTGTGCAACTAAAACCAAAATATTGATTCAAAAAAATCTAGAATCGCTTAGCTATATCCAAACGATTGAGCCAAGAATACCTGATGCTCAACTTTCCAATGCATTGAATGCTCATGCGGCAAAAAAAATGCGCGAGAAATTGTTTCATACATGTCTTCGACGGTTAGGATATACGCCAGTCAAGCAGAAATAAATGATAAATAGTTTATTTCTGATGCTTAAAATAATGTCGTTACGTTTAGCCTTTAATTTTTTATAAAAAATCAATCTATAACAACTGCCCCTAATTAAAAGAGACTCTTTTAACCAATCATATTATAATCACTATTCTTATTATCATTTTATGAGGTTCACAGTGGCAATAAATAGCCCAGAGATATTATCACTACTTGATGGAATTGCAGCTGCCGAAGATGTAAAGGATCCTAATTATTGGAAAAGCTTAATCCCAACATCTCTTTCCCAAAGCCAAATTACTGATGCTACAACTTATCTAAAAGCGCGGAAAATCAGATATGAAAGCTTTGGTGGCAATTATAGAGAACGTTTAAATCAGCTGCGAAGAGAAATGCAGCGAAATAACCTCGATGGTTTTATTGTCCCAAAAAATGACGAACATCAGGGGGAATATATAGCAAAAGAATCAGAACGTCTCCATTGGCTAACTGGATTCACAGGATCCGCGGGACACGCATTAATTCTCAAGAACAAAGCAGGTATATTTGTTGATGGCCGATACACATTGCAAGCACAACAAGAAGTGAATTTAACAGACTATGAATGCCTAAACTTAACCTCCTGCCTAGATGCAAAATGGTTAGCAAAAAACTTAAGTAAAAAAAATAAGCTTGCATTCGATCCTTGGCTTCATTCGGAGGCTCAAATCATAAGACTTAAAAAATCTTGTTCTACTATAGGTATTGAACTAGTCGCCACTCCCCATAATTTAATAGATAAAATTTGGAAGGACCAACCCTCTGCACCTATTTCATTGGTGAAAAAACATGAAATAAAATTCTCTGGTGAAAAGAGCAAAACTAAACGACTTAAAATCGCCCAGATTTTAAAAAATAATAAATGCGCTTTTCTTATATTATCATTGCCTGATTCAATTGCTTGGCTACTTAATATTAGAGGAAGAGATGTACCATTTACACCGTTTACGCTATCATTCGCAATTGCTTATTCTGATAGCACTATCGACTGGTTCATTGATAACCGCAAACTAACTCCAGAAATTCTCCAACAATTAGGGCCTGACGTTACAATAAATCAACCAACACAATTAATCCCATTTTTGAAAAATTTAGCCCTGCAAGACAAAGTTATGCATATTTGCAACGAGACTGCCCCCAAATCTCTTTTTGAACCATACAAGCATACCAACGGAGCAATATTTTGTAAACCTGACCCATGTCAGGCTTTGAAGGCTTGTAAAAACAAAATTGAATTAATTGGAGCACGCAATGCGCACTTAAGAGATGGAGTGGCAATATCAAATTTCTTAAGCTGGTTAAATACACAGATGAAATCTGAAAAACAAACTGAAATCAGTGTTGCCACATATCTAGAAAAACAGAGACAAAAAAATGATCTATACCAAGGGTTAAGTTTTCCGACGATTTCTGGTTATGGCCCTAATGGTGCAATTGTTCATTATCGTGTAACCAAAGAAACCAATAAATCCCTTAAACTAGGCTCATTATTACTAATAGATTCTGGTGCTCAATATTTAGATGGAACTACAGATGTTACAAGAACGGTTGCTATCGGTGATCCTTCATCAGAAATGAAAAATCGATTCACTCAAGTATTAAAAGGCCATATAGCGCTTGCTAGTATAAAATTTCCCATTGGAACAACTGGGTCACAACTCGATATTCTTGCACGCCAGTTTTTGTGGCGAATTGGGCTAGATTACAATCACGGAACCGGCCACGGTGTCGGCAGCTATCTTTCTGTTCATGAAGGACCTCAGCGAATTACAAAAGCTCCTAATTTGGTAACATTGAAGCCTGGAATGATAATATCAAATGAGCCAGGTTATTACAAAACTAATGCATATGGCATTCGCATAGAAAACCTTGTTTTAGTCAAAAAAAGCATTCAAGTTAATAAAAGTGAAAGAAAATTTCTTGAGTTTGAAACATTAACCTTAGCTCCAATCGACCGGAATCTGATAAATGTCAGTATCATGACCAATGATGAAATTTCTTGGGTAAATTCATATCATCAGAGAGTTAAAAGAAAACTATCATCCCTCGTTGACAAAAAAAATCAAGAATGGATGCAAAGAGCCACGGCACCATTATAAAATTCTTTGAATGATCTTTGATAAATTTCATTATTTATTAATGCTAACTTCGTAGAGAAAAACAGAGCTTTGATATAAATCCTCTGCACTTTCCTCTTTAGAGACAATCCAATCTCTAAATGCAAATGTATTAGATAAAACAAAACTCCCACAAATAAGCTCATTCCTAAGCTTTCTAGATAATTTCCACATTGTTTTTGGGAATAAATAACAAATCACTAATTTTGCATCAGAAAGACTAATCTTAAAAAAATTCCCCCACCAAAAATTTAAGTTATCTTGTGGCCACAAAAGCAGGCGAACCCTGGAGCAGAGCCAGGGAATTAAAGAAATTTCAATCCCAACGATATTTTGATTAGGGTATTGGCGGGCCAAAGAAAATGCCAGCCCCCCCCAACCTGAACCCAAATCATAAATCTTTAAATCTTCTGATTTTAATAGTCTAGGAGGTATTATTGAAAAAATTTTTTCCCTAACCACCGTTGAAGTCACCTGAGGAGGAACTCCAACAATAATGGCTGTTATAACTATTAACCCTATAGAAAAACCTGCTACAATTAAAATTAGTATATCAATAGTTTTTACCTTTTAAAATGTGTCTCGATATATTTTCTATTAAGTCAAGTACTTATGCTCTCTATTAAAATTAATGACAATAATAAAATGTCTAGGTAATTTAATGCCTAAAAAACCCTTTTCATGAATAACCTTTTTAAAAATTCTTAAGCATATGCAATATCTGCTGAGTTTTTTAAAAATAGCTCATAATCTCTATTGGAGAAAATTAATATTAATAAAAAACTTGATGCTGAAGAATTTTAAACCCCACCAGTTTTCTTTGCATGGTTTTGCATGAATGTGTACATACTTGGAAGCTCTCAAAAGTATTTAAATTGGGCTAAAAATTTAAAAAAGAAAATATACTAGATGAATTAAAAACCTTCATATTACAAGCTTCATTTGGCGAATATTTATCACAGCTATTCGGGGGTATCGCGTTATCGCAAGTAGAGATTGTTCATCCCACTGATCTAGACTTTTCAGAAAAGTCATGTAAAAAGTTTCTGACAACTGAGGTTCTAGACTTCTAAGAAAAGGCATAGCGGATAGTGAAATTCACTTGTTTGGTTTTAGAGGAATGCGAGAACATGAAATTAGTTTTAAAAACATGGTGGTTCCTGCCACAAGTTTATTAGATAAAGAAGAGGGTAATGGGTTTAAACAACTGGTGGCAATATTTGAGACAGCCCAAATAATCTCCCGTGGTTTACTTTCTCGACATAATTAAGATTACCCTCGTCCAACAAAAGGCATCTTTGATGCCATAACAGTCAGAAACTGAATGTTGCTTTCAAGGGGTAAGTTAGCCATATGAAGGACTGATTCAGCTACATGAGTTACATCCATCAAAGGTTCGACACTGATCTCTCCTGTAGCTTGTTTAACGCCTCTTGCCATTCGCTGAGTCATATCACTTGCAGCATTCCCAATATCAATCTGACCACAACAAATATTATATTTACGACCATCTAGTGACAACGATTTTGTCAAACCAGTCACCGCATGTTTCGTGGCAGTGTATGGCGCAGATTCAGGTCTTGGCGCATGTGCAGAAATAGAACCATTATTAATTATACGGCCGCCTTGAGGACGCTGCTCCTTCATTAATTTATATGCTTCTGAAGCGCATAGGAAAAATCCATTTAAATTAACATCAACCACTGCTTTCCATTGACTAAATGTTAATTCTTCAAAAGGCACGCCTGGCGCATTAATTCCTGCATTATTAAACAACAAATCTAAGCGCTTAAATTTTTCAGTCAATTTAAAAAATGTATTCCTAACTGAGTCAGGCTTGGTTACATCCATGGGAAGAGCAATAGCACGTTGATTTGGGGTTCCCGAGAGAAATAAGGTTTCTTCTAATAATTCCCGTCGTCTCCCAGACACAACAACTTTATAGCCTGCTTTCAAAAGTATCAAAGCTGTTTCCCGACCAATACCCGAACCTCCTCCTGTAATGAGAGCTACCTTGTTTGATTCACTCACTAAAAGTTCCTTTATACAAAAAATTAAACTATTTGAATCAATTTATAAAACGATTGTAAAAATAATCAATATATAGGTCAAAACTTCTTACAGCTTTTTGTAGGTAAATGACTTCCAAAAAATCGTAACATTATTTACAATTGCCTATACCATTTGGAATTATTATATAACCAAACCGACCAAATTTATTTTTTGTCCTTTCAAATTTAAAAGATAAAAAATTTTCTGGCACCGTATTAACTTGACCATCCCATAACTGGTTCGGGAACTCCACTTTCAATTGATTCTTAAGTTGAGTTAACATTCCAAAACCATTCATAGGTCCTTGTGGGTTTGGCGTCCAAATTATAAGACATTGTCCTGGTGCTAAATTAGTCTTTAAAGGAATTGAAGGAAACTTGGTGCTAACTACTCGTGCATGTGGAAATTGCACCCTCAAATTACCAGCTAAATCATGTGGAAAATAATAAGCGTAAATGGTCCCACTTTTAAAACCTTCTTTTTTTAACTCTTTAGCTATTTTTGAATACGGGACCAAAAATTGACAAAGCGAACACCGTAAGGGTTCACTAATATATTTAACAATCATTCCCGCTCCATTCAAGGCCACCGCTAAAGTCATAAAAATTACAACTAGCTTTATATATTTAAATTCAGAAAGTGCCGGTTTGATCCATACAAAAAAAGCTATAGGAGCTGGTATAAAAACAAACATATAATGGCCACGTATTTTTGAAATGCCAAACAGAATTATAATTGAGAAAACAATACCAAAAAGAATAATAAAATAAGTTAACAAAAATTTCAAATACTTATCTAGATTAACTGGGCAACCAACGATTTTCTTGATGGGCTGAAAAAATAAAACACAAAGTATGATCCAAAGAGGAGACAAAAAGCCAACTATTGATGTAATAAAGTTAAAAAGACCCTTCACACGACTCAAAACAGGCCCTGTTGAATTTGAAATTCCAAATTTTTCGGTGACCGCAAAATTTATACCCACAAGATTTTCACTTAACCAAACTCCATGAGGAGCAAATGCTATCAGCATAATAACTAAGCTTATAATAAATCTTGGGTTCAAAAGTCTATAACGCAACAAAGGCGAAAAAAGGCCCGCGATTAAAGAAGCAAGAATAAACAAACTAAAAGTGTACTTAGATATTAAGCCTAACCCAAAAACTATACCTACAAAAATATATGATCTAATATCGCCCTTGTCAGCTAAACGAAACAAAGCAAATAATGATGCCATGATAAGACAAGCGGCTAAAACTGTATGACTATAGCTTAACGCAGCATCCCACCCTACGTAATAAAGCCATAGCAGGCTCAATGTAGCCAATCCAGAAAGAAGCTTATCAGCTAATATCCAAGATGAGACTTGATAAAAGAAATAGAAAATCAAACCATACAAGGAAAACTTTACAATTGCGATAGAAGCAAAATGAACACCAACTAACTCCTGCGCCAAGATTATTAGCCATGTATAAAGTGGAGGATTAACTAAATCATATCCCCAGCTAAAAACTTGAGAAAAAAGCATTTGCTCAGCATCATCGGTAGGCAGTCCAGAATAGAGTACCCCCCTAAAGATGAAGTGGACAAGAATGAGTCCAGAAACTAAAAGGGATATGCCCTTTTCACTGGAGACTAGTTGTTCAAGTGCACAGATAGTTTTTTGAAATTTCAGCTGGTTGGGTATTTTTATAATGCTGTCTCCACCTTATTTAACTTTAAAAAAATCATAAGTTAACAAATTTTAGGTCTTTAATGTTTAAAATTTAATGTTGTCAGTAGCTTGACGATTTTCTGGTTGTAAGTTACTTTGGTTTTATAATGAACTCGACGCCTGTACAAACTGATTATAGTTTCCTTATAAACCCTTCGCTATGAAAGAATGGTTGGACATCAATAATAATATTCTTCAAAATTTACATTTAGGCCCTGCTTCATGTTTCTCTTTGTTCCCCAGCATTTATGCTTCAACTTAAATTTAAAGGGATATATCTATCCCTTCTGTGATAAAAATCTCCTTATTAACAGCTGCTGGATCTAATGCAGTCTACCAGCAGCTGTCTTAAACACTGCATTAAACCTAAATTAATCTGCTTAAGAAAATTATTGCAGCGATGCGGAGAATTAAGATGACAGCTAAACCACATCAAAAAAAGACTAATAAACCCTACCCAATGGATCCTGGAGAAAAGTATAGGGCTTTTCCTCCCATAGACTTGCCTCTTAGGGAATGGCCAAATAAAAAGATTTTAAAAGCACCTATTTGGTGCTCTGTTGATTTGCGTGATGGGAATCAAGCTCTTATTGAGCCAATGGGATCCGAACGGAAGCATCGCATGTTTGAACATTTAATAAAACTTGGATTCAAGGAAATTGAGATTGGGTTTCCAGCTGCATCCCAGACTGACTTTGATTTTGTTCGTGAAATAATTGAACGCAAGTTAATCCCAAGTGATGTAACAATCCAAGTTTTAACTCAAGCTCGTGAAGAATTAATTGAAAAAACTTTTAACGCAATTAAAGGTGCTAAGAAAGCAATTATGCACTTGTATAATTCAACCTCCACACTTCAGCGACGTGTTGTTTTTGGCAAGGACAAAGCTGGAATTACTAAAATTGCTGTAAACGGGGCAAAAGTAGTAAAACGATTGGCAGAAGCGACATCTAGTGAAGAACAGATAATATACCAATATTCACCTGAAAGTTTTACTGGAACTGAGTTAGAGTACGCTA
>Ga0114996_10004111_pt1 | contig 17666 bp, 11 predicted proteins | sample ArcticOcean_MG_C_4_FD_87039 | JGI IMG/M metagenome (GOLD analysis project Ga0114996, IMG submission 87039) | Marine microbial communities from western Arctic Ocean - ArcticOcean_MG_CB4_134 | ecosystem: Environmental > Aquatic > Marine > Oceanic | place: Arctic Ocean: Canada Basin | collected...
GTAGTTTGACCCGATTAGTTGGTATTCATTTCGCTCCGACCCGAGGTCTGGTAATGGGGCGGAGCGTGATGCACGACAGTCTATCGGTGATTAAAACCTGGGATGAGAAGACGCTTGATCGGAAGGGCCGTTCTTATCGCCGGAATAATTGCCCGAAAGGGCCTTACTCAGACTCTTTCGGCAGAGCGGGACGCAGAACGAAGTCGTAGATGGCTGCCCCGATGGGTCCGCCGATTAGCGGTCCGATGATGTAAATCCAGAAGCCGTCGCGCGGCCCCGGTATTGCGATATCTTCCCAGCCGGCGAAGTACGCCACGATGCGCGGCCCGAAGTCACGCGCCGGATTCCACCCGGCCTGTGTGATCGGAGCGAAGAGCGCGATCAGCACGGCGACGGTGAAACCTATGAATAACGCCGTCATCTTGCCCGCAGGCCGTCCGTTCCGATCGTCAACAAGAGCAAATATCATCAACACGAGAATGGCGGTCCCAAGCGCCTCCACACCCATCGCCGCAAGCGGGGACACCAGGTCACGAGCCGCCGAGTCTGTGCCGAAAATATCCGGGTTCGGGAAGTACTCCCCGAACACCATGGCCGAGTGTTCACTTCCCGCCTCACCGCGAATGAGCCCTCGGTCGTCTTCAAATCTGTCGATAAACGGCCCAAAGGTCATAAGAATGACCAGCCCGGCGAGCACCCCACCAAGCAGTTGTGAGGCCCAGTATCCGGGGAGAAGTTTTCTCCGGAATCTCTCTGGCCTGAAGATGGCGAACGCCAGCGTTACCGCCGGATTCAGATGTGCGCCGGATATCGTGGCGGTGGCGTAGATAGCCAGCGTCACGCCGAAACCCCACACGACAGCGACCTGCCATAACCCCTGGTGTGCGCCGGTAAGCACAGCGGATGCGACCGCGCCTGTGCCGAAAAGCACGAGCAGGAATGTTCCAACGACTTCAGCCGCGTAAACGCGCAATAGTTACCTTTTCTGCAGAGATATATCACTTATCGATTCGTCGATCGATTTGGAGATCAGTCTAATGATGGCCGGCCCAGGAATCGTCAACTTGCGTAAAGACTTTCTGCCGGTTGTGCTTTCAGATAGTGAGTTACTTCAAGCGCTCGTCGATCCCGAGAGCCGCGGGTGTAATATTCGGCCACGCACGCTCACAGCTACGGCAACGCGTCTCTTGCCCGAACGGCAAAGATGGCCCGCCGCTGGCTTCTACCGGGATATCAATTGGATAGACGCGACATCTCAGATAGTGAGTCTTCAGCCGATTCCCGCGCTGGCACGTCCCGTTTCATTCCGGCGAGTCTGGCGAGATCATTCTCGTCACTGACCAACCGTAACTTCCGATACCTGTGGTTCGGCCAGGTCGGAGCCGCCACCGCCATGCATGCCGACCTCGTTGCGCGCAGCTGGCTTGTATTTGAACTTACTGGATCGTCACTCGCAGTCGCTGGCGTGAACGTGGCGCGGGCCGTTCCGATGTTGTTGATCGGTTTATTCGGCGGAGTCGCGGCAGATCGGTGGGACCGGAAGCGGCTACTGATCATCATCCAGATCTGGAGCCTGATGTTGAATGCGGCGATGGCGATCATCGTTATCTGTGGCTGGGTCGAGATGTGGCACATATACGTGCTCGCGTTCCTGCTCGGCTCCGGGATGGCGATGAACCAGCCCGTGCGCACATCGATAATTCCGCAACTGATTTCAAAAGAGCAACTGCTAAACGCAGTAGCGCTGAACTCGATCGCCATCAACGCAACGCGATTGATCGGGCCCGCGCTTATCGGCCTCGTTATTGCTGTGTGGGGCGTAGGACCGGCCTACGTCTGGTCCACGATCGCCTACGGAATAGTGATCTGGACCACGACGCGTGTCGCGATGCCCCCGATCAGCGCCCTCGCCAAACGCGGATCACTGGTCGGACAGATGATCGAAGGGTTCCGTTATATAGCCCAAAACCGCCTCGTTCTGGCGCTTGTTTTACTCGGGCTCGGGCCGCTCGCTGTCGGCTTCTCGCACCAGACGCTGCTACCGGCGCTTGTCGTCGATGAACTGGGGCGTGATGCCGCGATCATGGGATTCATCATGGCGGTCGGCGGGATCGGCGGGATCACCGGCGGCTTTTACATGGCGTCCCGGGTGGATCTACGCCACAAAGGCGTGATCATGCTCGGTTCAGCGGCCGCGTACGGCGTGGCGTTGCTCCTGTTCGCCGGGGTCAGCATGCTCATAATGGTGTTCCCGCTCATCATAGCGATCGGTATTTCGCAGACCGTGTTCAGGTCAGCAAACACCACGACGCTGCTCGAAAACACGCCGGACCACCTGCGCGGAAGAATCGTATCCGCCACACTTCTCGACACAGCGCTTGCGCCGGTCGCCGGCATCATCGCCGGAGCGGTCGCGGACAGCGCCGGCGTATCGGCCGGTTACCTGGTGCTAGGCGGCATGTGCCTAGCTATCGTTGGCCTGGCGTTACTGGCGTACCCGAAGATTCGGAGCGTTTAGGGAACAGTCGGCTCAGGCGTTGGGGCCTGGGATAGGATGGTTCTTATCGTCTCGTACCAGAACTTGATGTCATCAACATGCAGGGCGAAAAAGGTCCCGAAAACCGGACTGTTGCCGTCCGGAGTTGTGACCCGGATGCCGCGGTTCATGCCGACCACCTCGCCGTACTTGTTCAATACGGGGCCGCCACTTTCACCCGGGTCGATGGCGGCGTCCATCGTCAGGTTGATGCCCGCAGGTCCGAGATCGATCATCTGGGACAGCACGCCGACCTTCACACGCGCCGTTCCGACAGATCCATCCGGTTTCGGGGAGCCTTCCGAGTAACCAAGCGCCATCAACGGCTCGGCGATGTCGTCGGCGGTCAGTGAGCCTGTGAGCATCGGGACGGAATTCGTAGCCGCCGGATCGAAGAACAGTAGCGCGAGGTCCCGCTCAGGGTCGGTGGCCGCAACTACCGCCTGGAAGGGCGCGTCGATGGCCTGCCTGACAAGGACGACCGAGTTATCGCCGACCACGTGTTGATTCGTCACTAACACGCCTTCATCGATGAGCCACGCTGAGCCCTTGTTGCCCTCGGTATCGATCTGGAATACGCCAAACACATGCTCCTGGTAGATACGTGCAAAGTTCGGCCCGGTCGTGACCGTTGGGGCAGGCGTGGCGATGGGCTGAGGCGTGGACGCTGGTTGTGGTGTGGATGTTGGCGCGGGCGTAGGCACCGGCGGAATTCCGGCGATTGCGGTGGACACGGCATCTTCCACCGCTGCTTGTCGGGCTTCGGTGATCGCCAGCGTCAGATCTTCGTCGCTCAAACCGCCGCCACAAGCCGCCGCTATTAGGACAATTACGGGCGCGATTATCGCGAGCATGGCCCGGGTGCCGAGCCGGGGTTTTGGCGTTAATCCGTTTTCGAATACGGGCATATGCCGAATTTGCCTGCGCCTTTGCATGTCGATACGATCAAGGTGGTCATCGGACGGCCAATCATGTGATACGACGGCCGGGCCGATTCGGAGCCTTTCCGCCTTGAACGCTATTGAACTGAGGGAGATTATGCGCTGATTTGAGACGAGTATCTGAGCCATTCAGGGGGCGAGGAACGCGACCTTATGTAAATCCGGGTGGCCCTCTGAACTTGGAGGAAGGCCAATTACGAAGCGTCCAAGCGTGATCGCTTCAAACTCTGCTAGAGGCGAGGCGGTGTCCGTCATACGACTCGCCACCCAGGATTGCGCTTCACCGGGTTCGATCGCGAGCAGGTAGTTGTAGAAAGCCAGAGCGGATGCTGGACTTAATTTGCCGAGGTCACGTAGTTCGCGAGCGAACCCGAGCCCGCCCGGATCTTGCAAAGCCGTCAACCACATGAGAATGTAGCCAAGGTCGTGGTTTTCTCCGTCGTTCGCTCCGTCCAATTTGATGTCTATCAAGCTCTGAACTTTGGCACGCAAGACGAATAGATCCGGATACGACGTGACTGAGGCGTCGAGGAACTCCTCGATGTGCCGGAACCCAACGGCCTCAAATACCTGTGCCTGTGCTTCTTTGATTGCCGACAGCGAGTCGTTATTCACTGCGCCGTTCGTTGGCGCGATCAATTCTTGTCGGGCGTGGCCGAGCTCGTGAAAGAGCGTATTCAGGACCGCTGCGGGAGTATGACTTGTGTCGAGGAGGATGACGATTCGCCCATCGCGATGTGTTTGAACGCCGACAGATGTATCAGCCAAGACCCGGCATCTAGCCAGTTCCAAGGCATGCTCACTTACCGTCATCGGCCCTGTGTCTCCGAGACATGTTTCTACAAGTTGCATTTCGTAATCGGGCCTCGGGTAGAACTCGATGGATAGCCGCTCATCACGGATAGCGGTCCCGACGGCCAGAAAATAACCTGCGTCTGCCGCCATCAGAATGTCAGGGATCCAGTCACGTGGGGCTAAATCCGAGTCATCCACGTTGAGAATCTCGAGCATCATTTCGGGGATGGTTGCGAGCATTGTCGATATCTCTGCATCGCTGTAGGTCGTTGCTGCAGCTGACGCCGGTTCTGGACCAGCAACCACCTCAAATACGCTCCTGAAAGAATTGTCGATTTCGTCCGACTCGGCGATCCCGCCTTCAATATCGATGACAAGATCTAACGTATGAGTCCCGGGCGTGAGCCGTGATGCCGGGATCGTCAGGTTGAGTAACCAGATGCCGCCGATGTTGCCCGCGCCAAATCGCTTATCCTCAACCAGTACATCGTCTAGCAGTAACCTGGCGTTAAAAGGACTCAAATTTGCAACGGGGCTACTGTTGGTCATCGCGTAGTCCACAATCCCCTCTGTGAAGGCAGACACGTGTCCGTTGCGACCCTCCACAGAGGTCCCGGATGTTGATCCCCTAACCACGAGTGGGGCGTCCCAGTCCAGCGGCAAGTACGTCACCAGGTTCGGTCGTGTGAGCGCCGCAAATGGAGGCGGTGGAATAGGCGTCGGTTCCAGAGATGGCTTCGGGACGACCGCCGGCCCGGTCCCCCACGTGAGCGTCGTGGTCACCGTGTTATCGGTTTCGTCTGATTCGTCCACAAGGTTTCCGGGATCTACGACTATCGTCAGCGTATGTTCGCCCGGAGTGATGCGAACTATTCCGTCTAATTCGTCCCAGTCGACTAACTCTGATATTGAAAGCGCGGAGATACCATTTACCACGCGTTGGTCCACGAGCAAGCCGTCAAAATAGACGTGAACCGCGATCGAAGTATCCGTCGAAGCCAGCCCTGCGTTTTTTGCACTCCACGTGATGAAGCTCGTGGCGTCAACGGTGACCGGCCCGGTCGTCTCGCTTCCGGCGGTCGCTGCGATGACCACGGCTTCACTTCCCTCCATCGCCGGTGCGATCACCAGATTGACGGATCGAGCTGCCGGATCCAGAAATACGAGAGGCTTCCCGCCCCACGTAAACGTACGTTCAAACACGTTGTCGGACTCGTCCGATTCTGGAATTTGATCAAGTGCGTCGATGATCACCTTGAAGACGTGATCACCCCTGTCTAGTCGTACGCGATCGTTCAGTTCAGCCCAATCACGTACGCCGAATGTCTGGAAAGGGGGCGCCTGGGAGCTGATCCATTTACTGACAAACACGCCGTCTACGTATACATGTGACTCGAACTCGTTCTCGGTGGGGAACGGCGAATCGTTCTCAAAGAACCAGTCCAGGTAGGCGATCCTTCCGGTTCGCAGGTCCCCCGCTTCATTCGATCCCAGTTGGGCGTGGATGGACAGCGCTAGCTGCCCGGCGCCCGGGCTCACGGGACGCAAATTGATCTTCGGCACAGGTGTCGGGGTGGTAGCTGGTTCCGGGACCGGCGTGGATGGCAGGGGCGTCGAGGTGGGCGCGGGTGTCGGCGTGGCCGATGGCGTTCCCGTTGGCGATGGTGTTGGGCTCGCTGTTGGCGACGGGCTTGGTGTTGGTTCAGGAGTCGCGGTTGGCTGGACGGTCGGAGTAGGAGGAATTGGTGTTGCCGACGGGATCGGCGTCGCCGGGGCTTTCGGTGTAGCCGTGGGAGCTATTTCTGGCGTGGCCGTCGGCGGGACAGGTGTAGCGGAGGGTGTGCTGGTTGGTAGCGGCCGCGGAGTCGGCCCGGGACGCAGTACGTGAGGCGTCGGCTCTATCGAGACGGACGATGGAGTCACGGACGGCGTCGGGTTGGCCGTGGGTTGCGGAATATCGGCAGTATTTCCGGAGCATGCGACAACGACCGCACTGATCAGCATCACGAGGAGTGGAGCGAAAACCTTCAACCGGCGAACGACCGCTCTTCAGCTAGTTTGATGGCTTGCGCTGCCGACTGATCGAGGTCGGAGACACTGTGTTGTGCAGCCTCAAGGCTTGTCCCGCTGTTCAATGCTTCAGAGGCTCGCCGTGAAAACACGAGTACGGCCTCACTCACGTCACAGCCTGTCGCCTTCCTGACGGCAGCGATGTATGCCCCGAGTTGCGGTTCATATATCGCTGCTACAGATTCCAATGTGGACTCCATGTCTGTTCGATCGGTCTTGTAATCGACTATCACCAGCGATCCGTCATCATCCTCAAACATCAGGTCCACATACCCTTCCAGGATTAAGCCCGAGTCGCCAACCGGGGCACTGACGTACGATTCACGCCACGCCCGGCCCCTGGCCAGCGCCTCTGCTGCGCGTCGCATCACAGGCGTTTCGAGGGTTGCCTGCGACAGCCGGAGAATCTCCTCTTCGAAACCTGTGACGTCGTGTGCTCGAGAGTGTTTGGCCGCTAACGTACCGAGTTCGTCGTTAGTCGGATCGGTCAGATCAACGTCCTGAAGAACGGCGTGTACAGCGCGCCCGATCGAGCTGGCGGCACGCCCCCGTCTCCAAGGATCTGATTCAATCTGCTCGTCTCCGGTCTTGTCGTCCCTGATTATGCTGTAACGGGAGGAATCCGCAGGGTCTTGTAGTGAAGATGCCGAAATTACCTGTGAACTGGACATCTGGCGAATCAACGCATCCCGTTCGCGTTCCCACGTATCAGGATCGTCCAACATTTCCACCTGGGACGCTTGCTCCGCAACGGACCCACCGGCGCCGGGGGACTCTGGAAGTGGAACTATCGGAGACCACAATTGCGGCGCGTCTTCCGATAACTTGGCGATCACCGCAGCGGGCGACGATCCGTCGTTATCTTTCCGGTAAGTGCTGACGATCAAGTGGTCTTTTGCACGTGTGGCTGCAACGTACATGAGACGAACGTTTTCCATCTTCCCGGCGTTCTTCTCTTGATCACGTAGCTCATCAAACCCGCCTGTTTCAAAGGAGGCGCTTGTTGATCCCATCCGTACGCCGATGTTTGTTGCGGCCCCGTCGCTGTGGTCAAACAGGGCCTTCTCTGTGCGACCTCGATCTCCCGAGTTCAGCCCGGTCAAGATCACTATCGGAAATTCGAGACCTTTTGCCGCGTGTACCGTCATCACCCGAACGACATCTGATTGCTCGTTAGATCCCGCATCCGGCGCTCGTACGTCCCGCTCGGACTGCTGCCGTGCCCAGAGCACGAAATCACGCAACGACGGACGGCCCGCATCGGCCAAACGTAACGCCATCTCGGCGAGAAACTGGATACGCGACCATCGCTCCTCGGCGCGCCCCCCGGCCAGGGCCAACTCGCGCAGCCTTCGCTCCCGTACGAACCGTTCGATCAGCGCCCCGGGCGACGCGTCCAGGCGCTCATCATGCAGCGTCCTTAAAGACTCGAAGGCTCTCGCGACGGGACCGTCGGCGCCAGTGCTTGGTTCCAGGTAGTTGAATCCGTACCCACCCTGCGCCCAGGTCCACAGATCGGCGTCCGAACACGCGTATGCCGGTGATCGGAGCGTCGCCACTACGGCAACCTGGTCCGTTGGGTCATCTATGGCCGTCAACGCGCTTAAAAGGTCTCTGACGTCCTCCGTAACGAATACCAGAGAGTTCCCTGCGGTCGTGTACGGCACCTCGTAGTCTTCGAGCGCCCGTTCCAGCAGTGGCAAAGACGTTCGCCTCGGAAAGAGGATGCACAGGTCGCCGAATTTCGACGCCCGCATCACGTCGCCATCCCGCACCATCCACTGTCCATTTCCGACCTCTCGGGCGACGCGCGCAAGGTCGGACATTTCCCTTCGGCGTACCGTTTCGATTTGCCTTTCTACCAACGGCTCCCCGGCCAGATGCACGCCGAAAAGCGGCTCGGAGTCGGGAGGGACGATATCGCTCGCCAGCGCCACGTAGTTGGCCTGGTACGGGCTGCCTTTGCCGTCCATCCAGCTGTCGAATATGTGATTGACCCAGCCAACCAGAGAAGTGTTCGAGCGGAAATTCTGGGTGATCAGTGTCTGGGTTACATGCGGCTCTAAACGAAGCTGATTCAACGTCGGAAGATCGGCGTGCCGGAAGCGGTAGATCGACTGTTTTGGATCTCCTACGACGAACAGTGCGCCCGGGCTCGGGTAGCCGACGCCGTCACGGTCGGTAAGCGCCCGGACCAGCTCAACCTGAAGCGGGTCGGTGTCCTGGAACTCGTCCACCAGGACGTGTGTATATCGCTCCTGGAAATGGCGGCGTGCGTCGTCGTCCTTCAAGAGCGCCACGGCCCACGTCAACATATCGTGGAACTCGGCCCTGCCGGTATTTCGTCGCTCCTCGGCGTACGAGGTAACAAAACCCTTCAAAGGCCCGAGCAGATCTCCGATAGCGTGTCGCCTTCGATCGGCGAGCTCATTTTTTAGCTGATCCTGGAGATCTTTCAGAGACGCCTTGATCGATTTACAGGCGTTGACGCCGGAATCATCGTCGACCCAGTCCGTCTGCCTGCCACCGGTCTCGGAGATCTTGATATTCGGGCTCGCCAACAACCAGTCGGCGTCCTCGCTTTCGGGTCCGATCTGTTCCAGACGGTCGGCGATCGTCTTTAGAGACTCCAGGCTGGCGGTCAGTTTGTCTCCCTCGGGAAGTCGGCAGAAACGTGCCATGCCGGGCAGCCACTTGCCGGCTTCGACAATCTCTTTTGCCGCTGCGAGAACGACAGCGCCCGGTTCCTTGAAATCGTGGTTCTCGACCAGGTGATAGTTGTTGTGCAGTTGACGTGCAGTTTCAGTTAGATCACCGAGCGGAGATTCCAGACCGAGCCGGAACGCCGTTGCGATGGTCGAGGCGAATTCGCCGGTGTCCGATTGTTCGTCCAACCAGCGAGACCATGCCTCATCGAAATCAAGCTCCGTCTGAACCTCGTCCACGGGCTCAATCACTGGAGGCAAACCGGCCTCAAGCGGCCGTTCCCGGAGCATGGACAGTGCAAACGAGTCGATGGTCTGGATGACGGCGAAGTCGATCTCACGAACGGCCGTATCCAGTTTTTCACGTTCGGTGGTGTCGACGTCGGCCGCATCGCGTGCCGCAGTAACGTCGAGCCGCACACGCTCTCGTAGCTCGGCTGCCGCTGCGCGCGTGAATGTGATTACGACCAGATTATTGACCGCCAGGCCGCTCTTAAGCAGAGCCGTCACCCGTCGGACAAGCGCCGTCGTCTTCCCGGTGCCAGCGCCGGCTTCCACGAACAATGTAATGTCCAGCTCGTTGACGATCCGGTCCCGTGCAGCCTGGTCAATCGTCGTCAAGAATCCGCTCCCGAGTCATCACCTGAACCCGCTGAAGCCAGCCCGACAAAACGCGCCAGGGCAGGGTCGTCAGATTTGCGCTCCCATGCCCACGCTCTCCCGCCAGGACAAATCCGGTCGTAAGGGCAGTAAGCACAGTTCTCCTGTGCAAATACGCCGGAACGACCCGGGATGGACCTTTCTCCCGGGTAAGCCGGGAAGATGCCCTCTGCAATGCCGGCCACGATCTGGTCAACAACCTCTTCAAACCGGGGAGCCGCGATTTCAAGGGACGTGCCGACTGTTTTCGAACCGGCGCTGTCCATGACGAACCAGAATTCGGCGGCGATCGATTCGATTTCTGGTCGCCAATTTTTGACGGCCATGGCGTAGATCGGGAGTTGGAGATGCTTGCCGCCGTCCACCGGGTCGTTGGCAATTCTGGAAAAGCGCGAGCCGCGCCCGCTTTTATAGTCGATCACCGTAGCCGTGGAGCCGTCGGCTGACACGTCTACCCGGTCTATCCATCCTCTGAATCGCACCGCCCGCCCGCCGGGCAGCTCCAGGACCACCGCCGGAATGTCTGTCCCATCACCAAAACCAAGCTCGGTCGCCACGGGGCGTTGGCCGCGTTCGTCAATACGAGATCGGTGTACGTCCAGGAAATCGAGCAGGCCGCGCCTTATCCGCTCCCTCTCCAATCGCCACAACACCGGCCTGCCGATCAAACCATTGCGCTCGAACTCGTCTAACTGGCGGTTTGCGATCTGTTGCAGGCGCTCGGCGTCGGTCTCAGCGCTTGCGGCCGGCTGGCTGAGGGTGTCTTTGACGAACCTGTCCAGGATGTCATGGATGATGATGCCTCGGTCAAGAGCGCTCAGCGTCTCGGCAGCCTCCGGCGCCTCTGTTGGCTCGACGCCGATCTCGTAGGTCAGAAAGTATCTGAACGGACAGTTGGCCCACGTCTCGAGTCGGGTAGAAGACGCCACACCTGATAGCGACGCAGCGAACCATGCCGTCTCGTGGCCTACGTTCGGGCCGACGGCGCCGTCCCATCGTGTCAGTTGATGCGCCTGGAATCTGCCACGCTCAAGCTCTCGGCCGGATGAGAGGGTTTCACCCGGGGCGGCAAACAGGAAGTGGTCTTCAGGTTCGCGTCCGTTGGCGCCCCAGGCGGCGAGGCTTTTTAGCTCGTATTCGTAACGGTCTGCCGGCCGGGTCTCTAATGTTTGCCGTGCGGGGGACGGAACGATCTTTACCGGGCCGTCCTCGGCTTCCAGCAGGTTGGTGGGAAGGGGCTTGCCGTGGACCGCTTCCGCCGCTTCGCTGAACCAGCGAGACGGCCGTACCTGCCGAGTCGCTCCGGGCTGCGATCGGGGCCACACCAGTACGCGTTTGGGCGCGCTTCCGAGGGCCGTGAGGTAGCGTCGTCGGGCGCTGGAGCGTTCATCTCCGAGGGTCTTGAGGCCAAGCACCCCGTTCCGCACGATATCCGGGAGCAGCGGGTCTTCTGACCCGATCGCCGGATAGTTACCTTCCGCCATTCCAACAACATAAATCAGGTCAAAATCGCAACCAACGGCCTGTCTCAACGGAGCGACGAAGACCCCGCTCCCAAGCCGCCCGACGCGGGAGAGTGGCCGATCGAGCTCTTGTTCCAGCGTTCTACGGAACCTCTGAAATGTGGGACGCGGGAGGTTTATTGAGTCGAGATCGCTGATCGCGTCCAGCGCAGTTGATAGGGCTTGAGCAGCCTCGTCGCCGTCCTCTTTCAAGTAGCTAGCCCGGCCATATTTCAGGTGGAGTGCTTTAAGCCACGTTACGAAGCCGCCCCAGGACGCGTTTCGTTCCGGTGGCGACTGCTCTGCTGCCAGTTGAGACACGAATTCACGAAGCCGGTCGCTCTCGTTCGCTTCTGTGATCCAGGCTGACCGGGATGCGTCGTCGTCCTCATCTTGCCTCGCCGCCTTCTCCGCCCGTACACGCAGCCGCCTGGCATGTTCGCCCAGCCTGCGGTCCCACGATCCGACGCCCGCAACCACGCCCGCACGCCGAGAGATCACGTCCCATGCCGCGCCCGCCGCGGGCGCCCCGTCGGCAGCCACGACGTGGCTGCCCGTGACCCATGCCGCCAACCGGTCCCTGGCGAACCCTGAATCCCTGTCTCCCGCTTGATTCCCTTGATTCAAAGAACCGGAGCGGTCCAGGAACGCAAGTAATCCCAGAATCCAGCGTCCACCCGGCGAATTGGCGATGGTGACCGGCGATGGCCCGCAGACCGGCACTTCGCTCAACTGGAACGCCCCGGTTAAGCGCGCTCCGTAAGAGGGCTCCTCAAAGAACACGCCGATTCGGGCAAAACGCGTGCCTTCTCGCGCCGCCGCCAGAACGTCCCGGACGATCCACCGGGCCTCCTCAGCCGGGTCAGGCGCCGAGACGAGCCTGAATTTGCTGGACCCTGAACTTGTTACCGATTCGGCCTCGGACTCCGGCGCAGGTAGCACGCCCGGAACCAGAGATAAAAGAAGGTCGCTATCGTGATCGCCGGTTGCGCCGATGAGTACCCGTGTCTCCGACCGGCCTACAAGAGCCGTGATCAGTTCACGATGCTGCGCCGCGGGCTCCTCGATAAGCGCCAGCACGATGTGACCGAATCGGTCCAGCGATGCTGCGTTCGCTCTAACGGATTCGGCCGCCCGGGCCGCCACGTCTGACGCGGACGCAAATACGCAGGCACGTTCTCGGTAGCGCTCGTACAGCCCCAGCACCGCCGACGTGAACTTCCAACCGACGGCCCGTCCGCCTGTCCCCGCAACGGTTGCCGGGTCCACGCCGGAAGCGTCCAGATCGTCAAGCGTTCGGTGCAGCGCGCGCTGAAAGCTGTCCTGGCTGCGTATTCGTCTGAACGCTTCTGGCAAAACAACCGTATCGTCGTTGGCCACAGCGTGAATTATCTCCGAGGCGCGTAACCGGGACAGCGGCGGTCTGGGATCTGCGGGACCGGCGAGGGCGTCCGCGAGGTCTTCCAGCCGAAGAAACTGGACGTTGAATAACGGCCCGTGGCTCGCAAGCCGACGTCGCATGAAGAATGCGCTGTGAAAAGACGGGAGGACGATCGTGATGGGGCTGAGCGGATCGTTACTTCGTGCGGCTGCGATTTCATCCCGCAGCGCCTCGATCAATCGCTCCCCAAGTGCAACCGTTCGCTGACCGTGCTCGCGTGATGGCATAGCGCACCGACCTTATCATACGTACGGTGGGCGCCAATTGATCCCATGGATCAAAGACAGCGAGTGGTGCCCCCGGTGAGACTCGAACTCACGCCCCCGGCTTCGGAGGCCGGTACTCTATCCGCTGAGCTACGGGGGCTCAATGGTCGTTCAAATATAGCATGAGGCGGCCTGGTCACAGTGGGTGTGAGAGCTTCTATTCGCCTTCCGGACGACCTCGTGCCCGATGCGCTCTTGCACCGCCCATAGGCCTCCGGAGGCCGGATCCTCCGGAGGTGAAGGCCGGTACCAGGAGAATTGGCGCTATCAGGGTGGTCACAATGGTCATCAGGATCGCGACCCCGAACACGTCCTGTCCGATCACACCTGCCGATAACCCGATTCCGGCGATGATCAGCGCGACTTCGCCCCGGGGAAGCATGCCGATCGCTATGCGATAGGCGCCACGGCGATTGAAACCGACAGCCAGAGCCGGCAGTCCAGAGCCGATCACCTTGCTGAGGATTCCGAGGATGCTGAGAACAATTCCAAATGTGATCGCGCCGCTCATGGCGCCCAGGTCAACCTGCATCCCGATGACGACAAAGAAGACAGGCACTATGAAGTGGCCGATCTGAATCATCGGCTCTTCGATTCGGTGTTTCAGCTCAGTATCGGAGAGGGCCAGTCCTATCGTGTACGCGCCGATGATCATCGCCAATCCGAAGTATATCTCAGCGATCGCTGACGCCAGGAAAGCCAAAAACAGCGCCAGCCCAACCAGTACACCCGGGCTGCGGAACCAGAGAAATGCGTCAGAGATTCGGTTTGCGAGCAGGCTCCCGATGATAAGTAGTCCCAGCCAGAACCCGATCGCCTTCGCTGCGATAATTGAGATCTCGGCGATCGATACTTCACCGGTATCGGCGATACCGATCACTACCGCCAGGATGAGGATGCCAAGTACGTCGTCCACTACGGCCCCGGCGAGCACCGTCGTGCCTTCCGGGGTGTCGAGCCGTCGTATGTCCGACAGCACACGCGCCGTGATGCCTACGGATGTTGCCGTCATTATTGCGCCCACGAATAGTGCCGGGAGCATCTCCTGTGTGCTGTCCAGGCTGGCGAATCCCAGGGCGATCGTGGCCACAAATCCGAACGCAAACGGAACAACTACACCACCGGCCGCCACTGCGGTTGCTGGCTTCACCCACCGGAAGAACTGCGTCCTGTTCGTTTCAAGTCCTGCCTGAAAGAGCAGGATGATCGCCGCGATCTCGGCGACGAAGAACAGCTCCGGCGAAACAGGTGTGATCACAGCTACTGCATTGCCAAGGTCATCGATCGCCTTCGGAACCTCAAACAATGGTCCGAGCGATCCGATCTCGATGCCGCCCAACGCAAACGGACCAATCAAGATGCCCGCGCCAAGCTCTCCAAGAACTGACGGAAGTGACGCGAAGCGTTGAACCATCTCTCCAGCCAGTTTGGCTGCGAGAACGATGAACGCTAGGAGCAGGACGAGGTGCCCTACTTCCTCAACCTGTATGTATTCTGCCGCGTTTAGAAGCGGCAAAGGAAAATCCATGATCTTGATGTTAAGGATGCCCCAACGAAGGCGTCACATGTGAACGAGGTCAGATTACGGCGAAAAGGGGTGCTGATGGGGTGTAGTGAGGTTGATCTAAGAGGTTGTCAGAACCCGAACAGGGTTCAACTGGCCGAGTATCGGGTCGTAATTCATCAGGGCGATCAGCTCTCCATAGCGGTTGTAGGCCCTTACCTGTGACTCGGCGCTCTCAATTGCGCCAATGTCGGGCTGTATCGATTTTCCGAAACCAATAGCTTCTTCCTGCGACGGGTCTACGACAATAGCGGGAAGGTCCAATAGTGCAGCGTCGATCGGGTGCAGCAACTGTTCCCATTCGCTGGCCTCGGTCGCCTGTTCCAGCTCTTCAAGGGTCACGGCTTCGTCCAACGTGAACCGGCCGACTTGAGATCGAATTAACGTTGCCATGTGCGCTGTATTGCCCAGAGCCTGACCGAGATCGTGGATGACCGACCGTGCATAAAAGCCGCTGCCGCATTCGATCCGCAGACCAAGGGTTGGCGACTCCCACGATGTGATGTCGAGTCCGTAGACCACCACGTCGCGCGGCTCACGCTCGATCTCTTTACCTTCCCTCGCCAGTTTGTACAGCCGTACGCCCTTCACCTTGATGGCGCTGTACATGGGCGGTATCTGTTTGATGTCACCCATGAATACGGGCAGGGCGGCCTCGATGGCTTCTCGAGTGATCGTACTGGCGTCTGACTCAGCGGTAACTCTGCCGGACGCGTCGTACGTATCGGTTGATGTACCGAACGTGGCCGTAGCTTCATACACCTTGCGACCTTGTACAAATCTGTCGATAAATCGAGTTGCGCGGCCGATGCAGATCGGCAGCACGCCGGTGGCGTCGGGATCCAGGGTGCCGCCGTGTCCGACTTTTCGCTGTCCCGTCAACCGGCGGACGATACGGATCACGTCCATCGACGTCATGCCGGCCGGTTTGTTGACGTTCAGGAATCCGCCATTTATCTGGGGCGGCCGCACTTTCTTGGGTGTGGCGCCTTTTTGCGGAGTGGTGAGTTGACCGGCGTCTCCGTCTGAGTTGAGGTCCAGCCCGCTGTTATTCGACATCATCGTTTATACGAGCTTTACTCCCCAGATATTGGACCCTCAGGGTCCTCCCCGGATTCGGCCCCCTCTGAGAACTCCTCGAACTTGTTTTCGGGGAGTTTGCTGTCTCGTTGCGCCACGTCGTCCATCGTCTTGAGCATGTTCGCGCCCTCGACGAGCGTGTTATCGAGGTGGAAGACGAGGCGTGGGACGTGCCGGATCTGTATCCGTTTGTTGACCTCTCGCCGAAGATATCCTGAAGCCGATTCCAGTGCCTCAAGGCTTCCTTGCCGAACCTCGGAATCGCCGAGGGAGCTTATGTAGACGTGCGCGATCGAGTAGTCTGCCGTGCACTCAACGCGCGTGACGGAAGTCATAGGCGCGAGCCTGGGATCAGAGATCGACTTGTCGATCAGCACTCCAAGTTCGCGCTGCAACGTGTAGTTGACGCGCCCGTTTCGCTTGTTCATTGATAGTCCGTTTGTGGGTCGTGTAATAACTGGGCAGCGCAGGTAGCTGATGCCGCAGGCAACCAATTTTACGGCGGGGAGGCCCACTCCGTCAGGATGCCAACGGGTGAGGACCGAGAAACGGCGTCGTTCTGTTCCTCATACCGATCCTGAGGCTCCCGAAGTATCGATCACGGAACGAGAACCGCAACGCGTCCACGTACCCCTTCTCCCAGTCGGGAGAAGGTTGGGATGAGGGGGTCCTTCGGCAAAAGGACAGCGTGCGAGCGCGCTCTCCACCGACCAGCCCTATCCGGCCATTAGCATCCTCGTTGCGCAATGGTGATCGTGCCGAAGTACAAGCCGGGAGATCCTGAACCCTGGGTTCAGGATGACGGTTGATCGTGATTGGCTGGTGAATTGTCTAACCGTCTAACCGGTTGATTGATGTGCCCCTCACCCCTTCGCGGGAGAGGCCCGCGTACATCACGAGTGAGGGGGTGTCCTTCGGCGGAAGGACAGGTCGCGAACACGCCCGCTTTCCAAACACGCCTACTCGGAGGGAAGTAGCCTCGTTGCGCAATCCATCCCGCAATTCAACGGGCACACCCAGATGCGAGATACCACATCGGCTCCAAGAACCGGCGAGGCATCGGCCGTTTTCAAAGTCACGACTCCCCGATACGGCGCGTACTCCAGAATCTCTATCTCGACGCCCGGCACCAGCCCGTTACTCACCAGGTACTCCAGCAGTTCCGGGTCTTCCTCCGGAATCCGGTCCAGCCGCAAAGGCTGGCCGACCGGCGCCTCGTCGATCGTCGTGCTTGCCGAGCAGGGCCTGTAACCGCTCCCCGGAATCGGGTGGCCGAAGGGGCATGTCGTCGGATTCTTCAGCGTCACCCGAATCCGCTCCTCCAACTCGTCGGAGATGGCGTGCTCCAGGCGGTGCGCCTCCACGTGGGCGTTCACCAGGTCCAGCCCCAGCATGTCCACGATCATCCGCTCGGCGAGCCGATGTCTTCGCACCATCTGTTCGGCCAGGCGGGTGCCTTCCTTGGTGAGCTCGATCTCTCGACTCGGGCCGTGAATGATCAGCCCCTCTTTTTCCATGCGTCGGAGCATCCCCGCGATCGACGGCGCAGACGTGCCGAGCCCCTCGGACTCTGGAGTGCGTTTCAACTGATCGACAAGGTGGGCGTTCGTGACCGTCAACCCCTGCTCCTGGACCATATAGATCGAGAGCAAGTAGTTTTCGGCGGCCTGCGTCAGACGCGTTTCGGCCGCGCCGGACTTGCCTTTCGATGCCTTGCCAGTTCTGTTAGTGGAGTTCTTAGTGTCAGCCATGTCTGATCGAGGCTAGCAACGCGGATACCAGCCGTCAACGCCCGCAATGTAGTTGCTCCCTCCTAATGTAGGAGGGGGGCAGGGGGTGGTTACTTTGGGCGCAACGACAATAACCCGTCATTCCCGAGTCGTCTGGAATCCAGATTCGAGCATCACACCGCCAAAATTTGCCCTGATCATTCGGAGACATGGACAATCCCCGGTGCTACCATTTGAAGTTCGCGAGTACACGCGTCCCTGTCCGTAAAGAGACAGGAGTAACTGCGACGACATGCGACGCTCCGGAGTAGCTCAGCGGTAGAGCGGTCGGCTGTTAACCGATTGGTCGCAGGTTCGATTCCTGCCTCCGGAGCCA
>Ga0114996_10004126_pt1 | contig 17639 bp, 11 predicted proteins | sample ArcticOcean_MG_C_4_FD_87039 | JGI IMG/M metagenome (GOLD analysis project Ga0114996, IMG submission 87039) | Marine microbial communities from western Arctic Ocean - ArcticOcean_MG_CB4_134 | ecosystem: Environmental > Aquatic > Marine > Oceanic | place: Arctic Ocean: Canada Basin | collected...
GACAGTCCGTTGAGCACGGCGAGCAAGTGCAACGAAGTACTGGCGGGCCTATTGCGTGCTTCGGCCGTCAGGTGGTGAGATTTGCGGGCTAAAGTTTCGCGCGAGCTCATTCCTCGCGAGCTCATTCCGCCCGAGCTCATTCCGCGTGAAATCATTCCGCGTGAGATTATGGAAGATACGGGGACGGGCCGTAGCGGCTGCCCTCACTCCTGATGCTGATGCGATCGATCAAGCGCAGCCTGCTACTGCTGGTTGTCCAGGCAATATTGCCTGGACAGTTCGTCGAAAGCAGCCTATTCGTACCGACTGGCGTGAACGCGTCGGATGGCACCTACTCCACGAAAGTCGGCGTTTCTTGGGATCACAGCCAGAGAGCGGCGACGTATCGGGTTTTCCGCGGCAGCGCGGACGACCCCAACTCCGCTGCCAGCGTCGGGACCACTCCGTCCCTGCTATTTTTCGATTCGACCGCCCTGGCGGGCCAGACCTACTACTATTGGGTGCGGGCGGAAACCGCGAACGGGACAAGTCCCCTCAGCACGCCCGATCAAGGCTTTCGCGCCAATGGCCGGACCGGCGCCTTCGATCCCGTGCCGCCGCTTGAGCCCCCGCGTGACCCCATCGGCAACCCGACGACGGGGGCCAAGATTTATCTCGGCAAGACGCTGTTCTGGGAAGAGCAGCTTTCCTCGACACGAACCGTCGCCTGCGGAACTTGCCACCGGGGACGCAGCGGCGGCTCCGACCCGCGTTCCGCTGCCGGCTCGCCGGTTCACCCTGGTTTCGACGGCATCTTCGGCACCGATGACGATGTTATCGGATCCCCAGGAGTGCCGCTCAACCGGGCGGACGGCAGCTACCAATGGTCTCCGATATTTGGTTTGCGGCCACAGGTGACGGGGCGCAAAGCACAGTCGGCGATTAACGCCGCGTATTCTGTCAGCTCCGACGCCGGGCTGCTTTGGGACGGCAAGGCCAGCCATCGTTTCACAGACCCTCTGAGCGGAACCGTCGTGCTCGAAACAGGAGCAGCGCTCGAAAGCCAGGCGCTACTCCCCATTCTCAATACCACCGAGATGAATCACGAAGGCGCCACTTGGGCCGATGTGGTGACCCGCCTCAGCGAGTCAAAACCGCTGGCGCTCTCGCCCTCGCAGCCGCCGGCGCTCGCCGCTTGGATCGGCAGCCGCGGCTATCCGAACCTGTTCGCCGAAGCCTTTGGGACGCCCGAAATCACGCCCGTTCGTATCGCGCTAGCCATTGCCAGCTATGAGCGAACGCTCTTCTCGGACAGGACGCCATTCGACGCCGTTATCTCCGGCATTTCCGCGGAGACACCGGCCGAGAAGCGAGGCCGGGAAGTGTTCTTCGCAGTCCGCTGCCACAAGTGCCACACGGGTTCGGTGACCTCCGACCAGTCTTTCCGCAATATCGGGCTTCGTCCGCCGGAGGAGGACGGTGGCCGCGCCGAAGTCACCGGCCTTGTCTCGGAATTGGGGAGGTTTCGTACTCCAAGCCTTCGCAACGCTGGACTGCGCGCTCCCTATATGCACAACGGGCGCTTGTCCACTATTGAAGAAGTAGTCGAATTCTACGACCGCGGCGGGGACTTCGACGAGAACAAAGACGTCGGCTTCATCACGCGGCTTGGACTGACCGCGGATGAAAAATCCGACCTCGCCGTCTTCCTGAAAACTCCGCTCACCGACCCTCGAGTCGAGGCGGAGTCCGGTCCGTTGTTTGATCGCCCGATGCTTTATTCGGAATCGGCGCGGGTCCCTGAAATTTCAGGAAGCGGCACGGCAGGCGCCGGAGGAGTCGTCCCTCAGGTTGTTGCCATCGAACCGCCGGTCTCCGGCAACCCGAGCTTCACGGTTGGGTTGTTCGACGCACCGCCCGGGGCACAGGCAGTATTGGTGATCGACGAGACCGACCCCGGCGCGGGATCAGAGATTCCCTCGTCAACCTCGTTCGCCCGCGAGACAGTGACCGTCGCCGCCGCCGAAGACGGGTCGGGCAACGGCTATGCCTCGGTCAGCCTGGCTATCCCGCGGGACACGCCGCTGATCGGGACTACCCTTTTGGGGCGCTGGTTCGTCGAAGACGCCGCCGCCGCTGGTGGCGTGTCGGTGACGGCGGCCTTTCGCATGACGATTTTCGGAACGGAGGCACCCGAAGTATCGGTCCTCTCGAGTGTTTCAGCCGCGAGTCTGGCGCAGGGATTTGTAGCGCCCGAGTCTATCGTCAGCGGATTCGGAGTGGACCTCGCCGCGGCGACTGAAGTGGCGGGCTCGGTTCCATTGCCGACGACATTGGCGGGAGTCAGCGTGGTGGTGACTGACAGTCAAGGTGAGCAACGCCCGGCTTCGCTGTTCTTCGTCTCGCCATTGCAGATCAACTACCAGATACCGCCGGGTACGTGGTTGGGGGAGGGCTCGGTGTCTGTTCATCAGGGCCCCAATCCGTTTGCTGACAACATTCTCGCCAGCGGAAATATCCAGGTAGCCAGCGTCGCGCCGGCGTTATTCGCGGCCAACTCGGATGGACGCGGTGTTGCCGCCGCGCTCATTCAGCGAGTGCGATCAGACGGCTCGCAGGCCTTCGAGCAAGTCGCACGGTTTGACCCGGCGCGGGAGCAGTTCGTCTCGCTGCCCATCGACCTGGGGCCGCCGAGTGACCAAGTGTTTCTCATTTTGTTTGGAACCGGTATTCGGTTTCGTGGTTCGCTGGAGGTCACCGCGACGGCCGGAGGCGAGACGGTCGAAGTTCTCTTCGCGGGGGCGCAACCGGAGTTCTTCGGCGTCGATCAAGTGAATCTGCGCCTTCCCCGGAATCTCGCCGGGCGCGGCGAGGTGGACGTTGTCGTCTGGGTGGACGAAAAACCGGCCAACACTGTGCGGATCAGCCTGCGTTAACGTCCGTGACAGGCGGATTGGCAAGTCGCCGGGCTCTTGCGGCCGCCAGTCCAGGGTTGCGCTTGCTCGGAACGATTGGGCGTCGCCGCGTTGCGGCGATGGACCGGCAAGATTGCCGGTCCCTACGGCGGGCACCTCGTACTGAGAGGCCTCTCGTGCACTTGGCCCGCCACCCGATCAGAAATGCGGGCTAGCCCGGCGCCCGCTCTACCGCATAACGGTCCAGCCAAAGCTGAAATACTAGCAGACTCCATAGAGTCTTGCCGTGGTCTTCGCGGCGCGCTAAATGCCCGCTGATCAATTGTTCGACCGCGACGGGATCGAAGTACCCGCCGCGGCGCAGTCGATCGGTTGAGAGCGTGTCGCACAGCAGTTCCTTCAGATCCCCGCATAGCCATCTTGATAGGGGCAGCACGAAGCCCATCTTTTTTTGGGACAGCACCTGCGGGGGAACACGCCCGCGCAACAATTTCTTCAACAAGTATTTGCGGGTCAAGCCGCGCATCTTTACCTCGGGCGGCAGGCGGTGGCCGAACTCCACCAACTTGTGATCCAAAAAAGGACCGCGCATTTCCAAACCGTGGGCCATGCTCATACGATCGACTTTGGTCAAGATGCCGTCGGGCAGGTAGATCCGGGAGTCGATGAACATTTGGCGGTTGATTCCGTCTTGGCGGCTTGCTTGCTCGAGATGCTGTTCGTAAAAACGAAACGCCGGGAGCGCCCCGTCACGGTCGCGCAGAGCCGGACCGCGAAGCCCCTGCTTGAGATCATCCGAGATCACCTCGAGCCATTTCAGTTGGGCTCGCTCGGGGGAAAGCTCAACCGCTGACACGAAGCGTTTGGCAAGATTCTCGAAGCTCGCCCGGCTATGAGAGACGGGCAGTTGGCGGACGGCCCAAGGGATGAACCCGTGGCTCAACGCTCGCGGCAGCCGGTGATACCACTCCATGTAACGGCTCGCGGCGTAGTGGTTATAGCCCCCGAAAAGCTCGTCCCCGCCATCGCCGCCCAGCGCCACGGTAATGTGCTCGCGTGCCAGCCGCGAAACGTAGTAAATCGGAATCGCGGAAGATTCGGCGTAGGGCTCATCGAGGTGATGAATGTAGCTCGGGACAATCTCGCTTGCATCGATGCGGGCGAGGAGTTCATGATGCTCGGTTCCAAAGCGCTCGGCGGTGAGCCGCGCCAGCCCCGACTCATCGTAACTTTTGTCTTCGAAACCAACCGTAAACGTCTTGATCGGCTGCGAAGTCACTTCGCGCATCGCCGCCACGATGGCGGTCGAATCGATCCCCCCGCTGAGCAGCACGCCAATTGGCACGTCGCTCACCAGGCGATAGCGGACGGCATCTTTGAGCATGTCCCAGGTCGCTTCAGCGCGCTCGGCTGGGTCGGACGCAGCGGAGTGCTCGGCGTCCCACTTGGGATCGAGCAGGTCCCAGTATCGGTTCAACTCGGTTGACCCGCTGCTCTGAACGAGAAGCGTATGGGCGGGCAGCAGCTTGTGAACGTTGCGGAAGATCGCTCCCTCACCCGGAACGTAGCCGTGAGTCAGATAATCATCGGCGGATTGCGGGTCGACTTCTCGCGGAATTCCCGCCGCCAGCAAAGCTTTGAGTTCTGATCCGAAGACAAGCCGCTTGGCGTCGAGGTAATAGTAGAGCGGCTTGACGCCCAGGCGATCACGGATCAGCAGCAATTGCTGCCTGCGCTGATCCCACAATGCGATGGCGAACATTCCGCGCAGATGCCCGGCAAGCGCCGCGCCATATTCTTCGTAGAGATGAACGATCGTTTCGGTGTCGGATTGGGTGTGGAAATGATGACCCCGAGCGGTCAGGGTTTCGCGAAGCTCGCGATAGTTGTAGATCTCTCCGTTGAGGACGCACCAACAGGAGCTGTTCTCGTTATGCACCGGCTGATGACCGGTATCGAGGTCAATGACGTTGAGCCGGGCGATGCCGATCGATGCGGGACCGCGGGTGTAGGCTCCCCGGTCGTCGGGCCCGCGATGGTCGAGCGTCCGCACCATCGCCTCGGTGTCGCGAGCCTGAGCCGGCTTGCCGTCGAAGTTCAGTTGTCCGCAAATGCCGCACATTGAGCCGTTGAGTCCGCGATCCTGTTGGGGGCTGGCGTTTCCACGGCGGGGTTCACCGTATCCGAGAGAATAACATCCCTGTCGAGCCAGCCATCGGGCCGGGTTGGCAATATTGCGGTTTGCCGGGTTGGTAACATTGCGAATTGCCGGGTTGGCAACATTGCGAATTGCCAGGTTGGTAACATTGCCAATTGATTGACAAGGTCAAACGTTACGAGCTGCGCTTTCTGGCCCTTTGCATGGTCTTGCTGGGCGCCGCGGCGGTGTGGCTCGTGATGACGCGTCCGGCGCATCGCATCGAGGGTGATTTCCTGGAGCGAGAAGACGCCCGCCAAGTCGACCCATGGCTGCAAGAGCAAATCCGGTCACCGATCGCCGAGAGCCAGGCCCGCGCCTGCTTGGCTCTGGGGCGGATCGCGGACGCGTGTACGCTTGACTTGCTGCTCGAAGCGGCGACCGGGCCGTCGGCACGAGTTCGCGCGGCGGCGGCGTTTGCTATCGGCGAAATGGAAGACCGCCGAACGGCCGCCACGGCGGGGAGAGAGCCTCGGCAGCGCGCCGCCGGCACGCTCATCGAACTTCTGCGGGATGACGAGCGCGCGGTCGTCGCGAACGCTGTCGAGGCGCTTGGGAAGATGGAGTGGCTTGCCGCTCTTGAGCGACTGAAAAATACACCCGCGCCGCTCCCGTTCACTTATGCGGCGATGGCGCGGATGGATGCGACCCAAGCCGCACCGTGGATCGCGCAAGGCTTCCGGTCCGACGACCAATCCGTCCGGTTGGCGGCAACCGATGCGCTCAATCGTCTGATGGTTCCCTTCGATGAGGAGATCACGCGGTTGTTTCTCAATCGGGCTAAGGACAGAGACCCGCGCGTGCGCGCAGCCGCTGTCGAAGGACTCGCGCGGGCGGAGCCTTCCGGAAAGGTCCTCGCGGCTCTGACGAAAATGACGGACGATCGTGACCCGAAGGTGCGCATGCTTGCGTTCGGATCGCTGGCCGCGCTGGGGCGGGAGGAATCGCTGGAGGTCATCGTCAAAGGACTCGGCGACCCGAACATCAACGTTCGCGTGTCGGCGGTTGAAGCATTGGGGACACTGGGCAGTCGCCGCGCAATTCCCTTGTTGCGATCGTTGCGATCGGAAGCCAACCCGATCTCCCAGGCAGCGGCAACAGCGATGGCTCGCTTTGCCGCCAATGACGAAGAGTCCATCGACCGCCTTGAAGATGGTGCTGCCGGCAACCAACTTTCAGCGAGCGCCGAGGGTTCGCTCGAGATTCGTCCCAACGCGCCGGGGGCGGCGATGCCGGGGGAGACGATCCCACCGGCGGCAGTCCCGGGGGCGGAGATAAACGTTCGCTACTCCCCGGCGGACTACCAGCGCATCGCCCGCACGTTAAACCGTCACCTCACGATCCACACGAGCGCCGGGTCTTTCGAACTCGAGCTGGACTACGACAACGCGCCTCTGACGGCTGAGCGATTTTCTGAGTTGGCCGGCCAAGGCCGTTTCGACGGGCGGAGTTTCAGCTTCGTTGAGCCGACCAGACTAGCGGGTTTTGACGCTTCGATCCGGGACCAAGATGACGCTGCCTCGCCGACCGTGCGATGCGAGATCAATCAGCAGCTTTTCGTCCGGGGAAGCCTTGCGATGGTGGCGGACCCGAAGGACTCCGGCGGTGATCGCTTTTTCATCTGCCTGCGGGAGCTGCCCGAATTCGACGGGCGCTATACCAATTGCGGGCGATTGATCTCGGGAGATAACGTGATCGACGAAATTACGGGGGAAACGCAAATCCTGCAAATCAGCTCGCCGTGAATGTCTGCCCGTCACGAGACGCCGGCCGCAGCGGGTTCAGCGAATGGTTTCGGCTGGCTGCGCGGAGAGCGCCCTGAGTGCCAGCAAACGCGCCGTTTTGGCATGGCTGTTGCTCTCGGCTAGGCTCTGAGCCGTGCGGCCCAGCCTGTCGGCCGCCGTGGGGTCGGCGCCTGCACGCAGCAGCGTCTTGACGATTTCGATGTCGCCTTCCGAGGCGGCCAGCATCAGCGCCGTCTGTCCCTCACTGTTGACGGCCGCGAGGTCCGCGTTTCGCTTCAGAAGCATGTTCACGATTTCGGCGTGGCGCTCGTAGGCGGCGCTCAACAACGGCGTCCAGCCCATACTGGAAGCCGCGTTCACATCGGCGCCCCTTGCCAGCAGCAGGTCCACGCATTTTTCGTAGCCGCGGAAAGCGCACTGGCCTAGGCCGGTGTAGCCGTTTTTGTCGGCGCGGTCGATATCCGCTCCTTTGCTTAGCAGGAGTTTGATCATCTCCAGATTCCCTTGCGAAGCGGTATAGCCAAGCGCGGCGCCTTCGAGCGCGGAGACCAGGTCGGGGTCCGCACCGCGGTCGAGCAGCAGCAGCGCCACGGCAGTTTTCCCAGCATAAGCAGCCAAGTGGATTGCCGCCCGCCCTTGAGCGTCCTGTGCGTTGATGTCGACGCCGGCTTTCAGCAGAGCTTCGACAACCTCGGTGTGACCAGCCGAGGACGCCTCGGCGAGAGCCCGGCGCCCATGCTCGGCCTCGGGCGTTTCGTAGTAATTGAGAAACGCTTGCACTTCGCTGACTTTTCCCTCGCGGGAGAGTTCGACAAGGTCACCTTCGGGGGGACTTGAGCAGGCAACAAGGAATGCCGCGGCCAGCCCGGCAAGCGTGGTTTTGGAAATGGCTATGGCAGGTGGATTCATGGTGTACCGAGTCGGTAGCGGAGGAGCCGGTTTTCAGGCGGCCGGCCGGCGTCCCGAGGCACTACTCTTGGCGCACGACAAAGTCGAAGCGCGCGACAGTTCCCCGCCCCGCCGCTTTCGGGCGGATCATGCGAGATGGCCGTGCGTGCGGATCAGCCGCGATATTCGGGTCCCCTTTGATGTAGAGCTGAGTCGTGAGAACGGGGCCATCCGGGGCGCTAATCTTGAAATGAATGTGCGCCGGACGAGAGCGATCTCCCACATCGTGGGGCTTGGGGATCAGGGTCTTGAGGCGGTAGAAGCCGCGGTCGTTGGTGTAGAGCCGGCCTCGCATTCCAAAGCCCTCGTTGTCGTATTGGGCCTCGTCGTTAGTCTGCAAAACATCGTTGGTCTGCAAAACGTCGAGGGCCTGCCACACGTCGAGCAAAGCGTGAGCGACCGGCTTGCCTTCGGTGTTGAAAACCCGGCCGGTGAGATCGAGGCGTTTCCCGGATGCTCCGTCTTCGAATAGCACGAACCTTTGCGGCGCTTCCGGCTTATAGAAGCGACCTTCGATGTCGTCTTCGGTCTCGGCCAGCCGCATGTTCGGGGCCGCTTCGAGACGCTCGTGGAAAAGGAGTGCTGCGGCGGCGGCCCATCCGGTGGCCATCGCTTGGCGCCGGTCCAGCCGTGCTCGGTCCTGGGAACTTGATCGGGAAATGAACGACTTTCGCATCGGCTATTTCTTGCAACTTCCGGGCTGGGAAGGCACATTCCCTACCCACGCACTTTGCCACGATTGCAAGAAAGATGACTGCCCGATTCAGCAGCCCGGACAATGCCCTGATTATACAAGTAATGAATACTTTCTAGGAACGCTTCGGTCAGAACAGAGCCGCGCCTGCAAGGGTGCGGTCGAGTCGGTGGGTGTTGTGAGCTTCCGACCGGGGCGCGGACGGTGTCTCACTCGACCGCACCGTTGCCGGCGCGGCTCTGTTGGATCGGAATACTCACGCGGTCCGCTCACAAGCGGGCGTTTCGAGTCGGTGGCTGTTGTGAGCTTCCGGCCGGGTCGCGGACGGTGTCTCACTCGACCGCACCGTTGCCGGCGCGGCTCTGTTTGATCGGAATACTCACGCGGTCCGCTCACAAGCGGGCGTTTCGAGTCCGTGGCTGTTGTGAGCTTCCGGCCGGGTCGCGGACGGTGTCTCACTCGACCGCACCGTTGCCGGCGCGGCTCTGTTTGATCGGAACTCTCACGCGGTCCGCTCACAAGCGCGCAGCGTAGACCTTGACGATTGATGCTAGATCAGACCCACCGCGTGCAGAAACACAAGCGTGATGGCCACGGGCACAAGAAACTTCAGCAACAACAGCCAGCCGCTGAAAAAGACCCCTAGCTTCGTCCCGCTCAGGAAGTGATGGTGGCGGATCTTGTCGTCCATCTTCCAACCGGTGTAGATCGCCACTCCCAGGCCGCCCAGCGGAAGCATCCAGTTCGAAGCAAGATAGTCGAACGTGTCGAACCAGTTCCTCCCGAAGATGCCGGCAAATCCATCGCCAAAGAAGTCGCCTCCGCTCAGGGCTGACGGAATGCCGACAAGGGCGACCATGGCGCCCGAGATGAGCGTGGCTTTGCGGCGAGTCCAGCCGCGCTCGTCAATGAAGTAAGCCGCGGTCACTTCGAGCATCGAAATGGCACTCGTCAGCGCGGCGAATACCAGCAGGCCGAAAAATGTAAAGGCGAGCAGGCCGCCGCCCGTCATCTGACTCAAAGCGATCGGGACCGTGATGAAGACGAGTCCGGGGCCGGCACTGGGCTCCAACCCGAACGTAAAGATGATCGGAAACAACACAAGGGTCGCCAGAAGAGCAATCAGAGTATCGAGGAACGAGACCGTGATGGAAGCGGCAACGATGTCGTCGTCTTCCTTGAGATAGCTGCCGTAGGTCATGATCGACCCCATGCCCAGGCTCAAGGTGAAGAAGGCGTGCCCCAGGGCTTCGAGAACACTCGCCGCCGTAAGCTGTTCGGAATGGAACCCGAATACAAAATCGAAGCCCTTCCAGAAGCCCTCGAGCGTAAAGGCTTTGATCAACAGCGCGACCATCATGGCCAGCAACAGCGGCATCAGGATTCGCGCCCAGCGTTCGAGACCTTTCGAGACACCGCCGATCACGACCGCCGCGGTCAAGAGCATAAACACGGCATGCCAAAACAGGTTCAGCATGGGAGAAGCAAAAAGGGCGCTAAAGGTTGGCTCGAAGCTCTCGGGGGCGGCGCCGGCGATTCTTCCCGTAACGGCAAGCCAAGAATAATGGAGCGACCATCCCGCAACAACGCTGTAGTAGGAAAGAATGACGAAGGATGAGGCGACTCCCAGCCAGCCGAACGAAACCCATGCGCTGCCGCGGCCGGCGAGCTGGCGAAGCGCCCCGACCGGCGACTTCTGGGTAGAGCGGCCCATCAGGATTTCGGCCGCCATCACCGGCAGCCCGACGACGGCAATGCACGCGAGGTAGACCAGGACGAAAGCGCCGCCGCCATTCACGCCCGTGATGTAGGGAAACTTCCAAATGTTTCCGAGTCCAACAGCCGAACCGGCGGAAGCCAGAATAAAGCCGCCGCGCGATTTCCAATGTGCTCTTTCCGCCAATTTTTCCGCCAAAACGACACCTCGATCAGGACATTTCGAAGAGGACTGCTAGATTCAGTGGTTCGGTTTTCCCCTGCCGGCCACGCGGTGAGAAGTGCGGGCTAGGACCGCATGCGAGGAGAGACCGCAAAGATAACATAGTCACCAATACACGTGCGAAAACAACGTGAGAGCGGACCACGCTCACTTTTCGACTGCCTCCGGCGGATCGAAAGACTCGGCACACTTTGCCTGCATTTCTCACTCGCTGATGGGGGAAGACCGCGATAGGCCCGCCACGGCTTCGTTGCGCTTGCTCGGAACGATTGGGCGTCGCCGCGTTGCGGCGATGGACCGGCAAGATTGCCGGTCCCTACGGCGCGCGCCTCGTACTGGCGCGCCTCGCACGCACTTCGTCTCGTCACGTGGTGAGAAATGCAGGCTAGACAAGATTAGGGCAAAAACACGCACTCCTAAGCTAAGGGTCTGCTAGAGAAATTGGCTGCCAACGGTTAGAATTACGGCAAATGGGTACTCTTGCGTTCACATCCCCAACCGGCCAGGAAACAGGGCAGGGGCCATTTCGCCCTCCCGAACCAAAGACGATCGAAGAACTGGGCATCAACCAAAACATCTTGATCGACTTGATGCTCAAAATGACTCTGCTCGAGGGGCAGACCAATCTGAACCGGCTCTCCGACAACATCAAGATAAGCATTCAATTATGCGGTGCGATCTTCTCTCACCTGCGCAAAGAACAATATCTCGAAGTGAAGGGGATGGCCGGTAATGACTACGAGTTTACGCTTTCTCAAGCAGGACGAAAGCTAGCTCAGGACCGCTACCAAATCAGCAACTACATCGGACCGGCCCCGGTTTCGCTCAACGCCTACAACCAAGCCGTGCGCCAACAAGCTAAGCGGCAGAACGTAAGCCGGGAAAAGCTGAAGACAGTATTCAAGGATCTGGTTCTCGAAGACTCGATGCTGGACCAACTCGGGCCGGCGATTGTCTCCAACTCGCAGATCTTCTTATACGGCTCCACAGGGAACGGAAAGACCAGTATTGCCGAGCGGCTGGTCCGAGTCTTTGACGACAATGTGTACGTTCCCTACGCGATTGAAATCCAGGGACAGATCGTCAACATTTTCGATACCGTCGTTCACGAACCTTTGGAGCAGGAAGAAGGCGTCGACGGCCGCTGGATCCGATGCACTCGCCCCTGCATCGCGGTCGGCGGCGAGATGGTCAAGGAGATGCTCGAGCTTCGCTACGAGGAAACACTGGGCTACTACACCGCGCCGCTGCAAATGAAAGCGAACAACGGCATGTTCATCATCGATGACTTCGGCCGCCAGATGATGAACCCGCGCGACCTGCTCAACCGCTGGGTGGTGCCCCTGGATCGGCGCATCGACTTCTTATCTCTGCGGACCGGCGTGACGTTCCCGGTGCCCTTCGAGACGTTGGTCGTCTTCTCCACCAACCTCGACCCAAGGCAGTTGGCTGATGAAGCCTTCCTGCGGCGTATTCAGAACAAGATCAAGATCGACGTCGTCACCCCCGAGATATTTGACGGCATCTTGAAAATGGTCTGCAAGAACGAAGGCGTCGAATACACTGTCGAGGCCTCGCGCTATGCCCAAGAGCGTTGTAAGGTCAGCAGCCGAACGGCCGTCCTGCGTGCTTGCTATCCCCGCGATCTGGTGGCCATCACCAAGAACATCTCGGACTACGAAGGCAAGCCGCCGGTATTCGACAAAGACCACATCGACCGCGCCGTCGTACTCTACTTCGCCCGCTGGCTCGGCTCGCCAATCGTTCCGCAAATTAGTTGACCGAGGGGATGCCGAGCCCTCCATGCGGTGCGCTGCCGGGGAACCAAAGACACCCACCCGGTGTCTACAGGTAACAGAGAACGGTGGTTGATGACCGTTCTCATCGAAGAGCCCGCGCGGGCCTCTTTCATTCATAGGCTGGACTAGCTGATACGTCGCAACGTCGTCTGACGCCGTGCGGCCGCCAGCGGTCCCCTGACTTGAGGAGGCAGGCATGTTCGAGCACACCGTTGTCGGAATTCAAGACGAGTCGCACCAACCCTGGACACTCGCTGTATCGTTTTTAGGGCAGTGTTTACTGCTGAGTCTGGGCATTCTCATTCCACTGATTTACACCGATACTCTCCCGGGAGGGCAATGGGTGGCGCAGCTTCTTGCGCCGCCACCTCTTGCGGCTCCGCGCACGCCGGCCCCCAGTGCCGCTTCGGCCGCGCCGGTGCGTCAGTCGCCGATCCGGCTGGATGACAGCTTTCTGCGCCAGCCAACGCGGATTCCCGTCAGCGTGGCGCTAGTCGACGACGGAAATCGCACGGCTCCTACTATCAACATTCTGTATGATCCCGTTGTCACGGAAGGCGGCGTATGGGGGGCATTCGACGGGGCGGGTTCGGTTCCGGCGATTGCGGTGCCTCCGCCGGAACCAGTTCAGGCCCCCAAGCTGCCCGTGACGAGCGCTCCCGTTCAGGTGGGTGGCGACGTCCAATTAGCGAAACTGATCAAGCGAACGATACCGACCTACCCTTACCAGGCAAAACACGCAAGGGTTCAGGGATTAGTTCGCCTGGAAGCGATCATCGGCGAAGACGGGACAATTCAAAAGCTGCGGGCACTATCCGGACATCCCCTGCTCGTCCCGGCCGCGCTGGCGGCTGTCAAGCGGTGGCGCTACCGGCCAACGCTTCTCAACGGGCGGCCGGTCCCGGTCATCACCCAAGTCGAGGTGCGCTTTACCCTTAGTGGATAGTCGGCGGCGGAGCTTGACGGCGCTCGCGCAGGGAGTTTCATTTCGTCTGGCGCTAAGATATACACAGATTGTTGCAGTGCGTCGCTATAGGACCCCGCCATGGGGCTATAGGACCCCGGCATCGGACGAGTTCCCAGTATTGGCCCAGCTCAATGAAACAGACCGACTCTCAGACAAGGCGCGCTTGGTTGCGGGCCACCGGCATGGCGGCTGCGGGCGCGCTCGCCTGGGGCGATGCACTGTCCGCGCAGCCAGCGAAACCCAACGTCCTGTTCATTACGATCGACGACCTCAACGACTGGGTTGGCTGTTTAGGCGGACACCCGCAGGTCAAGACGCCGAACATCGATCGTCTTGCACAACGCGGCGTTCTCTTTTCTAACGCGCACTGCCAGGCGCCGATCTGCAACCCCTCCCGTGTGAGCTTCATGACCGGTCTGCTGCCTTCCACCAGCGGCGCCTATCAACTTGCGCCTGACTTTCGCAGTGCTCCGGAATTGAAAGACGTGCTTACCATTCCTCAGCACTTCGCGGCGCATGGTTACCAGACTTACCAAGCGGGCAAGATCTTCCACAGCAGCTATCCGGATGAAGTTTCCTTTCAAAAAAATGGCCCCCGCCCAGGGCAAGGACCGCGCCCAAAAGAGAAACTAAATCTGCCCGGCGAGCATCCGCTGTGGGATTGGGGGCCTCTTTTTAAGAACGAAGAAATGGGCGACCACAAGGTGGCCGATTGGTTCCTGGACGAATTCCCCAAGATGGACCGAGACAAGCCCTTCTTCTTCGCTGTAGGATTCTACCGGCCTCACGTGCCGCTATTCGCGCCGCAAGAGTGGTTCGACATGTATCCGCTGGAGGAAGTCGAGTTGCCGCCGATGCACGCCGGCGACCGTGACGACCTGCCCGAGGCCGGCAAGAAGCTGACCCTCGGCCTGCCCGCTCCGCGTCACGAGTGGTTCATCAAGAACAAGAAATGGCGGCACGCGGTTCAGGCCTATTTGGCGACAGTCAGTTTCGTCGACTACCAGGTGGGCCGTGTTCTCGACGCGCTGGAAGCAAGCCCTCACGCGGACAATACGCTTGTCGTTCTGTTGTCGGACCACGGCTGGCACTTGGGCGAAAAGGAGCGTTGGGCGAAGCGCAGCCTCTGGGAGCGCTCGACTCAGGTGCCGTTGATTTTCTCGGTGCCTGGAGGATTGACCCAGGCAACCAGCGCCAAACCGGTTGGCCTGGTCGATGTCTACCCGACGCTGATCGAGCTTTGTGGTCTCAAGCAAAGACCGGATCTCGACGGCCAAAGCCTGAAGACCTTGCTTGGGAACCCGGAAGCCACCTGGGCCCGCCCGGCTCTGACAACGTTTGAGAAAAACAACCACGCTCTGCGAAGCGAACATTTTCGCTATATTCGCTACGCCGACGGGTCGGAAGAACTGTATGACCACCGCGGCGATCCCCACGAATGGACCAACCTTGCAGCCAAGGCCGAGTACGAATCCGTGCTGAAAGACCATCGCCGCTGGCTGCCGGCTGTCAACAAAGACCCCATTCCCGGCAGTGTCGATTCAGCGGCGGTCAGGCCAGCCAACAGACGCTAAGTCCTGTACCCATTGCCGACCCCGATGGCGTGGCGCAAGCTCTTAGCTTGCCGAGCCGGCACTCATGCCGGCTCTTGCGTTCTTCGAAGGCTTCTGCCTGAAATGTCCGAGGGTTCCAGTCGCCGATGTTCCTGGCGATTCAGGGAAGCGAGCCCGCCATTTCGGTGTAAAATGGAGTTCCCCTCTCGTACTCCACAAGTTCCCGCTGGAGGCTGATTTGTGCCCGCGATTTGAGTTTGTGCCCGCTCGGTAGCCTCGCTGAGTCTGCACTGACCGCGGCCGGATGGAACCCCGCTTCATCGCCGGCCGGCGTCGAGAAAAACCGCGAGTGTCTTTTCAGCGGCACGCTGCCAGGTGCAACCTTTGGCCTTTTCGAGTCCGCGGGCGACGATCTGTTCGCGACAGGCCAAGTCTCCAAGAACGGTTTTCATCCCCTCGCGAATCGCTTCGGTTGAGGCCGGGTCGAAGAACACGGCCGCGCCGTCGGCAATCTCGCGCAGCGGCGGAATGTCGGAACAAGCCACCGGCAATCCGGCCGCCATCGCTTCGAGCACCGGGATTCCAAAGCCTTCAAAAGTCGACGGGAAGACTAGCGCCTCGGCATATTTAAACAGTGCCAGCAAGACTCGCCGAGGTTGCCATCCCAGCAAGTGAACACGATCATCGAGGCCGCTCCGCTTGAGCTGCTCATGGACAGTGTCCCATGATTTCCCCGGCAAACCGGCCACCACCAGATGCTCGATGAAACCATGTTCGGTGACTTGCTGGTAGGCGTCCAATAAGCGTTCCCAGTTTTTGTGCGGGTGGACGGTGGATACCGCTAACAAGTAGCGCTCGGCGGGGAGACCGGCCTCGGCGAGAAAGGATTCCGCGTAGAACGGGTTTCCGCGTAGTCCCAAGAAATCGGGTTCAACACCGTGATGAATGGCCCGGACCTTGGACTCGGGCACCCCGTAGGCGGCAACCACGTCGCGTTTCGAGGCCTCCGACGGAGTGATGAGAAAGTGAGAATGGCGCGCGCCCGACCAGACCATCAGATCCCAGACCCGGCGCTCGATCGCGCCAAAGTTGCCGGGCTGTTTCTTGTGCTGCAGGTCGTGGATGACCGTGACTTTGCGGGCACTCGTAAGCAGCGGCGCTGTAAAGCCTGGGGAAAACATCACATCCAGGCCGCGGAATACTCCCTGCAGGGGAAGCACGGTCTGCTCCCAAAGCAGGCGCGCGGGGCGGATACGAGCCGGCACGCGAGCGGCGACGGTCTGAAAATTTTGCGTCCGGGGACACAAGTCCTTGCCCGTCTCTCGATTCGTGAAGATGAAGTATTGGTTGTGCTTGTCAATCGCCGCTAATGCGGAAAGCAAATTCCGGAGATAGATCTCCGTGCCCCCGACACCGCCGGGGATCAGATAGAGCGCGTTCACGCCGATTTTTAACGGACGGGGCATAGACGGGCCGTGGCAGGGGCTGAGTCGCGCGAATGCCCGGCTAACCCGAGAGCAACCGAACGGGTAGACGCCTCGCGGGTAACAACCCCGCCCGAAACAACTATGATAGCTTCTGCTACGGCGGCTACGACTGCATCCAGATCGGCCTGGAGTTCGCTGTCGCTGGCCACTTCTTATCGCTGCCTCGCGGCGATGGACCGGCAGGATTGCCGGTCCCTACTGGAGGAGTTTGCAGTCGCACTTGCTCACTGGAGGCGAAAAGTGCTCGCTGTGTCCCGGCTCGGGCCAAGATGTTACTATCCTAGCTTGCGAGCCCCGCGCGCGTCGGTCATCATTCCTACTCTTTCAGCGGGTGAAAAGCTGGCTCGCTGTCTAAACTCCTTGCGCGATCAGACGTTCCAGGAGTTCGAAACCATCGTCGTCGACAATAGCGGGCACGGAGCCGCAGCCGAGATTGCGGGCGTCTCGGGCGCAAGACTCATCGAGAACAACTCCAACGCTGGCTTCGGCGGCGCCGTGAACCAGGGTATCGAGGCATCCGAGGGTGAGTTCGTCTGCACGCTCAACGACGACGCTTACCCGGCGCCGGAGTGGCTGGAGAATTTGGTCGGCGCTTGCGAGAAGCAGGACCGCGCCGGAATGTGCGCTTCTCAAATTCTCCTGCGGGATCAGCCCGGGCGGCTCGATTCCACCGGGCTCGACATCTATGGCGACGGGACCACGAAGCAGCGCCAGCATGGCGAGCCCCGGCATCCATCGGGCGCACCGAGCGAGGCCTTGCTCCCGAGTGGCTGCGCGGCTCTTTACCGGCGCTCAATGCTGGAGGAGATCGGCCTCTTCGACGCCGACTACTTTCTCTATTGCGAGGACACGGACCTGGGCTTGCGAGGCCGCTTGGCGGGCTGGAATTGCCGTTACGTCCCGGCCGCCGTGGTGGAGCACGACTACTCATCCACCGCCGGACGTGCGTCGGCCGATAAGGCTTACTTTGTGGAACGCAATCGGATCTACACGGTCCTCAAGGTGTTCCCGGTCTTCTTGTGGCCGCTGGTCCCCTGGTATTCCCTGTGGCGATATGCCGCGCATCTTATGGCGATGCTCCGGGGCCGGGGCTTGGCCTCTGAATTTGCCGGAGGGAAAGAAAAGTGGTGGCGTCTTGCAATAATAGTATTGTCCGCTCATTGGAGCGTCTTACTCCAAGCGGGAACACTGCTTCGCAAGCGTCGCGCGGTGCAGCGAACGGCTGCCCTGAATGGCATGTCTTTCTGGCGGCTCCTGAGACAGCACAATACCAAGGCGACCGACATTGCCGCACAATAGATCATCGAAGCTTCGAGCCCAACCCAGTTGTGAGACCATCCATGCCCTTCGCGAATCGTCACGATGAGCGATCAACGATGAGCGATGGGCGATGAACGATGAACGATGAACGATGAA
>Ga0114996_10004128_pt1 | contig 17635 bp, 17 predicted proteins | sample ArcticOcean_MG_C_4_FD_87039 | JGI IMG/M metagenome (GOLD analysis project Ga0114996, IMG submission 87039) | Marine microbial communities from western Arctic Ocean - ArcticOcean_MG_CB4_134 | ecosystem: Environmental > Aquatic > Marine > Oceanic | place: Arctic Ocean: Canada Basin | collected...
ATTTCTATGTCATTATGTTTAATTTTCATTTGATTAACTAATTGATAGGCTTCTCTTCCCTTCCCTAGAACTAATAAAATTGAATTTTTGTTAAGCATTTTGATTGATTCTATTAATGCTGCTTCTCTGTCTTTTATAATAATGTGCTTCTTCTCTTTGAATCCAATCACAATATCATCCATAATTTTGTCAATATCCTCTGTTCTAGGATTATCAGTTGTGACAATAATTTTATCAGAATATTTTTCTGATATTTTTGCCATTTTAGCTCTTTTTGATTTGTCTCTATCTCCGCCACATCCAAATAATGTTATAACTTTATCGTTTTTTATTTTTATATCATTGATAAGTTTTAAGATATTATCATATGCATCTGGGGTGTGTGCATAATCAATAAATATTTTATTGTTTTCATTCCCAATAAATTCCATTCTTCCTGGGATTGATTCTATGCTTTTTAATGATTTAATGATAAGTTCAATTGGAATATTATTGACAATACATGCTGCAATTGATGCCATAATGTTGTAGATGTTATGCTTACCCGTAATATTTGTATTTATTGTATATAAATTATTAAATAAAGAAATTTTGAACTTCATCTTTGAATAACTCATTTCATATGAAATTGGATGAATATCTGCCTTATGATTAAATCCATATGTTATTATCTCTGATTTAATATGATCTATAATTCTTTTTGAATATTTATCATCAATATTAATTATTGCATTTGCATTTTTAGATAGTGATGTGAAAAGTTTTAATTTTTCAGAAAAATATTTCTCTATATTTTTATGGAAATCTAGATGTTCTCTCGATAGATTCGTGTATATTGCTGTATCAAAAATAATATTATCTAACCTATTAAGTGCTAGGGCGTGAGATGAAGCTTCAAGGACAACATGTTGAACTCCACCCTTAATAAGTTTGTCAATAAAGTTATTTAATTCTAAAGATTCGGGAGTAGTAAATCCAGTGCTAATTATATTTGTTGGTGATATAAAACCTAAAGTTCCAATGCTTCCGGTTTTTAATCCGCAATCATTAAAAATTCTATTAATTAAATATGCTGTTGTAGTTTTTCCATTGGTTCCAGTTATACCTATTGTACCAATTTTTGATGATGGGTTATTAAAAAAATTATTTGCTAATTTGGATAGTACTTTTCTTGTGTCTTTAACTTGAATTTCTATAACGCTCGTGTTTCCTTTAGACCTATTATTTTTTACAATTGCAATTGCTCCATTTTTTATAGCTTCATTGATAAAGTCATGTCCATTGAATTTTTCTCCCTTAACTGCTACAAATAATGTTCCATTGATTACTTTTCTAGAATCATATGAAATATTTTTTACATCAAAATTGTCAAATTTTCCTTTATAATCAATATCTTTTAGTATTTTTTTAATTTTCATATTATCTTTTTTTATATTGAGTCATTGTTTTTGATGAGAAAATTATTATTTATCATTTCTATAAATACTTCACGAACAATGGGAGCTGCTGTTATGTTGCCCCAATGCTTGTTGTATTCAGGTGAATCGACAGACACGATGCATACATATTGAGGTTCCGAGGATGGAAATATCGATGCAAAAGATGATATGAATTCTCTTTTTGAATATTTTCCATTTATAAATTTCTCTGCCGTGCCTGTCTTCCCTGCAATATGATACCCATCAATAATTGCATTTTTCCCTGTACCATCAAAAACTGCCCTTTCAAGTATATTTATAATATTTTTACTATCTTCTTTACTCATAACCTTTCTTACTACTTGAACATCACTAAAATCACTAAAGTTGTTTATTGATTTGATTTTTTTAACTATTTTGGGTTTTAACAAATATCCATTGTTTGCAATCGATGCATATATCATTGATAATTGCATGTTTGTAATGGAAAGTTCTTGCCCAAAACTGACTACTGAATGTGTTGTTTTTGACCATGACTTTAAATCTCGTACTTTTCCTGTTTCTTCTCCCGGAAGGTCTATACCTGTTTTATGTCCTAGCCCAAATTTTTTCAGGGAGTCATATATTTTTTTCTGACCTAATAGGTTTGATATTTTGACGATTCCAACGTTGCTTGAATGTATTAATATTTCATCTAAAGTAAGTTTATTGTAGGGTTCATGATCTGTAATAGTTCTATTCGTATTTGGAATCTTATACTCTCCATTCTCACAATCAAAATACATAGTTCTATCTAAATTATTTATTGCATCTATAATTGAAATTACTTTAATTGTCGACCCTGGTTCATATTGCTTTGATATTACATTATTTTTATAGTTTCCAATGTCATAGTTACTATATCTATTTGGATTGTATGAGGGAGTCCCTGCTATTGCTAATACTTCACCATTTGAAGGGTCAACAATAATTCCATTTGCAGATTTTGCTAATGATTTAACTTGACCTTTTAATAAAGCTTCATATAAAAAAATTTGTAATTCTATATCAATTGTTAAATAGATGTCTTTTCCATTTAAATCAACATTAAAGTCTTCCTTGTCTTTATTAATAAGCTTGCTGTTAATATTTTTTTTAAATATTTCTTTTCTTTCAAGACCTTTTAACGTTTTATCTAGCTTTAATTCTATTCCAGATTTTCCTACTCCCTCAATATTTGTAAAGCCTATCAATTGAGAACAAATATCTTCGTACGGATAAAACCTTTGTATGTGTTTGTCTATATGTAATCCTTTTATTTTGGACACCTTTTGAATTAATTCTTCTAAATTTTTAGGAATAATATTTTTTTTAAATGGTAAATAATTTTTCTTTTGGCTATTTAGTCTTTTAGTTATGCTTATGCTGTCTAAATCAAAATAGTTATAAAAAAATGAAGCAATTCTCCCTGTATCGTATTCTTTGTTTGTATTCACCCATATATCTACTTTTGTGATATTGCCCGCTAACAAAACTCCATTTCTATCATATATTTTTCCTCTTTCGCCTTGAATCTGTTTTGAATATTCTGTTTTCTTTAATATGTTTTTACTAAAATTTTGTGCATTTACTACTTGAATATAAAAATACCGTGATAGAATTATTAGGCCACAAAAAATTACTAGATTTAGAATTTTTTTAATTTTACTTTGATGATATAGATAGAGTCTGCTCATTTATTTTCTATATGAGGTGAAATCTTTATTTTTGATTTTTTGTTTTTTCATTCCAAGTGAATCTCTCGCAATTTGCTCTATTCTTCTTTGGCTCATTAGCTTGTTTCTTTTTGATATTAAAATATTTCTATTATCTTCAACCATTTTTTTTCTGATTTTCAAACTAATTATATCATTATTTATTTTATTCGTCTCTCCTCTTATTGTTAAAAATATCATACAAAAAATCGTGATCAAACCTATCGTAATCCATCCTTTTAATATTTTATTTTTATTCATACAATAATTAGCTTCTCTATTATTCGAAGTTTTGCACTCCTAGATCTTTTGTTTGCTAAAATCTCATCTCTATTTGGACTTATTGGTTTCTTTGTCAGTATTTTTATGCTTTTTTCGCATTTGATTGTTAGATTATATCCTATATTTTGAAGGTATGATTTATCTCCTCTTGCAAAAGATTTGAATATATTTTTTATAAGTCTATCTTCTATTGAGTGGAATGTGATTACAGCTAATCTTCCTCCAGGCTTTAAAACTTCAATTGCATCTACCACAGATTTAAAAATATTTTCAAATTCATTATTAATGACTATTCTAAATGCTTGAAATACTCTGGATAGCGTTTTATTTAAAAACCTTTTTGGTGTGACCATTTGTATAGCCTCTACTAAATCTAAATTTGTTTTAAGTGCGCCATTTCTATATTTTATATTAATTGATTTTGCAATTTTTCTTGAATTTTTTTCCTCACTATTATTATATATCAAATTAGCTAATTCATTGTCATCGAGATTATTTAATATTTCATTTATACTTTTGTTTGAGTTTGGGTCTAATCTCATATCTAATTGAGAATCTATTCTATATGAAAGGCCCTTATACCCTGAATCAACTTGGTAGGAGGAGATACCAAGATCAAATAATATTCCATTTACTTCTTTAATATTCTTAGTTTTTATTAGACTTCTAAATTCAGTGTAGTTAGATAAAAAAAGTTCATAAGTTCTGTCTAACTCTGAGAGTCTGTTCTTTGAATATTCCAGGGCATAAGGGTCATAATCGATTCCAAATAATTTTCCTTTTTTATTTATTTTCTGTAGAATTGCAAATGAATGTCCGCTAAACCCAATCGTACAATCAATATATATCCCGCTCTTATCTGTTACTAGTGCAGAAACAGTTTCCTCTAATAATACTGGTTCATGAGGATGCTGGTCTCTATTGTTCATCTTCTAAAAACTTCTATCATCCGCTAAATCATCAAAATCATCAATCTTTATTTGATCATTATCATATTTTGTAATTTTATCAGGGCTCCATAACTCTATCTTGCTTATCATTCCAATTATTAATACCTCTCTATCAATATTAGCATAATCTTTTAAGTTATCTGGAATAACAATTCTTCCCTGTTTGTCGTATTGTACATAAGAGGCATATCTAACAATTGATCTGACAAACTCTCTATTTCTATTTCTAATTGAACTTAGCGAAGCTAGCTGCTGTTCTACTATATTCCATTCAGATATTGGATATAGCGTAAGGCATGGGTCAAAGCCTCTTGTTATAACAAAGGTTCTGTCATTGACAGGTTCTAATGCTTTCCTGAATTTTGATGGAATATTTACTCTATTTTTTAAATCTAGAGTATTAGAGTATTCCCCTGAAAATCTTAATTTTATTGGACTCATTATTCTATATATTTATTTTAAAGGTTTGGTTACCCACACTTACCCACTAGTATATTACTCTTCACCACTTATATGCAAGTAATTAATACTATCTATGAAAATATATATTTTTAAGATAAAAATCGTTGGGGAATAAGCTTGAAATTCAATCCGTCATTAGCAAATGTAAAATTATTTGGATCTTGATTATGAAGAAATGCTAACTACTTGAGGGGTAGTTAAATAGGCGATATGATAATTTTTTATCAACAGCAGAAAACCAGCCACGAATTAATTTATGTTCAGAGCTAAAATATTGAGTGAGAATAATATCATTTAAAGAGCACTTGATGTGTTGAGCACTCCAAAAGTCAAAGCTCACTTCTTTTTCAACTTCAAATATTTCGACATCTCCCGCTATAAGTATTTTTCTTGTTACTTCTCTTTTTCCATTAGTCACATTAGTCACTGTAATTTTCGTATCTGCCAATGCTTCAATTCTAAGATTAAATGGTGCATCTGATGCTAAATTAACCTCTCCACTTCTATCAATATTCTTTACTTGAAAAACTTCATTGGTTAATAGCTGTTGATTTGGAATTTCTATATAAGTGTGGATGTTATCTCGTAGATCCATCTCCTCAACCATATCATCTGGATCTCCATCCTCATTGATATCCTTTTGACTATCTAAATTATTATTAATACTATTAATAAAAAAGAATGCCAAGAGAAGGGTTATTACAGTTATTGCCATCATAATAATTTTTCTCGTTGGAACCTGAGGTAAGTTTAACTCTTTTTCACTCGCACCTAAATTCTCACTTTGCTTTGCTTTGTTTTTAGAAACAAATAATTTTGTCTCAGTTTTAATGCCGAGGGTGTGAAACTCATAATCATTTAGTGCTTGTTCGGTATTTGCTGATATATATTCACAATAAGATCTGAGGAATAGTCGCATATAAACGCTTGGAAGAGATGAGAAGTCACCCTCTTCAATAGCTATTAAAAATTTTATATCAATTTTAGTGAAATCAGAAATCTCTTCTAGTGTCACGTTCTGACTTTCTCTTTTAGTTTTTAGTTCATTATAGAATAGTATTATGTCATTCATTAGGATAATAAGTTATTATTTATATTTATAGTATTCAAGGAAATTGGACTAATTTAAATTTTTTAAGATGATAAAATAATGTAGATAGTGGTAATCCCACAACATTAAAATAACATCCATTTATTGAGTTTACAAAAATTGAACTAAAATCTTGAATTCCATAGCTTCCAGCTTTATCAAAAGGTTTATACTTTTTAATATAATATGAAATTTCATTTGAATTTAATTTATTAAATGTCACAGAGGTTTCTTCAGTAAATGTGAAATTTATATCCTCTAATAAATATAATATATTAATTCCGGTTAAAACTTTATGCGTTTTTCCACTTAGAACATTTAGCATGTTAAAAGCCTCTTGAAAATTTTTTGGCTTTTCAAATATATTTTCATCAGGAGATACAACAATAGTATCTGCGGAAATAATTGGTGTCTCTGGATATCTATTGGTCAAACTAGATGATTTTCCTTCAGCTATCAAACTACAATAATTATATGGATTAATGTTTTTTTTAATCGAAATTTCATCAAATAAATGGGGATTAAATGTAATATCTAAATCAAATTTTGATAATAACTTTTTTCTTCTTGGACTATCTGATGCGAATATTAATTTCATGAATTAGAAAAGCTTATCTTTATTGTCGTTCCTTTTTTTGAAGAGTCTACTACCGATATATCTCCTCTATGTATATCTTTAATTATTCTCTCTGTTAAGCTAAGGCCCAATCCCCAGCCACGTTTCTTTGTACTAAAACCTGGTCTAAATATATTATTCCAATTATTTCTTGCTACACCCTTCCCATTATCTCCAAAAAATAATAAAATTTGATTGCCCTCTTTTTCTAATGTAATAATAATCTTACCCTCTTTATTACTTGTTGCATCAATTGAATTCTTTATAAGATTTTCAAAAGCCCAACTAAGAAGTACTGGATCCCCCATTAAACTTACATTTTTTTTTATTGATAGTATGATACTAGTTTTTGAACTTTTTGGTAGTCTTTCAGACATATACATTGTCACTTTTTCAAGTAGTGATTTTAAACTTATTTTTTTCAGATGAACCTTTGAGCCTATCTTTGAGAACCTATCACTAATCTCAGATAGTCTAGCTAAATCATATCTCATGGAAGAAAGGATTTTATTTCTTTTTTTTATTAGCATTCTTTCTTTTAATAATTCAACCCAGCCAAGAAGTGATGAAATAGGGGTCCCAAGCTGATGAGCGGTCTCTCTTGCCATCCCTGCATAAATTGAATTTCTTTCATTCATTCTAATTAATTGAACTCCAAACGTCGCTATAGCTATAAATAAAATTGCAAAACCAAAATTCAAATAAGGCAATAAAGAAATAGTTCTGATAATTTTCTGATCACCGTAATGGATCGTATTCCAAACTATTTTATTTCCAACAGCATCTGTCCCTGTTATATTATAAGGAACAAAACTTTTGTTCATTTGCTTTATTAATTTTTTAATTTCTATTACATATTCAGGTGAATTTTTATCAAATGATATTTCTATATTATTTACAGCGTAAATATTTTTGGAAGAAAGAATCTCATTAATGTTTTCAGTATCAGTGATAATTATAGGAAATTCAAAATTATCTAGTATTGGATTAATATATTTTTGAACATACTCAATATCTTTAATTTGTTCTTCATCTGAGGAATGATCACTACTTAACTTCTGACTAAATACCTCCGCAATTCCTTCGATCTGTCTTCGATTTCCATCTCTTAAATTAGATATGATTGTGCTATTAATCCACAATACAGCTAAAGCCATTACTAATCCAAAAGCAAATAGAACAAATTTTATACTTGTATGTAGCTTAAAGTTTTTCATCTTTATTATATATAAATGAAGTAATAAACATAATTAAAACTATCATTAATGAAAAGTAGGTTATTGTAGAACCGTACTTCAAATCTAAAGGTTTAAACTCTAAGGTAATCTCGTTTATACCATTTGGAACAAAAAATCCTCTTAAGAGGTTATTTACTTCAAGTATTTTTAAATTTTCAGCTCCACTTATTTTCCAGCCATGAGGAAAGAATATTTCACTCAATAATACAAAGTGCTGATTCTGATTTTCTCCTTTAGCGTCAATTGTAATTATAATTTTATTTGGAGTGTACTCCTTTATAGTAATTTCTGATAGGGAATTAAAAAATAGTTCTGGGCTATTCTCTGAATCATCACTAGATATAAAAGAGTTTTTACTAATATCAAAAAGGGGGTCATTTAATAATTTATAGCCATCTTCTTTAGAGGTGACTGTATTAATTTTCTCTAAGAATTGAATTCTTGGCTCAAATTCTAAATATTCATACACATATGCATTCTTATAAGTTAAATCTGAATAATAATTTCCACTTTTGACCAATTTGAGCGAAGGATGCTCGGGTATTTTATTAAGTAAAATTAGATATTTTACATTTAAAATTTTAAACCTATTAAGCAAATCAATAGAATTGAATGATTCAAATATAGAAAGTTTTGCAGGATGATATCCATTGATCGATTCAATATTAAAGGCTGTAAATCTATTATTATTATGTTCAGGATGAAGCCCATTCTGGCTCAATGAAGCTGAGAACACTCTGAATTTAGTTTTATCTTGTTTTAAGAAATCTATTATTTCATCCGGTTTAAATTGATTGTTTAAATATGAAGTATTTTTTATAGGGATATCTTGATTGTAGGTAATTTTTTTATTGGGGTTGATTATCTTCTTATTAACTTGGTATAAATCAACAAAAGATATCAATATGCATGCAGACGCTAATATCTTTGTTGGTATTTTCCTCTTAAGTGAATAATACGTAATGATAATTATAGTAATAATAGATGCAAATACAAATAACAAATCATTGACTATCATTTCTAATCTGTATTCGTTTACAGCTGGGTGTTGAATTTTACTTAATGAAAAATCATAAAAGAAATATCTGTAGCTTGCTAAAAATAATATTACTCCTGAGCAGTAACACGCTATTTTAAAAATAGATTTATTCCCTAATTTTATGTTATTAATTAGATTACTTAGCCCGAAGGAAGCTAAAATAGATATAGAGAACTGAAATAGAATTAATATCATTGAAGGAACTCTAAATTTATTAAAGTAAGGAAGCCAATCATATAGTATACCATAGAAAAATGTGTATTTCCCAAATGATATCACTAAACTTAAAATTGATAAAAATAATAAAAAATATTTTATTTTATTTGAATTATTATAGAACGCTAACACAGCCAAAAGGATTACAATAATTCCACTATAGTTAGGGAAGTTTGTCATTGGCATATATCCAAAATATGAAAGCTCTCCGAATCCAAAGGAGGATGGCAATAGCATTGAAAGTGACTCATATGGATGGAGAGACCATCCTGTGGCATATTCAAATGCTGCGCCTCCATCAGAAATAGATCTTTTTGAGTAAGGGGCATAGTTTAATAGTGGGATATAAATCCATAGTGACTTACAAAATCCAATGCATGAAGCAATGATCCATTTAGTTAGAAATTTTAAATCGACATCATTCTTTGATCTATAATTTAATAATATATCATATATCATATATAATCCCATTAGAATCCAAGTATAATAAGCAATTTGAATATGTGATCTCTGAAGCTGGAGACCTATAAGTAGTGCTAAAATTGAAGTACTTCTAATGTGGGGGTTTTCTTTAAGGTTGATTAATGCCCACATTATCCAGGGAATATAGGATGCTGTCATAACTTGACTTCCATGTCCATGGGCAATCATTGTTATCATCCATGGCATAATCATGAATGATATTGATCCAAATAAAGAGGGGAAAAAATCTAATTTCAGTCTAGTGAGGAGTATATACATCCCTATTCCACAAAATAAAAAATGGAGTAAATAGTTCCAAAACCAGGGTAGACCAATTACTTTTATTAAAGATATAATATGATGGGGGAAGTAATATTCAGATATATTCTGCATAGAATGTGTAGACGGGATTCCACCAAACATCCATGGCATCCAGAATGAATATTGATCAAATTCTTCAGTTGAAATTTCTATTCCATGCTTAACTGATTTTGCAGATATAGAATCTTGAGTTAGAAATAAATAATCATTGAACATTACTTCATGAAATAACGAACAACAAACTAAAAATAATATCCCTAAAACAATCCATATTCTATTTGATGTCAAAGTTAATATCCCATTTTATCTATTAAACCTTGAGATGGTTGTTCTAGCTGTATTAATGATTCTTTCTTTCTATATGCATATTTCCTAGATGTATCTATGCTAGATAGTATTTGATTTAATTTCTCTGAGTTTACACTGATTCCACAATGCTCCAATAGTGATATCATCTCAACTTCAGGGTTAGATAAAATATCTTCAAATCTAATAATAATATTTTGATTTGATTGAGTCCTTATTATTTGGTCATAGTACAACTCTATTAAATCAAAGCAATCTTGATGAGAATTTAAAATCATACTAGAGTTGTAATTAGTGTGACTTATTGATAGTAGTGCCTTTATAATATTAGATGAATTTTTTTTTCTCTTTATGTCTAACTCTACTTCTTTTCTTTGCCTCTCCATCAAACTAACAGAAGTATCAATCGGATGTCTGATTATATGAATTGTTTTTAATTTAGGAAAAACCTCTCGCCAGATATCTACTGTAAATGTATTCCTCGGATCTTTCCAACCCCATGGCTGAGTGATATCACTAAATGAATCTTTCTTTATTATTTTACTCCATCCAAAGTATAAAGTGTTGGCTCTGCTTGTAATTATTGTTCTTAATTGGGATACGATATCTTCTCTTATCTCTTTATTTATTTTATCAAATACTTTTGGACTATCCCAAGAAGATCCAAGAAGTGACATCATCCAAATATTAATTCTTTGGAAAAATAATGATTCATTATTTGAATCAAGTTTATTCCCAACAATAAAACCACATTTATTGAGAATTTTAGTTACCATTGAGGTCCCAGATCTGTGCATACCTGATAATAAAATTGGATGTGTTTTATTAGTATCCATTAATTGTACTGCCAATCACTTAGTTCTAATCCAGTAACAGATGAAAGTAATTGTGTTTGCTTATTGTTCCAACTAAAATATTTTTGAGGAAGTCCTCTTAAATTCTCTTCAATTTCCTCTCTAGATTCAGATTTAGAGTAGTCCCTGGAGTTGAATAAATTAATAATGTTCTTGAGTTTAAGTTTTATTCCATCTGATGGAACAAATGTACTAATTGTTTTTTTTAAAAGTGTGTCTTTATATAGCAGGTCTCTTACCATGGTTGACCTTACTTTTTTCTTTTTATTTGATCTTGTTATTCCATTTGCATGAAAATTGTTATCAATGCCAATAAAATTGGAAATAGAATTTATAGCCCTATCGTTCTCGATAGAAATGAAGTCTTCAAATTTAATAAATAAAAAATTTGATCTATTGAAATTATTTAAATAAACCTCCAGCTGTTTTACGTAATTCCCTCTTTCTAAATAGCTGTGATGAATGAATGAAAATAGATTTTTATCATGCATTAATCGATTTTTCTCACTTTGAAGGGCATTACAAAATGAAAGATCCTCGTATCCTCTATAGCAGGACATTAAATAATGAGAAAAGGCTCTATCTAATGGCTTTCTAAAAATAACAATAAACTTAGGATCTTGAATTGCTGACTTTATTCTAAGTGCTGAATGTCTAAAAAATAAATATGAGGGATCTACTTCGCAAATTATTTTATTATCTAAATTAAATTGCTTAAGATACCAGCTAAACCCTTTTGAAAAACAATTATCATGACTGAAAAAATGAGTTTCTTTAATTTTAGGCAAGGAAACTTGGGGATTTTTCGATAGCAAATCATGAAGGGTGGTCGTACCAGATTTTTGAGCACCTATAGAAAAAATAAATTTGCTGTCTTTCTTGTTATTCATACCTCCCCCTTCGGATTTATCCTAAGGAGTGATCTTGTTAAATATTTAAATAACAATAAGAGTGCTTTGGGAAAAATAAAATATTTTCTAAATAGTCTATAGCTTGAATTGGATTTTAATAATATTTTTTTGATTGAATAATTTCCTCCAAGAGAGTGAGAAACCTTATGATAGACTATGGCTGAGGGAACATAGATACAATTAATTCCAAGTTTTTTTGCTCGCAAACATAAATCAACATCCTCATTGTACATAAAAAAAGATTGGTCAAATCCACCCAGTTTTAAATAGTTATCTTTATGAATAATCATACAGCATCCCGTCACATAATCAGTTTCTGATTGAGAACTGTAATTTTCATGATTCTCTCTAATGCCAATGTGAGAGATGATCCCCTTTGAAAGGTTAGCTGCTCCACCACCATACCAAAGTAGACTTCTATCCTCATCATATAAAATTTTTACACCATAGATATAGGCTGAGCCATTTTTAATTATTTGATCAGTTATAGATGAAATAAAATTTTTATCCACTGTTGTATCGTAATTCAATATAATAATATACTCATCACCCTCAGATACGCATTGTGTAATTCCTAGATTATATCCTGTTGAAAAACCATAATTTTTTTTAAATTGAACAATATTAATTTGGCTACCCAGATTTTCAATAGAGCCATCAGTGGACCCATTATCAATAACTGTTATTCTAAAATTATTCGCATCATTAGATAGTATGGAATTTACGCACTGGTTGACTGTATCCCCCCCATTCCAGTTTAAGATGCACACATGAAGCTTCGGTTGTATCGTTTTATCTTGTTCTATCATAAATATTTATAGAGATTTAGCACCTCATCTATGTAATAGTTCCAGGAAAATTGCTTCCTAAACTCCATGATATTTTCCTCATAATTATCTTTACTGTTGAATAAATCTATAATTGATTCCGAGAGGGCCTGTGGATTATTTTTTTCAAATAGAAACCCAGTTTTCTCAGTTTGGACCATTTCTTGAATTCCTTTTATCTTTGATGCCACAACAGGTCTCCCATATGAATATGCCATAGGAATAATTCCACTTTGTGAAGCACTCTTATAGGGTAAGGCAACTACATCTGATGCAGAAAAATATATTGGGACTAAATCCTCTGGAATGTACTTATTAACCCATTTGATTTCATCCTCTCTAGAATTTTCTAGAATTAGTTTATTATATTTATCTTTATTCTCATATGATTCACCACATATTATAATCTGGTAGTCCTTTAATTCTTTTCTTAAGAATTTATTTGACTGAATAAGAATATCTAATCCCTTATATTTTCTAATTAATCCAAAAAATAAAATAACTCGTTTTTTAGTTATTCCTAATCTATCTCTAGCCTCTTCCTTTGAATATCGTTGAGATATAGATGCAACTGGGTGAAATAATTTTTTATAAATTGGATTATTGACAATACTTTTTAGTTCTTCTTCAACCTTGCTTGACATTACGACAAAGGCGTCTACATGCTTGAATATTTTTTTAATTAATGTAATATCATAAAAATGTTTCTCATGAGGGATTATATTGTCGGGAATACAAATAACCTTTGTGTCTGGAAGTTGTTTTTTAACTTTATTTATAATATAAGAGTGACAAAAAGAAAAAAATGGGTTCCAAAACCTAATGAGCAATAAATCAGGAGAAGTCTCCTCTATAAATCTAACGGCCCTTCTCCAGCTAATAGGATTAATTGAATCTATGATTCTATAATTTTCATCCTGATGTTTCAAGGATGCTTTATCATATTGGGTTTTCCCTGGGAATAAAAATGCTGGATATTGACGCTTAAAGTTAATGATGTTTACAGTATGGTCATCTTTTAGCTGCTCGTACAGATGGTACGTTTGCTCAGATATCCCTCCTCTATATGGAGGAGCAACACTTAATAATGAGATTTTCATTATCTAATACTCTGATTTTATTGTTTCTTTATCTATTTTTTCATCTTTAGATAGATAGCTAACAATTAATTCAGCGATAAATCCGATAGAAAAAATCTGAATTCCAATAATTATAAATAATACTCCAAGGAATAATAATGGTCTATCAATTGAGTATGGTAGATCTAAATAATATTTATTTAATATCCACTGATAGCTTAAAATTATATTTATAACTAGCCCTAGTATAAATAGGAAGAAACCAATAAAACCAAATATATGAAGTGGCCTTTTAGAATACTTAGTAATGAATAAAACACTTAAAAAGTCAAAAAAACCTTTAAACATCCTAGAGCCTCCATATTTCGAATACCCAAATTCTCGGGAACGATGATTAACAGCTACTTCCGTAACACTAAATCCTTTAGAAGCAACTAAATATGGTATAAATCTATGCAATCCCCCATAAATATTTAATGATTTAATGACTTTAGATCTATAGGCTTTTAATCCACAATTAAAATCATGAATTTTGAGCCCAGACATCCATCTCAGTATAGTATTAAATATTTTAGAGGGGAATGTCTTTGAGATTGGATCATTTCTTTTTTTCTTCCATCCTGAAACAACGTCCCAGCCCTCATCTAATCTGAGAAGTAAATTATTAATTTCTTTAGGGTCATCCTGAAGATCTGCATCCATTGTAACAACAGTATCTCCATCTGCATGTTTGAAACCTATATTCAAAGCATTAGATTTTCCATAATTTTTTTTAAGGGATATTAGAGTGACTCGTCTATTATTCGAAATAATATATTTAATCTTATCATTAGATTGGTCTGTACTCCCGTCATCTATGAAGATAACTTCATAGGATAAGTTAGAGTTTATTGATTCTTTTATTTCATTGTAAAGAGGAATCAAAGATTCCTCTTCATTGAAAAATGGTATTACAATGCTTAATTGTAGATTGTTAATAGAAGATTACTGTTTATCTAAAAATTCTTTAACAGCTTCATTCATATTCTTATCGCTACGAACAGCTAGCATCAGCTCGTTAAATTTCAACGAATTGGTCTCCTTAGACCTAAATGTGCGTATAACCTTAACATGCTTTAATGAGCCCTTTTCAGAACCTTTATTAACCTTATCTCCAAAACTTTGTTTCTTTGCCATCCCTTTTGTACTCCAAAATGTTTTTCAGCTTAAATTAATAAATTTTTATTAATAAATAAAAATAAAATGAAATATTATTTATTTTCTTTAGTCAATGTCGGAACCTCCGATACTTCCTCCATAACCCCTCTAATCATTTTTATTAAATTAAATTTTGTTTTATTCTCTTTAACGTTCCCTTCCAGTGAATCTTTACCAGAATCTCCTAATGCAAAAGCATCTTCTCCTTCTAAAGAAGCGTCTTCTTCAATCCCACTAGCTAGCTCTATATCAATACTCTGGTGTTTTGAAATTGACTTAGAATTTTTATTGCTTGCTATGTTCTGATTAAATATGTTTAAATCATTTAAATAAATAAATGTGAAAATAGCTATAGCTCCAAATGACATTGCAAAGCTTAGGTTCGGTTTCACATTAGAAAATGAAAGATACTGGATAGCCTTATTAAAGAAACTAGCTTTAGCTTCCTGTTCGAGTTCTATCCTTTGATGAAGCATAGTTAAAAAATTATCACTTGTTTTAAGCTTAGGCATAGATTCTAAGTCATTTAATAGAGCCGTTGTTTGCTTAAATTTTGTTTTGCACCCTTCATCTAGCTCCATCAGCTCTTCAAATTTACTTTTTTCATCATCTGAAAGCTCTCCATCTAGATATAGCGCTATATGATCTTCAAAATTATTATAATCCATCAATATATAAATCTCCTTTTATCTTATTTACTTAGATTCTCCTAGCTGATCAGTTCAACTAATTTCAATCTTGCTCTATTGATTCGAGATTTTACTGTTCCAATCGCAAGGCCTGTTATGTTACTTATCTCATTATAAGAAAGTTCCTGAATATCTCTTAAAACAATAATATTTCTAAATTCCTCGCTTAACTGAGGAATAGCTTCTCGAATAGCATTGTACTGTTCATGTCTTTCGCTATTATCATTATTATTTTTTGAACTGTATCTCTCTAAATTAAACTCCATATCATCACTAGATAGCTGGGAAAATGAGTATGTCTTCCTTCTTTTCAATTTCCTTAATTCAGTTTTTGCAAGATTCCCAGCAATGGTATAAATCCATGTTGAAAACTTTGAGATCTCTTTGTATGAATGGCCATGCGTGTAGACTTTCACAAAAGTATCTTGAACTAGGTTCTGAGATGTCTCATAGTTATGCATATATCCATTTATAAAATTTAAAAGTTTATCTTTGAACCTCCCTACAATCTCATCATAGGATTTGATGTCCCCCTGTTGAAACTTTAGTATTAATTGCTCATCAGTATAATCAGACATCATCTCCCTCGCAGACTTCAACTAAAACAGAATAAAAGAAATACTTTTCATTCATTGATGTTGTTTTAATAATTAAATCACAATCCCTTAAAAGTGTAACAGCATTTAATATCTGTTCAGCAGAAAAATTTCTGCTATAGCTATTTAAGTTCTTTAGAATGATTTTGTTCCTTATGAATTTTCCCTCTTTTATCTTTAGCTTTTGATTGATTAACTCTTTAAATAAATCCAAAAGATTAAGCAGGATGCGGATCATTGGGGTATTATTATTATATAACTGCGTATATATATCTATACTACTTGAAATATTCTTTTTTCCTACCGAATCAAGTAGTTTCCATACTTGATTTTCTTTTTTATAGATATTAGAATTAGTAATTGAATTTATTTGCTCCATTTTTCCATTAGAGTATAGATGGAGCTTATCAATTTCATTAATAACATTATTAATATTATCGCCATAGTTCTCAACCAACTGATTAATAATATCATCTGATAAATTGAAATTATTTTTTTTAGAATAATATTTGGCCCATTCCCTCATTTTATTAGGAAAGGGGCTCCTCACGTCAACGCAGGTTGATAGTGGAGACAATTCATCAATAAACTTATTAGTTGCATATGGATCATCAAAAATAAAGATCAGTACCTTATCAGACGTTGGGGCCTTGCAGTAATCAAGTATCTCTGATTGAAATTTAGATTTAATTTTTTTTGAATTTTTTACAACAATAACTGATTTTTGAGAAAATAAAGAATTTGAATTTAAATTATTGATGACATCCTCTTCCTTATCAATACCAATAATGTAATTATTTTTTTCTCCTTCATTAGATAATATTATGCTTGATATCGCATCTATAATTAAATCTTGAAAATAATAATCCTTTCCAAAAAAAGAGTATGTAGAGACAATTTCTCTTGACATTATTCTTCTCAGGGTTTGACCTGGGGTTATTAAATTTTTGGCCATTATATATTAATTAGGATAACGATTAGCCAGAGTAGGATACTATAGAAAGAGAACATCCATAGCCTTTGATTTTCTAATATTCTAAATAAAAGCTTTAATGCAAGTAACCCCGTTATCATTGAAAATAGAAATCCTAAAATCAGGCTATGCACCTCAATTTCTGACTGAGTGTAGATATCTCCCATCGTAAAAATTAGTGCGCCCAGTAATGCAGGTATCGCCATGAAGAAAGAAAACTTGGCTGCTGATTTTTGATTGAATCCAAAAAGCAAGGCAGTGCAAATGGTTATTCCTGCTCTTGAAATCCCCGGGAGAAGAGCAAAAACTTGAGATATCCCCATCACAATGGCTAGAGAGTAGGTAATATTATTTTTTATACCCTCAGAACCCTTTG
>Ga0114996_10004130_pt1 | contig 17624 bp, 20 predicted proteins | sample ArcticOcean_MG_C_4_FD_87039 | JGI IMG/M metagenome (GOLD analysis project Ga0114996, IMG submission 87039) | Marine microbial communities from western Arctic Ocean - ArcticOcean_MG_CB4_134 | ecosystem: Environmental > Aquatic > Marine > Oceanic | place: Arctic Ocean: Canada Basin | collected...
CCTGGTGGACAACGACCGCAGTCCCTACGTCTGGAAGACCGAAGATTACGGTCAGAGTTGGACCAAGATCGTAAACGGCATCCCCGAGGATGATTTTGTCCGCGCTGTCCGTGAAGACCCCGAGCGGTAGCCGATGGTGTCACGCTTGCGGAGCTGCAGGAGCGCTTCGACTTCACCGTCCAGATCCGCGATCGGGTCACGGAAGCAAACGAGGCTGTCCTTCGCATCCGGTCCATCAAGGGTCAGGTCGACGTGCGCTTGCAGGAGAATGACAACTCCGAGTTAGCAGCGATGGGCGGCAACGTGAACGAGCGCTTGAGCGGGGTCGAAGGCGAGATCTATCAGGTGCAGAATCGCTCCAACCAGGATCCGCTGAACTACCCGATCAAGCTGAACAACAAGATTGCCGCCTTGCAGGGTCTCGTGCAGGGCGCCGAGAGCCGACCCACCGATCAGTCCTACGAGGTATTCGAGGTGCTCTCGACCGCTCTCGAGCAGGAAGTGGAGCAGATGACGTTGATCATCCAACAGGATCTGGCCCGCCTCAACGAGTTGCTGCGTGAGCTCGGTCTCGAGCCCATCGATGCTGCGCGGCTGATCACGTGATTGCTCTTTGCGTTCCCATTGGCTAACTCGAGTCGAAGGGCCATACATTACATTATGTCGGCGTTGCCGGCTCAGTCCTTTGCCGCTATTCCGGCTGTGTCAGAAAATCCGAGGAGATATCGATGAACAAGTGGGCCTCAACATCACTCGCAGTCGCACTCGCCATCAGTATTGCCGCAACGCCCGCGCTAGCGCAGCGCGGCGGTAGAGGTGGCCAGCGGCCGCCTCGACCCGAAGTCATCCGGCCGGCAGACCAGCGGGTTCCGGCTCCGTACGACTACGAGAACATGGTCCGTCCGGTCGCGATGGCGGACAACGTCTGGATGTCGGAGCTGACCATCCTCGAGATGCGTGACCTCGTAGGCGAGTACGGCTACACCACCGCGTTGGTGATGAACGGCACGATGGAGTCGAACGGCCCGTACCTCACGACTGGCAAGCACAATCACGTGCTGAAAGTCACCGGCGACGCGATTGCACGTACGTTGGGTAACACGCTCATTGCGCCTATCATGATGCTCGATGGCAGCGACCCCAACACCACCACCGTTCCGGGTCGGCTGGCGATCTCGCCTGCGACGCTCGAGATGGTCATGAAGGACATGGCCACGAGCCTCAAGTCTCAGGGTTTCAAGGAGATCTTCTTCATCGGGGACAGCGGCAGCAATCAGCGCTTGCTGGCGTCGGTCGCGACCGCTCTCACCGCAGATTGGGCGGGTGAAGATGTCTTGGTTGCGCACATCCCGGACTACTACAACTACGCCGACGTCCTCAAGTACCAAAATGAGGTCTTGGGTAAGGTTGAGCTCAACAAGGACCTCGACGGGTACCACGACGACTACTACATCTCGTCGCTCATCATGAACGACAGCCCCGACCATGTGCGGCTGAAGCAGCGCCAGGATGTGAATCTGGACCACATCAACAGCCTGACCATCGTTCTGGATGAGGCCCTGGAGATCGGCCGGAAAATCGCGCAGTTCCGTGCGGACGTGACGGTCGCGGCCATCAATCGCGTGCGGGAGACCGGTTACCTCGCCGACGGTGGCGGAAGCTGACGTAAGAGGAGTTTGCGGGGTTAGGCTGTCGGCCTAGGCGTACGCTCGGCCGACGGCCTACTCCCCATAGGGCACCCAGATGTTCTTCACCTGCGTGGCCTCGCGCAGGAACTGCTCGCCCTGACCCTGCCTGCGGTCGAACCAATCCCGCGTCCGCCCGTAGCTGACCCAAGTGCGCTTCATGTTCCCGGTCGAGGTCCTCTCGACGTCGCGCGCGCCCCCGGCGGATCCGAAGTGCCAGATACCGTCCACGTTGTCGTGGCTCGAGAGCGTCGGCACCAACTCGGACCTAGGGCCCGTCACGATGTTCACCACGCCGGCGGGCACATCCGAAGTGTCCAGGATCTGATACAGATCGGTTGCGAGCAGCGGCCCGACCTCGGATGGGACTACCACTACCGCGTTTCCAACCGCGATGAGTGGTGCGACGCACGACACGAACCCGAGCAGCGGATGGGCCTGCGCACATACCGCGCCCATTACGCCAATCGCTTCCTTCATGGCGAGTGTGACGTTTCGAAATGGGGTGTGGTGGATGCGCCCCTCCCATTTGTCTGCCCACGCGGCGTACGTGAAGATCCGGTCGATCGTGGCTTCGAACTCCGGCTGGGCGCCCGCAGCGTCTCCCGAAAGCTCAGCAAGTCGCCCCGTGAATTCATCTCGGCGCGCCTCGAGGTTTTCCGCAAAGTAGTAGAGAATCTGCGCTCGACTGTGGGCGGACTGGGCAGCCCATCCAGCTTGCGCCGCACGTGCCGCCTCCACGGCGTCGCGGATATCCTTGCGGTTGCCTCGCCCGACCTCTCCCAAGAGGCAGCCGTCCACTCCGTACACAGGCAAGCTGTAGCCCCCGTCCGGCCGCGTTTGCTTGCCGCCGATGTACAGCTTCGCGGTGCGATCTATGGCCGGTGTGCTCGCGGTTCTGCCGACTGCCGGTGCGTTGGTAGTGCCTTCGGCCGCCGCCTGTGACGCCCCTCCCAACGGGACCGGTTCCTGTTCCGCGGTGGCTCGCCGCTCCCACGCGGGCCGAACGTACTCCAGCAGCCCCTCCAGACCGCCTTCTCGCCCATACCCACTCTCCCGGTACCCACCGAAGCCTGAGGCGGCATCGAACAGATTGCTACAGTTCACCCACACGGTCCCGGCCTTGATCTGCGGTGCTACGTCGAGCGCGAGGTTGATGTTTTCAGACCAGATCGAAGCCGCGAGACCGTAGCGGCTGTCATTGGCGAGCGCGACGGCTTCAGAGGGTGTTCGGAACGTCATCATCAAGACGACCGGACCGAACACCTCGGTCTGCGCCAGCGTGTCGGATGGCGCCACGTTCGTGCATAGCGTCGGCGGATAAAAGCAGCCGTCCTGTGGCGGACTCCAGGAGGGCTGCCAAATCTCTGCACCTTCCGAGCGACCCTGCTCAACGAGGCGCTCGATCCTCTCGCGTTGCACGGGAGCCATGATCGCGCCCATGTCCACGGCCTTGTCGAGTGGGTCGCCCAAGCGCAGGGTCTCCATGCGTGCGCGCAGCTTCCGCTCCAGTACCTCGGCCGTGCCCTCCTGCACGAGGATGCGTGAACCGGCGCACCATACTTGGCCCTGATTCAACCAGATCGCGTCGACGACGCCCTCCACAACTGAGTCGAGATCAGCGTCTTCGAACACCACGAAGGGCGACTTTCCACCGAGCTCGAGCGACAAGCGCTTCCCACTTCCGGCCGTGGCTTCACGGATTATACGCCCCACATCAGTCGAACCCGTGAAGGCGATCTTGTTCACGTCGGGGTGATCGACCAAAGCGGCGCCGGTCTCACCATCGCCGGTGACGATGTTCACGACACCAGCGGGTAGATCCACCTCCTGGCACAGCTCAGCGAAGAGCAGCGCCGTGAGCGGTGTGAATTCAGCCGGTTTGAGCACCACGGTGTTACCCGTCGCGAGCGCGGGCGCGATTTTCCACGCGAGCATCAGCAGCGGGAAATTCCATGGGATGATCTGGCCGACGACGCCTAGGGGTTCGTGATCGGGCAGCTCATCCTGCATCAACTGCGCCCACCCGGCGTGGTGGTAGAAGTGCCGCGCGACCAGGGGAATATCGAGGTCACGCGACTCGCGGATCGGCTTTCCACTGTCCATCGTCTCGAGCACGGCAAACAGGCGGGCATTTTTTTGGACCCTACGGGCGATCGCGTAGAGATAGCGCGCCCGCACGTGTGACCCCAGCTGCCACCAACCCGGTTGGGCGCCCCGCGCGGCCGCGACTGCCGCTCGGATGTGCTCGAGGTTGCCCTGTCCGACTTTGGCAACGGCCGCCGCAGTCGCCGGATTTACGGTCTCGAACGACTCGCCGAGCGAGGGGTCGGTCCATGCGCCACCGATGAAGTGCCCAAAGGCACGTCCGTGCTTTTCGAGCCACTCGTTGGCGAACTCGGCGCTCTCCGGAGCTGGGCCGTACTCCAGGGAGTTGAAGATTTCGGAGACGTCGCTCATGCCTGCGGATGCCTGTGGAGGGCAGAGTAGCGCCCAGTTACGTGGTGCTCGAGCTGACGTTCGATGTCCGCCAGCAGTGACGAAACTCCGAACCGGAACAAGTCGGCCTGTATCCACCCGGTACCCAACTCCTCCTTCATCAGGATGAGCCAGGCCAGGGCGTCTTTGGCGGTTCGTATTCCACCGGCGGGTTTGAAGCCGATCCGGTACCCTGTGCGTTCCGCGTAGGCACGTATCGCTCGTACCATTGTTAGGCCCACGGGCAGCGTGGCGTTGACACCCTCCTTGCCGGTGGACGTTTTCACGAAGTCCGCCCCGGCCATCATGCAGACGAGGCTGGCCTTTTGCACGTTACCAAGGGTTGCCAGTTCGCCTGTAGCGAGGATCGTCTTGATGTGGGCGTCTCCACACGCGTCCCGAAAGGCTCTTACTTCGTCGTACAGTGCTTGCCAGTCGCCGGCGAGCACGTGCGAACGCGTTATGACGATGTCGATTTCCTTCGCGCCAGCGGCCACCGATGCCTCGATTTCTGCGATACGTTGGGGGAACGGGTTGAGTCCGTGCGGAAATCCGGCCGATACGGCGGCCACCGGGATGCCGCTCCCGGAGAGTGCTTCGACGGCGGTTGGCACCATCGAGTGGTAGACGCATACGGCGCCTGTATGCAGCGAGACGTCGTCCATGCCCACCGCCTGAAGAACGTCGAGGCGCACTGGTTGCCGCGCTTTCGCGCACAGTCGGCGAACCCGGCCGGGCGTGTCGTCACCGGCCAGCGTCGTCAGGTCGATGAGCGAGATGGCCTTGAGCAGCCATGCCGCTTGCCACTCCTTCTTCACGCTCCGGCGCGCGCTCAATGTGGCCGCGCGTCGCTCTACGGCGCTGCGATTCACGCGAACCGCCCGGATCCAATCCAGATCCAACGGCACTCCGGGGTTCCGTACCCCCTCGCGCGGGTCAGCGGAGTTCAGCGAAGCGGCGCTTGCCTGGTATCTGGCGGCGCTGTCGCTCGCGATCGAGTCCGAAGTCGTCATGTCGGCTAGTTGGGTGAGTTCGGCGGGAAACTATCGATGACCGTCGGGGCATGACAGGAGGAACCTACCCGACCCCTACCGGGTTAGGTCGGCGGGTACAGACATGGCGTAACACGGGATGATGATGAAGATACGGATGCTCGGGTTCATGGTCGTGTGTTCGATCGCGATTGCGACCTCTGGTTGTGGGGATGACGGTGGGTTGCTTTTGCCCCCGGGTGGATTTGGGGATGTCGGGGATGATGGCCCTATCTGCTCCGTCAATCCCGATCTGCTTTTCTCGAGCCTTCCTCCGGACGCCATACCTGCGTTGACGGAACCCCCGATGGTCGCCGCCGCCGACCCCGACGCGGGATACCTCTTCGACTTCGACCGAGTGCTCGGCGTCATAATCGACGGTGAGGCCCGCGCGTATCCACACAACATTCTGTGGCATCACGAAATCATCAACGACCGCATTGGCGATAAGTGGTTTTCCGTAACGTTGTGCCCGCTCACCGGCTCCGGTCTCGTATTCGATCCCTTCGTTGACGGAGATCGTTTGAACCTTGGTGTTTCCGGCTTGTTGTTCGCCAACAACCTCGTGCTGTTCGACCGGACCAGGGGCGACGTATACGGCCCGCAGCTCTCGGTGGAAGGAAAGTGTGGCGGGTTCCAAGGCCAGGAGATCGGGCTGCTCCCCGTTCAGGAGATGAGCTGGGGACGCTGGAAAGAGCTCCATCCTTTCACGACCGTGGTCAGTGGGGATACGTGCATCACGCGCAACTATCGCGCCTATTCCTAGGGCTCATACGACGAGATCGACAACGGAGATATGCTCTTTGCGATGAACGTCGATAGGTCGCGCCCCATCAAGGAGCGTGTGTTGATGATCCGGCTACATGGGGAAGGTGGGCGCGGCTACCCGTTCGGCTCGCTCCGCGAATCGGGAGCTACCTCCGTGGTGAACGAGGTTGTCGATGGTGTACCGACCGTGGTGTTCTACGAGGAGCGGGACGGCCAGGCCGCTATAGCGTACGATGCACGGCTCGACGGCGAAACGCTGAGCTTCAGTCTCGGGCCAAACGGGAATTGGGTGGACGATACGGGCTCCACGTGGACAATTGAAGGCAAGGCGATCGACGGGCGCCACACGGGTGAACGGCTGACCGTGCGCGCGGACTCCTGCGTGCTCTTCTGGTTCGCATAGCGGCATTTCGAGCCCGCCGGGGTCACGTTCCGACAGTGAGACTGAATTCCCCCCTTGGAACCGCTGCGGTAGCGTTATTTGCTGCGGCGGTGTTCGTTTCTCCGTTGGCTGCGCAATGGCCAGCCGGGAAGGGAAAGTATTGGACGAAGCTCTCGGCCTTTCCTCAGACGGCGACAGAGCAGTACAGGTCGAGCGGTGAGAGGCGACCATTCCTGGCAGCGAACGCAAAAGCTCGTTCGAGCGCGGTCCTCATCGATGCACTGGTGGGGGTCACGGATCGCGCCGACGTCTGGATCCAGGTCCCGTACTTCAACCTCGACTTCAACGACGACGTAGACGACCGACACAGCTCGGGCGTCGGCGATGTGCGCCTCTCGGCTCGCTACAATCTCTTTGGGCTCCGGGGTGGAAGCGTTCAGGTCACGGGACGTTTCACGACGAAGATCCCGGTCGTGGACTTCCCGATCGATGCTGAGGTGATTCCCGTTGGGGAAGGGCAGTGGGACCACGAAGCGTGGTTGGAGGTAGGTGCGAGCTTCTGGCCGATTCCCGCCTACGGAGTCCTCTGGCTCGGTCGCCGTTGGCGACAGATAAACACCGAGACCACGCGAGATCCGGGCGACAAATTTGCGCTGCTGGCGGAGGTCGGGGGCACCTTGGCGGGCGTACCGATTGGCGGCAAGATCGTGCTCGACGCGATCTTCGGCTCCAGTGGCTCCGTTCAAGGCATCAAGGTGAGCGACGACGAACGCGAGATCATATATCTGCAGCCGACGCTCAACTATCAGCTTACGCCGTCGTTCCTCGTTGAAGGTGCCGCCCGAGTTCCGTTGCGCGGACAGAATTTTCCTGCCGGGCCGCAGTTCATGATTGCGCTGTTCCACCGGCCAGCGACGGGGAACTGATCCGGGCGGTGCTGATGGGCACAGGAGCGATCTTCGGGGCTCTAGGTGGCCTCCCGGCAGCCCGCCCCTTGGCCGTCGCAGCCCGAGCCCCTATCGTCCGGCCCGGTCGCTACTGAGTCACACCGCTTGCGACCTTACCTGTAGGGGAGCGGAGGGAGACTGGTGTCTTCGGCGGTCTTCAAAACCGTGCGGCCCGGCTAGAACCCGGGTAGGTGGGTTCGATTCCCACACGTTCCCGCCAGGGGTTCGAGCGCCTACAGCCCCCCCACCTCGATACGAACGCCCACCTCGATCCGGCCGTTCCCGACTGGCATCGCCTCGATCTGGATAGGTTCGGGGAAGTCCTGCAGGTGAGCGGAGACGAAGGCATCGGCGCCACTCAGCAGAAGCAGAAAAATGCCGAGGGCGGCCCAGTCCTCTCGCTGTTGGCGCCGGGAGTCCTCCAAGTCGCGCAGGTTGTCTAGCCGTGCATCGGCCTCCAATGCGGACTCGATCTCGTCGAACTCGACGATGCCTTGGGCTGCGAGGTCTTCTCGCAGCACGCTCTCCCGAAAGTCGGCTCTTGCAGTGACCTCGTTGAGGCGTGTCCGGGTACGAAGAAGGCCGTACGCTGTGGTCGCCTCCAGCGCGAAATAGAAGCCGGCACGCGTATGGGTCCCGATCGAGGCGTGTCCCCAGCCGGGAACGAGTACGGCGCGGAGGAAAGCCTTGCTTGGTGTCACGGGCGCGAAGAGAGCGGTGGAGTCCGGTACGACGGATTGTGGCGCTTCCTGGCCGAGTAGGGGTGCAGAGGCGACCGTGCACGAGGCCACGCAGAAGAGGCCGACCGAGATGCCTTGGACGAGCACGGTCGTCACCCGTCGTGCCAAAGTCGATGTGTGTCTCATCACTGAATGCTACCCTCCCACTGCACGATTCTGGGATCCTGGCCTTCGCGCAGGACGACATAGCTGCGGTGGTACACCCAGTCTCCGGAGTTCACGTACCATCGACTCTCACCCATGGGCTCACACACCGGAACGTGCGTATGCCCGAGCAATATGAGATCCAGCTCGGGGCGTCTGTTCAGTTCGTTGAAGGCCCACTCCTTTAGTGCTACGGCCGTCACTAGTTCCTCTGGATCCGACGGCTTCCACTGATCCTCCGTTTGCGAGACATGAGCCCCGAGCCAGTCGCCCACGCGTGGGGGCAGCATACCAAAAGAGAAACGGGTCAGTCGCCCCCTCAGCATCAACCTAAGCGCTCGGTACGCGAGGTCACCTTTGCCGAGCCCGTCCCCGTGTGCGAGAAATGTACGGAGTCCCGCCATCTCCGTTGTGATGGGGTCTTGCAGGAATTCTACGCCCACCTCATCGCGCAGGTGGGTGCCACCCCACCAATCGTGGTTCCCACCCATCAGTGTGATGCGTACTCCAGAATCGACGATTCGGCGGAGTTGAGTGAGCGTCGAGTCGTAACCTCGGCTGGTTCCCCAGCGGTACTCGAACCAGAAGTCGAAGAGGTCGCCATTCAGCACGATCCACGGCGCGGCCCCGGCCGCCTGGTCGAGCCAAGTGGCGAAGGCGTCTTCCTGCTCTTCGGAGATGGTGCCGAGATGCACGTCGGAAGCGACGAGGACGGTCCCGGCGGGGTCGAGTTTCCGCACCCGCGAAGCTACCGGCGAACAGGGCTGGGCTGGAAGGGGTAGGACGCGTATCTAAGCCCAACTAGCTTTTCTCATGCCGCCCTTCACGCTTTCGTTTGGAACCCTACGCCGGTTCTCAGCCGTTGCCGTCGTGCCGCTCGCGATGTCGTCGTGTGCCGCGCGGCAGGTCGTGATCGTTGCGCCCGCGGTCGATGCGGAGCAGACAGCGCTGCGGCTCGAAGATCACACGCAGCTGAGCGACCCCGTACGCATCGTCTTCGACTGGGAGCTGAACGAGGCTGGCGTCAGGGTGAGCGGGCGGGGGGTGGCTCGCATTGAGCCGCCCTACAAAGCGCGCATCGATCTTTTTCTTGGCAACAATGAGCAGGTCCTCAAAGCCGTGTTGTTAGGGGGTACGTTGATTTTGCCGCCGGGTGCGCCGGGCCAGATTCTTCCACCGCCCGATCTCTTCTGGGGTACGCTGGGTGTGTTCCGGCCCGACTACGGCGCGGAGTTGCTCGGCGGAGACGAACTCGAGCAGAATGCGCTCCGGCTGCGATACGCCTACGCGGACGGCAAGGAATTGCACTACCGAATTGAAGCTGGAGCCCTCCGGACCGTCGAATTGCTCGAGAGCGGCTCGGTCGTGCAGCGAGTGGATGTCGATGTGAACGCCGAGAGCCGCTACCCCGTCCAGGCCATGTACCGAAACCTGACGGCGTTTCGCGAGCTGAGGATCACGCGCGATCGAGTCGAGCGCGTAGAGTCGTACCCGCCTGACACCTGGGATCCCACTGGTGGATCGGAGTGAACTCATGACGACACGCCGGTTTACCTGCTGGCAGGGCGCTCTCTTGGCGCTGATCCTATCCGGGTGCAGCTACTCGTTTCGAGCGGGCACGTTTCCGCCGGATCATATCAGCACCATCGCGGTGCAGCCGTTCGACAACGAGACCAATCGTTTCGAGATATCGGGTGAACTGTATGACCACCTGCTGCGCAACTTGCCGCGGGCCTTGGGCATCAGAACCGCCGGTGAGGAAGTGGCGGATGCCGTCGTGCGCGGCGCGATTATGCGCTACGAAGTCATCGCCCCTAATTACAGGGCTGCGCAGGCGGGACAGGCGGCGCAGGTGCTCCAGCGTCAGGTGTCGATTGGCGTAACGGTCGAAATCGTCGATCTGGTGGAGAACGTGATCCTTTGGGAGTCGCGCGCCTTGGTCGCACAAGGCCAGTTCTTGGAGGCATCGGAGACGGAAGAGGTGGGGCGTTTGGAGGCCATCGAATTGCTCGTTCAGAAGATTGTGGACGGCGCTCAATCGAACTGGTAGATTCGGCCGACGTTCGCCGGATGTGAGTCCGACAAGCTGCAAACTCACCAGGATCACCCCCAGGGAGACACATTGCTCCGAGCCTTCGGACTAGGCGCAATTCTCGTCGTTTTCTGGCTGCTTCTTTCGGGCCACTACACCCCGATGCTCATCAGCTTCGGAGTGGGGTCTTCTGCGCTCGTCGTGTACCTCGCGATGCGCATGGACCTGATCGACCAAGAAGGCGTTCCTCTGCAGCTCGGAGGGAGGTTCTGGGTCTACCTCCCTTGGTTGATGAAGGAGATCTTCGTCGCGAACGTGGCGGTCGCGACGATCATACTCGACCCGAAGCTCCCGATCAGCCCGATCATGGTCGTGTTCCACGGGAGTCAGAAGACGGACATCGGACGTTTCATCTACGCGAACTCCGTCACGCTGACCCCCGGCACGATTACGACGGGATGCAACGGGCAGGACTTCGAGATCCACTCGCTCACGCGCGGCGACGTGGATGGGCGAGAAGAGGACGAGATGGATCGCCGCGTGACCTGGGTCGAGGGCTCGAGTTCGTCTGGACCGGTTTCGGAGTCTAGACCGAATTCGGAGGGCGCCCCCTAGATGTTCGTAGCGGCGACGGTGGGGATCCTGGTCAGCATGGTGCTCGCGATGGCGCGCGCTCTACTCGGCCCGACCGTGTATGACCGCGTCCTGGCGGTCAACGCGTTTGGTACCAAGACCGTCCTGCTCATCGCGGTGCTTGGCTTCCTGACGGAGCGGCCCGAGTTTCTCGACCTCGCGCTCGTATACGCGCTCATCAACTTCATCGGCACGATCGCCGTGCTGAAGTTCTTCGAGTACGGAGATCTCGGTCACCAGCTCCATGACGAGGCGGTAGTCGACTGATGGGGGGGCTGCTCGACGCTCTGAGCTGGCTGTCTATCGGGGGTGGGCTGTTCTTCATGCTCGTTGGCACCGTGGGCATCCTGCGTATGCCCGACGTCTACACGCGTCTCCATGCTGCCGGCATGACGGATACCATGGGTGCCGGCCTGCTCATTCTCGGCATGTGCCTGCACACCGCAGGCGGCATCATGGACGGCCATGGGCAGTATTGGTTTGTCCTGTTCCGACTCGTGTTCGTATACGCGTTCCTGCTCTTCACGAGCCCGATCGCCACCCATGCGGTGGCGCGTGCCGCACTCCATGGCGGGTTGGAACCGTACCGCGTGTCGAAGGAGCCAACGGACTGATGGTCGAAGCCGTCGACGTCGTCCTGTTGCTTCTGCTGAGTGTGACTGCTCTGACGATCATCCGTCAGCGGAATCTCTTTGCGGCTGTGATGATGGCGGGGATCTACAGCCTGCTATCGGCCGGGCTTTTCGTGGTGATGGATGCCGTGGACGTAGCGTTCACCGAAGCTGCGGTCGGCGCCGGAATCTCGACCGTGCTCCTGCTCGGCACGCTCGCGCTTGTGGGTCACGAGGAGCGCGAACCCAAGCATCGGCCGATGCTACCGCTCCTGGTCGTCATGATCACGGGCGGGGTGCTCGTCTACGGCACGTTGGATATGCCTCCGTTCGGTGACCCTGCCAACCCCATCCACCACCACGTCGCGCCCCACTATTTGGAGGAGTCCGAGCACGAGATTGGCGTCCCGAACGTCGTTACCTCCGTGCTCGCTTCGTACAGGGGCTACGACACGATGGGCGAGACGACCGTGATTTTCGCCGCTGTGGTGGGTGTGCTGCTCCTGCTAGCTCGAGGGCCCGGCCCCCGTCGCGTTCTGACGAATGGGCGCTGGAGCACTGTGGCGCGCGAGGAAGAGTCCCCTGAGCCCCAGGAGGATGACGATGCATGACCGCGTGATCCTCCGCGTGGGAGCCAAGATACTGATCCCGTTCATTCTGCTCTTCGCGCTCTATGTGCAGTTCCACGGCGACTACGGCCCGGGCGGGGGGTTCCAGGCGGGTGTCATCTTCGCGGCCGGATTTATCCTGTATGCGCTCATCTATGGACTAGGGACTGCGAAGCGCGCGTTGCCACCGACTGCGGTTTATGTGTGCTCCGCGCTTGGCGTGCTGATCTATGCCGGAGTCGGCTACCTGACGATGGCGCTCGGAGGTGAGTTTCTGGCCTACAACGTGCTCGCGCACGACCCCGAGCACGGGCAGGAATATGGGATTTTGCTTGTGGAGCTGGGCGTTCTGATCACGGTCTTTGGGGCAATGGTCGCGATTTTCTACGCTTTTGCGGGCCGCCGGAAGGTCCAACCATGATCGGGTTGGGGCTCTTCAACTACTGGGTCGTCATCTTTCTGATGATGGTCGGCTTCTACACGCTGATCGCGCGCGGCAACCTCATCAAGAAGATCATCGGCCTGAACGTCTTCCAGACATCGGTCTTCATCCTATACATCACCATGGGGAAGATCACCGGCGGGACTGCGCCCATCTTCATTGAAGGTCAAGAAGACGTGGTATACTCGAATCCGATCCCGCACGTGCTGATACTGACGGCGATCGTCGTCGGAGTGGCGACGTCCGCGCTCGGTCTCAGTCTCGTGGTGCGCATCAACGAGGCGTTCGGCACGATCGAAGAGGACGAGCTGGAGGAGATGGTACAGTGAGCCATCACCTGCCCGTCCTACTCGTCGTCATCCCGCTCGTTGCGGCTCCGTTCGCAGCGCTGGTCAACCGACCCCGAGTCTCGTGGGCCATCGCACTCGGTTCGGCGTGGTGGGCTCTTTACGCGTCACTCGCTCTGCTCAGACAGGTCATGGCGGACGGGCCCATCCACTACGCATTGGGCGCCTGGGCAGCTCCCTATGGCATCGAGTATGTCGTCGATCCGGCCAATGCCTGGGTGCTGCTGATCGTAGCGTTGATGGGTGCCGTGGTGACGCCCTATGCTCGTCTCAGCATTGAGCGAGAGGTGTCCCGGGACCGGATTCCGCTTTTCTATGCCGCGTTCATCCTGTGTATGACCGGACTGCTCGGCATAGCGATCACGGGCGATGTCTTCAACGTGTTCGTCTTCCTGGAGATCTCGTCACTGTCGGCGTACGCGCTGATCGCGCTCGGACCGGATCGCCGTGCGCTCACCGCTTCGTATCAGTACCTGATCATGGGCAGCGTTGGTGCGACGTTCATCGTCATCGGCATCGGGTTGCTGTATGTGATGACCGGGACGCTGAACATGGCGGATCTCGCCGAGATCCTGCCGCAGCTCGAAGCAAATCGCACGATTCCGGTGGCGTTCACGTTCCTGACCGTCGGCATTACGCTCAAGCTCGCGCTCTTCCCGCTCCATCTGTGGCTGCCGAACGCGTATGCCTATGCGCCCTCGGCAGTGACCGCGTTCATCGCTTCGACGGCGACGAAGGTGGCGGTGTATCTGCTGCTACGCTTCTTCTTTACCGTCTTCGGCGCGGCGTTCTCGTTCGACGTGATGCATCTCGACAAGATCCTGATGCCCCTGGCGCTGATCGCGATTCTGACGATGTCGCTCGTGGCGATCTATCAGGACAACGTGAAGCGCCTGCTCGCGTACTCCAGTGTCGCGCAGATCGGGTATATGGTGCTCGGTATCAGTTTCGCGTCGGTTCTGGGCCTCACGGCGGGCATCCTGCACCTGTTCAACCATGCGCTCATGAAGGGCACGCTCTTCATGGCGATGGGCTGCGTCATGTACAGCGTGGGCTCAGTTCGAATCGAGCGCATGAACGGCCTAGGGCGAGCGATGCCCTGGACGATGGCGGCGTTCGTTGCTGGAGGCCTCAGCATCATCGGCGTGCCGCTCACGGTCGGCTTCATCAGCAAGTGGTACTTGATTCAGGCCGCGCTGGAGCGGGGCTTGTGGCCGGTAGCCGCAGTCGTGCTCATCGGCTCGCTCATGGCGGTCGTATACGTCTGGAAAGTTGTCGAAGTCGCATACTTCCGTGACGTCGATCCTGACGAGGGCGTTACGGAGGCGCCGCTTTCGTTGCTGATACCGACGTGGGCGCTCGTGATTGCGAACTTCTGGTTCGGCATCGACGCGACGGCGACCGTAGGTGTGGCGGAGCGCGCCGCGGAGCTGCTTCTGGGAGTCGGACCATGAGTGCCGGCATGCTGGTCGCCGTCTGCGTGCTACTCCCTGTCATTGGCGCGTTCGTGGTACTTGCGCTGGGCAAGTGGCCGAACGCCCGCGAGGCCGCCACACTCATCACCGGAGGCCTGACGTTCTGGCACGTGTGGGGGCTGCTGCCCTACATGCGCGAGGGCGCGCGCCCCCGCCTCGACATGCTCGAGGTCGTACCGGGCGTGCAGCTCGCGTTCGAGGTTGAGCCGCTGGGGCTGCTCTTTGCGCTCGTCGCTTCGTTCCTCTGGATCGTGACGACCATCTACGCGATCGGCTACATGAGGGGGCACCACGAGGAGAACCAGACTCGCTTCTTTTTCTTCTTTGCGATCGCGATTGCTGGTGCGCTGGGTGTCGCGTTCAGCGCGAACCTCTTCACGCTGTTCACGTTCTATGAAGTGCTGACGCTGTGCACCTTCCCACTCGTCACGCACCACCAGACCGACGAGGCGCGTAAGGCTGGCCGGGTCTACCTGGGCATCCTGCTCACGACTTCGATCGCGTTCCAACTGCTGGCGATCATCTGGACGTGGCAGCTCGCAGGCACGGTCGAGTTCACGGATGGTGGCATCCTCGCCGGTACTGCGTCGAACGGCGTGCTGGGCGCGATTCTGGTGCTGTTCGTCTTCGGAGTCGGCAAGGCGGCGGTCATGCCGTTCCATCGCTGGCTCCCGGCGGCGATGGTCGCTCCGACGCCCGTTTCCGCACTGCTGCACGCGGTCGCGGTCGTGAAGGCCGGCGTCTTCACCATCCTCAAGGTCTCCGTCTACGTCTTCGGTCTCGATCTGCTGGGCACGCTTGCCGTGACGGACTGGCTCGCGTGGGCTGCGGCGACGACGATCATCCTCGGCTCTCTGATCGCGTTCACCAAAGACAACCTCAAGGCCCGCCTCGCGTATTCGACCATCAGCCAGCTCTCGTACATCGTGCTCGGTGCGCTGCTCGCGAATCGCTGGGGCATCATCGGCGGCGGCATGCACATCGCCATGCACGCGTTCGGCAAGATCACACTCTTTTTCGCAGCTGGTGCGATCCTAGTCGCTGCTCACGAGAAGGATATCAGCCGCATGCACGGCCTCGGCCGCACGATGCCGATCACCTTCGGCGCGTTCTTCATCGGCGCGCTCTCGATTATCGGGCTGCCGCCAGCTGGCGGTAGTTGGAGCAAGTGGTTCCTCGGCATGGGCACGCTCGAGGCGGGGCAGGTCGGTCTGCTCGCCGTGCTCATGGTGAGCTCCCTACTGGGTCTGTACTACCTGCTCGAGGTGCCGGTGAAGGCGTTCTTCTTCAAGCCGCCCGAAGACTCGCACCGCCCCGAGGGCATCCATGAAGCGCCTACCGCGTCGCTGATCGCGATCATCGTGACTGCGGCTGCGACCATCGGCCTGTTCGTCTATCCGAATCTGGCGTACGAGCTCATGTCCATGGTCGTGCCAGGAGGCGCTCAGTGAGCCACGAACCCAAGCAGCCGATCGGTTGGATGGACAGGCCGGACTTCGTGAAGCGGCTTTTCCTTGTGTTGTACGTGATCGCGGGTTTGCTCATGGTCGCGGAGCTCGTACTGGGCCGAACCACGGAACACCCGCACCCCTACGAAGGGCCGTTCGGCTTCTACGCCGTCTACGGCTTCGCATCCTTCTGGTTCCTAGTGCTGCTCGCGAAGCCGATGCGGAAGCTGCTGATCCGCTCCGAGGACTACTACGAGGGTGGGGCGGATGATGAGTAGCCTCCCACCGTTTGCGCTCTTCTTCATCGGAGCGATCGCGGTCGCCTTCACCAAGGGGCTGCCTCGCAAGGTGCTCGTGCTCGCGGTCCCGCTGCTTGGCGGGCTCAACCTCTGGTTCGGCGTCGAACCGGGCGTGCACCTACAGTTCCAGTTTCTGGGCGAGTACACGCTGACGCCCTTCCGGGCAGACAAGCTGAGCCTGCTCTTCGGCTACCTGTTCCACCTCGCCGCTTTCCTCGGCTTCCTGTACGCGCTGCATTTAGGGGACGGCAAGGTCGACGGCTCTGTCGCGGAGGAAGATCCGAGCGGCGACGACAAAGCCGGCCTGCAGCACGTCTCCGCCATGCTCTACGCGGGCAGCGCGCTCGGAGCGGTCTTTGCCGGCGACTTCATTACGCTGTTCGTGTTCTGGGAGCTGCTCGCGGTCACCTCGGTCTTCTTGATCTGGGCGAGGGGCTCCGAGCGATCGTACGCGACCGGATTCCGGTATCTGATCATCCACGTGGTGTCCGGGGTGCTTCTGCTCTCCGGAGCGCTCATGATCGCGCACCGTACTGGCTCGATCGAGTTCGGGCACGTCGGGCTAGAAGGTTCTGGCTTAGCCGGGTGGATCCTGCTGATCGCCTTCGGCATCAAGGCCGGATTCCCGCTCGCGCACAACTGGATTACGGATGCGTATCCGGAGAGCACCCCGACGGGGACCGTGTTCCTGAGCGCGTTCACGACGAAGGTTGCCGTCTACGCGCTCGCTCGCAGCTACGTGGGCGAGGACGTGCTCATCTACATCGGCACTGCGATGACGTTCTTCCCGATCTTCTATGCGGTGCTCGAGAACGACCTACGCCGCGTGCTCGGATATTCGATGATCAACCAGATCGGCTTCATGGTTGCGGGTATCGGCATCGGCACTGCGCTCGCCGTTAATGGCGCGGTCGCGCACGCGTTCGCGGACGTGATCTTCAAAGGTCTGCTCTTCATGTCGATGGGCGCGGTGCTGACGATGACCGGGCGCACCAAGGGCACTGATCTCGGCGGTCTGTACAAGACGATGCCGTTCACAGCGACGCTGTGCGTCGTGGGCGCCATGGCGATCTCGGCGTTCCCGCTCTTCAGTGCTTTCGTGACGAAGTCGATGATCATGGTCGCCGCGATCGAGGAGCATCACTACATCGTGTGGCTCTTCATGCTCTTCGCTTCGGCGGGTGTGCTCGAGCACGCGGGCATCAAGATTCCGTTCTTCTCGTTCTTTGCGCACGACTCGGGTATCCGAGCCAAGGAGCCGCCAAAGAACATGTTGCTCGCGATGTCGATCGGCGCCGTGCTATGTGTGCTGATCGGCACCTTCCCGAGCCAGTTCTACACGTTGCTTCCGATGGAGATGGACTACCGCCCGTACGACACCACGCATGTGCTGGTCCAGCTTCAGTTGCTGTGCTTCGGCGCGCTCGGCTTTATCGCGCTCATGAAGACGGGAGTCTATCCCGACGAGAAACGCGCTGTTCACATCGATGCCGAGGTCCTGTATCGGAAGGTCGGGCCATGGTTGGTCCGCTCCGTGGGGGGCACGGTAGAGCG
>Ga0114996_10004133_pt1 | contig 17614 bp, 12 predicted proteins | sample ArcticOcean_MG_C_4_FD_87039 | JGI IMG/M metagenome (GOLD analysis project Ga0114996, IMG submission 87039) | Marine microbial communities from western Arctic Ocean - ArcticOcean_MG_CB4_134 | ecosystem: Environmental > Aquatic > Marine > Oceanic | place: Arctic Ocean: Canada Basin | collected...
TACCAAGTTCCGGTATGGCCGTTTTCCAGATCGTCTCGCCAGTCAATTTGTCGAGCGCCACGATCATGGCCTCTGGACCGCCGGGCGTGCAGATGAGTCGATCCCCGTCCACCAGCGGTGATTCACCGTAACCGCGCCCGGACTGAAGCTTGCCGTCAAAGTCTGCTGCATAGTCGCGTTTCCAGCGGATCGTTCCATCAGCTGTCGAGAGACAGACCAGCTGGCCGTCTGGATCGACCACGTACACTCGATCCTGATCGAGTGTCGGAGTGGACATCACATTGCGGCCGGTCGTGCCGATCTCCTTTTTCCAGAGCAACATTCCGTCTGCTTCTGCAATCGAGAACGCAAAAACTGTGCTGCCCTGTTTGCCGATCGTGTAAATCCGACCGTCCTGCACGACGACACTGGCATAGGCATCGCCCAGTCCATCGACGTGCCAGGCAAGGGGTGGTCCGTCGGCGGGCCACTGTTTCAACAGGCCGGTCTCGGTCGAAATCCCCGTTCGCTGCGGCCCTCGCCACTGCGGCCAGTCATGGGCAGATGCAGTGTTGGCGAAGCTCAGCAGCAGGAGCCAGCTGGCTGGTGCGAGAAGTATGCAGAACCGTCGTGCCATCGTGATCTGGACCTGCTTTCTTGAGCCTGGGGTCTGGCTGTCGCCAGGTTGAGCTGGGTTACTTGAGTCGATCCTGCCTGCGGTAATAAAGTCGTCCGTCCTCCGAGCCGACCAGCAGATCCGGCACGCCATCCTGGTTCCAGTCCACCACGGTTGGACTGGAGGTGTGTCCGGATATATTCCTGCCATCCAGGAGCCCCATATCCTTGAGTACAATCTTGCCGTCGCGCTGTTCGACTTGCCTGAACAGAGTTGCACTCTGGCTGTTGACCAATAGATCGAGGTGTCCGTCGCCATCCCAGTCGACGACGGCGAGCTTGCGTCGCCCGCTGCCACCCGCCTGTCGGGCATTGAGTCTCAGGGGTGCTCCCTTGTCGTCCAGGAAGATGCGCTCTCCCGGCAGTAAACGCAACTTTCCGTCATCTTTCACCCTGCGGAAAAGTGCCAGGTATCCCTCGTGGTCCAACATCACCAGATCGTTGAGCTGGTCCCGGTTGAAATCCACGATCACGGGTGTTGTACGCCACTGGGTCACCAGCTCCTGGTTTTTCGGCTTCCACCAATTCCAGGCCGGGTGTGGTGGATCTCCGGGCCAGTCGACCTGAATGGACTGGGCTGCAGCCAGTCGCGGTTTCTTGACGGATCCGACATTGCGGTACCATTGGATCCGCCCCCAGATCGAGTTGACGAGCAGGTCGGGGCGACCGTCGTGGTCCCAGTCGGCGGCGGAGAGCGTGGTGTAGCCCCATTTCGACTCGCACGGTCCCTGGATTGAACCATTGGGGCCAGCCTGGATGCGGATCACCTTGCCATCGGCCTTGAGCAGCTGAGGCGCGGACCAGCGAGGTTGTTCCACGCCCGCACCGCTGAGATTTTCGATCAGTGCAATGTAACCGGCCGTATTGCCACAAAGTATGTCCTCGTCGCCATCCCCGTCCCAGTCGATTCCATAGGGAGTTGCCAAGGCGCCAAACTTGACATCGGCAGCCTGCTGCTGAAAGTAGCGGGGTGGCAGGAACTGGGGCAATCCCTTGCTAACTCGCCCCGTGTGCTCCAGCAGTGCTACCCGGCCATCCTCGTCACCGACAATCAAGTCGATATCGCCATCTCTGTCCCAGTCGATGGCGGAGGGTACGATCATTTGCAGGTCCATGGCAAGCGGTCGGCCATTGTGCATGAGTTTACGACCCGCCGCATACTGCGGCGCAGTGCGCGACCCGGTGTTTTCAAAATAGGTGAACAGATCACGAAACTCGCCGCACATCAGATCCAGGTCACCGTCATTGTCGAAGTCGGCAAAGTTGGGTGATGGCCAGCCGAAAACGTCGATCGTCTTTCCGGCGGCCTGCAGTTTGCGCGGGGCCCCATAGCTTGCCTGCTCCCTGGTTCCCTCGTTGGTGACGAGGTAGACATAGCCGTGCAAGGGGCCGTTGGTCCAGCGGCCGCTATCGTCATAGGCATCGTCCCAACCGTAGTCGGTCCAGTCACCGATGCCGACGATGATGTCCTGGTCCTTGTCGCCGTCGTAGTCAACGTACTTCCACTGGTTGGCACGCGTCTTTCCTGGGTGCCCAAGCTTGGCAGCCAGCGGTAGCTCGCGAGAGGTATCGAGGCCGGTTTTCAGAAAGTCGATGTGGTCACGAGCCGGGCTGAGGACGCGCGGCGTGCCATCGACCCAAGATAGCTGGACGTTCTGTAATCCACGGCTGATTCGTACCGGCGGCTCAAATACCGGAAAGCGGACATTGCCGGCTCTGTTCTCGAAGAAGTAGGTGCCGTTGTAGGGCTTGTCGGGACAGACCACCACCAGGTCATAATCACCATCGCCATCAAAATCCATCGGCAGTGGCCAGGCCCAGAGTCCCACTCCCAGGTCGACTACCAGGCCTGGGTGATTGTACTGGATCGGTTCCAGCTGCCTTTCCGCTGGCTGCTGTGCCGAACTGATTCCACTCGCGGCGGCGGCGAGCGAAAACATGATCGCAGCGATGAGGAAATATGGTGCTGGCCGAGGTCTCATGGTATGCGAACGAAATTGTAACGGTCGTGAAAAACCGCAGTGTACCATGCCGCACAGTTTCCCTTTGGGCAGTCGGGTACAATAATCTCCAGAGCGGTTTATCGCGGAGTCCGACAAAATGTATCGAGCGATTTCACTTCTTGTCGTGTCTGGTTGCCTGCTGAACAGCAATGCAGCAGCCCAAACGGAGGATGCCCAGCTGGTGCTGGACAGGTACCAGGTTATCCGCCCCAGTGATGACGAACTGGCAATGTACCGTTTGGACTGGGCACCCTCACTGGAAGCAGCGCTCAAGCGGTCGGCCATCGAAAAACGGCCAGTTGCACTCGTCATCATCCATGCCCAGTACGGGGATCTTTCCTCGGGGCACTGCTGAGCAACTGCCACTCAGGTCCGGGGGACCTCTTTGGTAGACGCTGCCGTTATCAGGCAGCTGCGGCCTTACATCATGAGCTCGTGGCACGGCCATCGGAATGATCGGGACCTGCCTGCTCCAGTCCGACAGGTCTGGCGTTCCAAGTTTCAGCCTCGTCCAGGCGTTCGACAGGCGATGCAGAGTAATGTTGATATCGCCCTGCTGAATTCAACCGGCGAACTTGTCTACTGGTTCGATGCATTTCATCGATCTGGCTTTGGGCGACAGGAGCCACTGGCCCAGTACACCGCGCGCAACATCCAACAGGCATCGACGCTGCTCCGGCTCGATCCAGCGGATTCCGTTCCCCATCCACTCAAGCTGCCTGAGCTGGGCGGATCCCGCGGTGTACGGGTGCTGGTACGCCTGGTGGATGATCGTATGCGAGCTTACCAGGCAGCGGTCGTGGAAACCGTTGCACTCGGCAAGGACGACTGGAAGCTGCTGGCCTATCCACAGACCGAACGGGTGGTGGACTCGGCCAGGCTGCTCCCCTGGCTATCCCAGCTTTATCCACCCGGCGTGATGGAGCGTACCGATCCGCTGACAAAGAAAGTCTACGGGGTCAAGTCGGTGGAGGGTGCCCTTTCGCTGGCAGCCGCCGGTCAAACCAGGACCACCCGTTTTGCCCTGCTGCGCGGTTCGATTCGTTTAACCGACGAGGGACCCGACCGATTCAGCTATTCTGGCAGCCTGGAAGTCGTGCTCACTTATCCATCCGACGGTGCGACCGTGTCGACCATCCGTGGTAGTTTTTCCGGTCTCTATCCACGGCCTGATCGGTCGGGTGGGACTCGCTGGATACCGCTGCAGGCGGCGCTGGAATCTCTGCCGGAATGAGCTAGCCGCGAGGGTTTTGCAGGATGGCATCCACGGCCTGGTGTTCTTCCACGCCGGTTAAACGGACCTTCAGCCCCCGAACATTAACGCTCAGCTGTTGGTGGTCGATACCCAGGCACTGCAGGACAGTTGCCTGGACATCGTGAACATGCACCGGGTCTTCGACGACATGGAAGCCGAGTTCGTCGGTAGCGCCAATGCTGATTCCTGGCCGAATGCCGCCGCCCGCAAACCACATCGTGTAGGCCTGGGGGTGATGGTCACGCCCCAGGCTGCGGCCCAGAGCCCCGCTCGCTTCGACCATCGGCGTGCGACCAAACTCGCCACCCCAGACGACCAGCGTGTCTTCCAGCAGGCCTCGCTGCTTGAGATCCTTGAGCAGACCTGCGCAGGCCTGGTCGGTTTGCTGGCATTGCCCCTTGATCCCACCTTCGACGTTGCTGTGGTGGTCCCAGCCAGCATGGTAGACCTGGATGAACCGTACACCGCGTTCGGCCAAGCGTCGGGCCAGCAGGCAGTTGTTGGCAAATGACCCGTTGGATTTTCCGGGCTTGAGTCCATAGAGTTTCAGCGTTGCTGCGGATTCCGCGGACAGGTCCAGCAGTTCTGGAGCACGCATTTGCATCCGGAAGGCCATCTCGTAAGCTTCAATCCGCGCTGCGATTTCGGGATCGCCGACGATCTCGAGTCGCTGCTGATTCAAGTGACGAATGATGTCGAGAGAATCCCGTTGTGCACGGTTATCGTAGCCCCGTGGGTTGGCGATATTGAGAATCGGGTCGCCCTGACCACGGAAGGGGACACCCTGGTGCTCGGCGGGCAGAACGCCCGGCCCCCAGAGAGCGGCACCGCCGGAGAGACTGCCACCACTCTTGAGCACGACAAAGGCTGGCAGGTCGTTGCTTTCGCTGCCTATCCCGTAGCTCAGCCAGGCTCCCATGCTGGGTCGTCCCGGCACAGCATTGCCGGTGTTCACAAGCAACTGGGCTGGGGCATGGTTAAACAGGTCTGTATGGACCGACTTGACCACGGCGATGTCGTCCACGACAGTGGCCAGCTGCGGGAGCATCTCGGACAGTTCGGTGCCGGCTTCGCCATGACGAGCAAATGTGAAGCGTGGTGCCAGCACGGCTGCATCGGGCTGAATGAAGGCATACCGCTGGCCCTTAACAACCGAGGGTGGTATCGGCTTGCCCTCCAGTTCGGTCAACTTTGGCTTGTTGTCGAATAACTCCAGCTGGCTCGGAGCACCGGCCATGAAAAGGTAGATCACGCGTTTGGCGGTGGCTGGGAAATGGAGTCCGTCCGGCTTGGCGACGTCATCAGCTGCACTCAGTCGAGAACCGTTGCTGGTGTCGGCCATTAGCGAGGAGAGCGCGATCGTACCCAGGCCGAGTCCACAGTCCTGGAAGAAGTGTCGTCGGGTTATGTGTTGCAAATAATGACGGTTCATGGCTCAGTCCAGTGGACGCTCATTGCCTGGTGATGACTTCATCGAGGTTGATCAGCACGCGAGCTACCATCACCCAGGCGGCCAGCTCGGCTGTAGCATTGTCGCCGGCAAGTCTGGCGGGGTCGATCTCGCCCTGTCTCAGCCGTTGAAGTTGTGCCTGGTGAAAGTCAGCCAGTGCGGCCAGCTCCTGCTGGCTGGGTGGACGAGTCAGCAGGCGGCGAAAGATTCGGGTGATTCGTTCAGTCTCTGAATCCGCTTGTTGACGCATTTCGTTCTGGGCCAGAGCGAGTGCCATTTCCATGAACATCTCGTCATTCAGGAGCGTCAATGCTTGCAGCGGCGTATTGCTGCGATTGCGACGGGTAATGCAGTTTTCTCCGCTGGGACCATCGAATGTGAGGTAAGCAGCGAATGGGGCAGTCCGCTTGCTGAAGGTGTAAAGCGATCGGCGATAACGATCTGCTCCTGTGGATGCAGGCCAGCTGGTGTTGCCGTAGGCCAGTAACGTTGCCCCGGCGGGCTGCGGCGGACGCACGCTCGGGCCAAGCATCCTGCTGGAATAGAGACCACTGGTCGTCAGCATGATGTCCCGAACCAGTTCCGCATCGACACGAAATCGTGGGCCGCGTGCCAGCAGGCGGTTGTCGGGATCTCGCTCAAGTAATTCAGCTGGAATGTGGGAGGATTGCTGATAAGTGGCACTGGTCACGATCAAGCGATGTAGCCTCTTGAATGACCAGCCCTCGCGAACGAACTCGGTTGCCAGCCAGTCGAGCAACTGCGGGTGTGATGGTAATTCGCCCTGAGAGCCAAAGTCGTCACTGCTGGCTACCAATCCAATACCCATGATCGCCTGCCAGGCCCGATTGACTGTCACACGTGCGACAAGCGGATTCCTGTCGCTGACCAGCCAGTGGGCCAATTCCAGCCTGCTTGTGGGGAGTTGCTGGTTGTCCTTGTCTGTTAGGGCGTCCGGGATACTCGCGGTGACTTCTTCCCGCGGGCTAAGATATTCGCCACGATTATGGCGGTAAGTTGGCCGAGGGTTATCGGCAGGTCGTTCCTGCATGACCAGGGTGATCGGCAGCTGGGGCAAGGTCGCGCGGAGTTGATCGATCGGTTTGCGAGCCTCGGCCAGCTCATCACAGCCGAGCGTGAAATGTCGCAGCAATTTCTTCAATTCGTCCTCGCTCAAATCCGCCTGCGGCCGGGTCAACAGAGCGGTGATATTTACCGGTAAATCGTTGGCCTGCGGTGCTGACTTGTCTCCGCTGACCGAGAGGCGGAAGCGGCCGAGACTGGCCACGAAATGTCGTTCGAACAGCAGGCTGATATCCAGCTGGCCCTCCGCCTGGATTGGAGTTTCCAGGTTGAGTACCAGCTGATGCGGCTCACCGGGTCGTTCTGCTGTGGACCAGCCGGTCGATCCATTGCCGTCATAGATGTTGGTGGCGTTCGCATTGCCGCTGCCGACGGCGATTTTTCCATAGGAATGGGATGCGTTGTTGAATGCCAGCGGTTGGTCGTCCAGCGAGGCGGAGAGCTCGCTGAGGAAGAAGTCACCCTTGCGGCCCTCGTAGTAGGCCCGCCCCGGCCCGCCAGCTGGAAGACGATCATCCGGCATGACTTCCAGTCGCAGTGCAGTTATTTCAGCGGGCATCTCGGTTGAGGGATCCAGATCAAAACGCAATCTGAACAAGTCCCGTTTCGTTACGTCACCGCTAGAGAAAATGCTGCCGTCCGGCAGCAACTCGAGCTTGGGGAGGTTGGAAATCAGCCTGCTGGGGCGCAGGATGGTCCAGGCGGTGGCGGAGGCACGGCCCGTCTTGAGCCACGCGGTGAAGCGGGCTTCGAGGTTGCTCAGCCGGCGCTGCTCGATATCGCCCGGACCGTCTGCTGGAGGGAACTGGAGCAGCAGCCGATGTTCAAGTGTCTCAATCTTCCAGTCAATCTTCTGGCGTTCGGAGAGCAGCTCGGGGGTGGGGACCGCCAGGTCCGGTTCATCGGCATTATTGAGCAGAGCCATCAGGCGGTAGTATTCGCTGTGCGAGATGGGATCGTACTTATGAGTGTGGCACTGGGCGCATCCCACGGTCAGGCCCAGCCAGACGGTTCCGGTCGTGGCAACTCGATCGACCGTTGCGTAGAAGCGGTATTCCAGTGGATCGATACCACCTTCCTCGTTCAGCATCGTGTTGCGATGAAATCCGGTTGCGATCCGCTGCCTGGCTGAGGCATTCGGTAGCATGTCGCCTGCCAACTGCTCGACGCTGAACTGGTCGTACGGCATGTCCACGTTGAGGGCACGGATCACCCAGTCGCGGAAAGGCCAGATTGAGCGGGGCCGATCCTTTTCATAGCCGTTCGTGTCGGCATAGCGGGCCAGGTCGAGCCAGCGGCGAGCCCAGTGCTCACCATACTGAGGAGCGGCGAGGAGCTGGTCGACAAGTTGCTGGTATGCCAGCGGGTCCTTGTCAATTCTGTCAGCCCAGCGGTCGGCCACGTCTGACGCCGGGGGCAGACCGATCAGGTCGAGGTAGAGTCGGCGAATCAGCGTGTAGCTGTCGGCGCGGCGGGCGGGTGAGAGGTTGTCCCTCTCCAGTCGGGCCAGAACGAAGTAGTCGATACCGTTGCTCGGCCAGTCACGCCGGTTGAGTGGCAGTTGTGGGAGATCGGGGCGCCGGGGAGGGATGAATGACCAGTGTTGTTCGTAGCTGGCACCCGACTGGATCCACTGGCCAAGCGTCGCCCTGTGCTGTTCGCTGAGTGAAAATCCTGACTCGGGAGGCGGCATTTGGATATCTGGATCCTTTGAGTTGATCCGCCGGATCAACTCGCTCTTGAGCGGCTTGCCTGGCGTGACGGCACCGGATTGGACAGCAATATCCCGAACATCGAGTCGCAGATCTGCTTTTCTCTCTTCGGCGTCGGGGCCGTGGCAGGCGAAGCATGCCTGGGACAGGATCGTGCGAATGTCACGGCTGAAGGTGGGACTGTCGGCGGCAGTTGCAATTGCTGCTGGCCAGAGCGGCAGAGCGATCAGCGTTATTAGCAGTCTGGCGACAGGCATGATACCTAGGATTCTACATGATTGTTGGCGTTGGGAGAGCGGGACGGTGCGAGTGACCGCAGCTCAGGAAGTTCGGTTCGAGGCCGTTCTGTGTCGAATTTACGGCGGACCTGCTGGTGGGATATACAAGTCTCGGGCTGATATTCTTGATGACCCTGCTTGTTTAGACCGCCTGTTTGAGGGCGGTCAGTGATATTTCCATTGACATGCGATGGGTGGGAAAAGGTACACTACCGGTCTGCCGATAGTACATAATGGTAAGTGGATGTAACTGACTCCTTCGAGCGACCGACCCATGAGTTACCTTCCTTCGAGACGCGGTGCGATTCAGGTTGGCATGTTGGGTGCTGGCTTAAACCTGGCTGACCTGTCACGGGCTGAATCACTGGTTCCGCCACAGATTTCGCCGGTCGCCAAGCAAGTAATGCTTGTGTTTCTGACGGGCGGACTATCCCATCACGACTCGTTTGACATGAAGCCGGACGCACCGGACGGGATCCGTGGCGAATTTAATCCGGTTTCGACATCCGTTCCGGGAACCCAGGCCTGCGAGCTTTTGCCGCAACTTGGTGCCCGTGCACACAAGTACACGCTGGTTCGTTCGATGAAGACGAACAGTTCGGGTCACGAGCCCGCCTGTCACATGATCCTGACAGGTCGAATGGACCTGCCGCCGAACTTCACGCTCAACAATGTGCCGAATGCGATGGAGTTTCCGACCCTCGCTTCGCAAGTCAAGTTTGCTTACCGTGGCCAGAAGAAATTGAATCTTCCGCCGGCCGCGATCTTGCCCGAGCCGAGTGTCAACGAGGCTGCTCGTTTTCGTCCTGGCCAGTACGCCGGCATGATGGGCAAGAAGTGGGAGGCCTGGCACATTGATGTGGCCGCCCGCTGTCCGATGGGCAATGGCGCCTGCCCTGACTGTTTCCGTTTTGAGGGGACACCATTTGAACATTCGGCACAGTCGATCTTCACGACTCCAACACTGACTTTGCCAGAAGGCGGACAGACGAGGTTCCGTGGGCGTCTGGATTTCCTCGACTTTATCCAGGGTCAGCAGGTGCAGCTGGAACGGCAGACCGACAAGCTGGACCAGCATCGTCGTCAGGCGGTTTCGGTTTTGACCGATCCCAATGTGCGAGCCGCTTTTGATGTGGAACGATCGGCTCCGGAAGATGCCGAGCGATATGGTCGCAATAAGTTTGGCCTCTCGTTGTTGATGGGACGGCGATTGATCGAGGCGGGTGTGCGATTGGTGCAGGTCAACATGGGCAAGAACAGCTCGTGGGACACTCACCGCCGCAACTTCGCCAATCTCAAGGACAACTTGCTGCCGCCGCTGGACAAGGGCATGTCGGCATTGCTCGACGACATGGAGGCGAGTGGCCTGCTGGAAGACACGCTTGTCATCATGGCTGGCGAATTTGGCCGGACTCCCAAGATCAACAAAGATTCGGGCCGCGATCACTGGGGGCCTGTGAACACGATGCTGTTCGCCGGCGCAGGTGTTGAGGGTGGCCGGGTGATCGGTGCTTCGGACCGGAACGGTGCGGAAGTCATCGATGGCCTGAACACGACTGAAAATCTTGCCGCCACGATATTCAGTACCCTGGGAATACCGAGGGATGCCCACTGGGAGGACATGGAAGGCCGGCCTCACCGGATGTACCATGCCCGGCCTATCGAGGGGCTGATCTAAGTCCGCTGTCGCTGGGTTTGCATGTCAGCGGGTAGTGGTCCGCAGAAAACGGCCCGCGTCTGTCGCATGAGAGATGAACCGCATGGCTTTGACGGACCGATTCTCTGATGCCCTGGTGTACGCGGCCCAAAAACACCGCTTCCAGGTTCGCAAGGGTTCTGGTGTTCCCTACCTCTCACACCTTTTGCAAGTTGCCGGCCTGGCACTGGAGCATGGTGCTGACGAGGACGTGGGAATCGGAGCGTTGTTGCATGACGTGATTGAGGATTGCGGTAAGGAGACGATCGAGGAGATACGCGAGCAGTTTGGGGAGCGAGTGCTGGAGGTGGTGAAGGGCTGCAGCGATACATTGGACAAAGCACATGAGTCGCGGCCCTGGCGCCAGCGCAAGGAAGATTACCTCGAGCACCTGCGGACCGCAGCGAGTGACGATGTGCTGTTGGTCTCCTGTTGCGATAAGATCCACAATTCGCGCTCGATTCTTTCTGACCTGAAGCAACAGGGCGATTCGATCTGGGAGATTTTTCAGGGGAAGCGTGAGGGAACGCTGTGGTATTACCGCACCCTGGTGGAGGCCTACCGGACGACGTCGGCGCCTGAACGGCTTGTGCGCGAACTGGACGAGGTCGTCAGCGAGATGGAGCGGTTAGCGGCATCACGGCCTTAACGGCGGATCGGCAGTTTCAACGAGGCACCGCATCAGTCACTCGCCCGTCGCATAGCGCAGCTCTCCTGCGCCCCAGTCGACCTCGAAGCTGCCGTCACATTCGCAGCACTGGTATGCCTCCTCACCCATCGGGTCACTGACCGGCACGGTCAGCAGCTCATTGCAGTAAGGACAATTGACTTCCGTTTCCCCTGTCATTGCGCCGGGGAAGCAGATTTCGTACATCAGGAAGTCGTCGAACATCGACATCACGGCTAGCTCCTGTCTGCCGGATGCTGCCGGACCCCCGACAGTAACTCCATTCTATCCGATTGCAATGTAAAATTGAGTAGGATGTTTCCCAGTGATCAGCGGTCTCCCGCGGGGTGATCGGTGTACATGAACCGAGAAGAGGGGGATGACGATGGATGAGCAGGCAAAGAGTTTACTGCCCTGGACCTGGGAGATTCCCCAGCAGCTGCGGGATCGGGTAGGGGAGCAGGTGGGACGCCAACGGGCGATGTTTGCCGACGGGCATCTGTTGCTGATCCTGCATGAGCCACCGGATCCAGAGGACGTTGGTCGGCGAGGACGATTCTTCTGGCGTGAACCGGACGGTACCTGGAATGCCAGCGAGGGAAAAGGGCCGCAGGCACTGAAGCACTACCTGGAAGAGTATCAGCAGCTGCTTGAGGTGCTGGAGGAGCAGGATAAGGATGCGCTGACGGCGAAGGAGTATTTCCAGGTGATCACTGAGCTGGCGCCGCTTCATCGCACGGCTCGCAATATGCACCATGCACTCCAGCAGGCGCGGGATTTTGTGCCCAAGAGCAAGGGTCTGATCAACCTGCGTGACCAGGCGTACAGGAATGAACGGGTCGCCGAGTTGCTCTACTCGGACGCTCGCAACGCGTTGGAGTTTGTAATTGCCCAGCGCACGGAGGACCAGGCCGAGGCGAGTCACCAGATGGCGAAGGCGAGTCATCGCTTGAATGTGCTGGCGGCTTTCTTTTTCCCGCTGGCCACGTTGAGTGCCATTTTTGGGGTTAACATGAGGCACGGCCTGGAGCAGGACCTGGTCACTTCCTCACTGCCGTTTGTGCTGATGCTGGCGGTCGGCGTTGCCAGCGGTTTTGCACTGAAGGCACTGATCGGCAGAGGGGGGCCGTGACGGAGAGCTCACTCTTGTAGGTTAAGAGTAGCGACTGGGTCCGTAAGGTTGAGCCGTTTACTCGCTGCCTGCCGCTTCTTCCTCAGTCCCGGCAACGTGGAAGATGAAGTCGTTGCTGAACAGCCCGCCGGGATTCTGCACCTGTAAGAGGTGCATGCCAGGTTCGGGGAGCACAGCCAGTTCGATGTGCAGGACTCCCTTGCCCATTTCGATGATCCCGGATGCCCGGCGGCCATCGACGATCACGTGAGCGCCCGGTTGAATATGGCGGCTACTCATCTTCATCTGCAATTTCTCTTCGCTCAGGACCGGGAATTTCTGCCTCCCTTTTTGCGAGTGGAGAGTACCTAGCGTCCAGAGTGCCGGTTGTGGGTGGTTGAGGTCCACCTGGCTACCCATCTGACCGGTGAAGGTTCCGACGAAATTGCCTTCCGATGCGAGTCGGATCAGTTCCGCTGGCGTGAAGGACTTGCGATTACCAGTTGTTGTGACGTAACTGCCGTCCATGTACTCATGGTCGAACTGCAGTGTCACCGCTGTGGATTTCTTGCCCTTGATGAGCACGCCGTCGGCCTCCAGCACGATGCCCCCTTCGCGAGCTGATAACTCGAGCGAATTGAGCATGTCGAGTGACAGTGTGTCTTCTGCCGACGTTTCGTTGAGCGTGATTTGACGACCAAACGCGCCACTGAACCCGGTACTTCCTTCCAGCACCATATCCCAGACGGGATCAAAGCGGCGGCGACCGGCCCATGAGAGGCGCCAGACACCGCGTTCTGGAACGCCCCGTTCAGCCAGGCTCCGGTAGAAATCAAAATCGATGATATTCAAGCGGCCCTGTGGCAGAATCAACCAGCGGTCGTACGCACCCCGCCAGGTCGGTGCATCCATGCCGGTGCCGGGTGTATTGGTGCTGACCAGGAACGGCATGCGATGGCAGTCGCCACAGACATTCCGGCGTGGCTGAAGATCGCCTTTGATATGGAACAGGTCAAAACCGTCGCGGGCTTTCTCGGAGACCTCATTGGTATAGGCACGCCGCTGGGCTGGCGGATAAGTCACGCTCAGCAGGAACTTGGCCATCGCGTCGCGTTCGGAATCAGATAACTCGCCCGCCTGTCCGGTTTCATTGAGCGTCTCGTCTCCGACCGTCATCATCGTGCTGGCCAGGCCACCGTCGATCAGGTGACGAGTACTGGTGACAGGGTCCTTAACGTCACTATTAGGCTCAACGTGAGTACGAATGTTGGCGCTATTGTTGCCACCGTAGGGGTCTCCCGGAATTCCGTCCCAGTGGAAGGGGGCCGTATCTCGCAAACCACGAATCGGCATGGTTGAGCGGGGCATGATCTGGTCGCCACCGGTAACAACCGGAGTGGCCAGGACCCAGAGCAACTGGTCGGTATGGCCGTCGGGATGACAGCTGGCACAGGAGAAGGTACCAGTTGTGGAAGCGGAAGCTGTGTTAAAGGCAATCCGGCCTCGTTTGACTTCCGCGTCGGTTGGGTCCTCGAGCTCAACAGTGCTGCGCACTTCCAGGTTGGAAGGATCGGAGACATCGACCAGCGAGACGGTGTTGGCAACGGCATTGAGCACCCATGCCTGGGTCGCCTGGCCGGCAGCATTCGACTCCAGAGCAATACCTCGAGGCACTGCATCGACCTGGACTCGGCCCAGTACTTCACCACTGGAAGCATCCACGGTAAAGACCTTGTCTGAACCGGCTGCGGTTACAACCAGGGTTGAGTCATCATCACTCACCTGGATTGCAAACGGTGTTGCCAGTGCCATCTCCTTCTCGGGGTGGTTTGGCGGCAGTGGCTCGAGCTCGATGACCTGTGGCGTCTGGGGATCGCCATCGTCGAAACCAACGGTAGTAATCTGGTTCAGGAAGGCCCGGTTCTCGAGTTCCTTGAGGCCGTGTTTCTTGGTGCCCGAATGGCCATTGGCATCGTTACGTGCATCTGCCTGGGCGATGAAGACCTTGCCATGTGAATCAACTGCCAGGCCGTAGAGAAGGGTGCCGAGTGTATCGACAACCTGGACCAGTTTGTCGGAGCTGGTATCGAAGATGTAGAGGTCACGGTCGGGGACGTTGGGGTGCTTGATGATATCGGTAACGTGGCCGAGTGAGAGCACGTTGTTGACGGCGATCGAGTGGCGATGGGCGTCAAACGTCTCGTACTCTTTATCCAGTTCACCGGTACCGCCAGAGAGCTGAGATTTGTTATTGGATTCGAATGGAATCACGTAGAGTCGGTCGCCGTGGACAGTGATTGCGCGGGGGTCCTGGGCGGTGATGTTGAGGTGCCTGGTAATCGTGCGTGTGGCCACATCGATGACGGCGATCTTGTTTTCGGATGAGAGGGCTACATAAACCTTGTCGTTACTGGCAAAAGCGATGCCGACCGGTTCGTCGAAACGAGTTGCCTTGGTGACTGGATTGATGTCCTGCAGCGTGGCGATGACGTGCAGGTATGTGGGGCTCTTGGGATCGGTATCGATCACGCTGACGGAGTCGGAGATATGGTTTGCAACCCAGAGTTCATTTCCATCTGGCCGCAGGGCGACGCTGACGGGGTCGATGCCGACTTTGACACGGGCAACGATTTTACGACTGCGGACTGCAATCACATCGACGGTATCTGCTGGTGTATTGACCACGAAGACGTGGCTGCCGCTGATGACGATCGGCCGTGTGTGCGGGCTCATGAACGAGGAGTGTTCGATGGCGGCGGGTGGTCCGGGCGTGGCTGTTGTTTCACTGGCGGATGCGTCGTTATCGCGGGCAGAGCGTTTGCTATCTGGCTGATCCTGGGCGGCGGCATACCAGAACAGGCTGGTGGTGAGTGTCAGTGCGATAAACGTTTGGAGGCTGAGTAGCGGTCGGTTCTTCATTTTTCCATTAACTCCACGTGTGCGAATTCCGCCGACATAATCTGGCCAGTGTCTTGTAGGTCTGGTCGTTACTGCTAACCAGGAAATGCCACCCTGTTAGTATCTGAGTAATACTCATGGGGCATTAGGATTGTTACATGAAACGGTCGGGATTGCACTATTGGTCGCTGTCGCAGGGTAGAGAAATGAACATTCGTGGGGTGGAACACGGATGTGGTACAACAGGGATAAGTAGCTCAGGGGCTTGTGGGAGCGTTTTATGAACGACGAGTTGTTTGACCTGGCGCGTGACATGGCCATCATTTCGGCGGCCGAGGCTGCCCAGGGTGCGCGCGACGAGCTGGCGGAGCTGAATGCTGAGCTTAAGCGGAAGAAGGGCAAGGGTCCTCAAAAGCCGAAGGGGCCGAAGTGTCCTCATTGTGGTGCGCGTCTGAACGGTGTGGGGTATCGAAAGTGCGCCAGTTGTGCGGAGGACGTTGCCTGGGTTGGCAAGCGCGCGGTGATCCCTGGCCAGGAGGAGGCGGAGCGGAAGCGTCAGTCGCAGGCGGATGCACGTCACAAGAAGCGTGTGCGCAAGTTGAAGGGGGAGGAGAAGAAGCGAAAGGTGGCGGCGGGCAAGAGGTATGAAGAGGCGAAGGAGGAGCGAGCGGCGGAGGCAGCGGCGGAGGCAGCGGAGGCGGCACGTCGCAGCGCACTACGGAGAAAGTGGATACCGATCCCGGAGCGGATGGAGGGGTTATTTTACGGGACGATATTTGCGGGGATTGCGCTGGTATTGATCGCGTCGTTGGTGACCTGGTTTATGGGTGATCCTGATTTCACCTTCGAGATTGCGATCATTATTGTTGGCGCTCCGTTCCTGATTTTCATTGGCATCCCGTCATTGATTGGGTTCTTGTACAAGGAGTACAAGCGCGGGCAGGCGGCCGAGCGGCGAAGGCAGAGAGAGTCGGAGACGGACTCCTGAAGCTGAGGGGGAAACGGTACGAGTTCGGTTTCCCAGGGAGCCGGACCACGTGCTCACGTATTTCCAGGAACTGCTGCCCCGCTTGGATGGAACGCAAACACGCAGCCTACTGCCGCCGATGCCTGAAGATGAGCTTCAGAGGTTGGCAGTCGTGATGCGAGAAGCAGGCTTGCTCGTTAGTTGAGATCCCCCGCGCAGCCTTGGAACGAGCAACGCTCGATCCGAAATTCCCTCAGCCAGCATTTGTCGTAGCGCGAGCCAACAGCCCCCGCCGGCAGTAGCAGGTCAAGGTCTCGAACGGCAAGGCAAGTTACGCGGTCGTGGCCTTTGCCGATTTCAACTTGTCCAGGGCCGGCATCGTGGCGCCAGCGATCACCGCGGCCGAGGCGAGAAACACGACATAAGGCCCCAGCGAATTTCCTTGCGAAAAGATGGGTGGTACATCCGCGCCGGGACTACCAAGCAGCCACAGCAGCGACATGATAAATACCAACAAGGCGAGACCGGCTGCAACCAGTGCCAGTATCCAGTCCCAGCTTTGAAGTGGCGCGATGAACAGAGGCAACAGAACGCCGGTCGCGATGAGTAGACCGAAAAAGAACCCGATCCAGCCCGTCGCGGTACTAAAGCCCCAAATGGTCAGCGAAACGGATTCGTCCTTACCCAAGCCCATTCCGCCCTTTTGGTAGTCCCGTAGTTTCTTCTTGGAAATGTGGTCCTCGTACCAGTCCCTATTATCCTCAAGGATTTCACTAATCTCTTCGCCGTCTGACCTATCTGCGTCAGGATCATTGGTGCCGGTCATGCTCCAGTATGGAAGGAACATCGCCAGGACCAGTACCGCGGCGCCACCCAACTGGATCAGTTGAAACAATGACAATCGTGCTTTGAGCTGTGCAACGGATCCTCGGAGATCCGTGACTCCGCTTGCTACGGCGGAAACCGGCGGCGCGCCTGCCACGGCGGGGGGTGCGATCGGCGCGGCGAGGGGTGCGATCGGTGCGGCGATCGGTGCGGCGGGAGGCGCGATTGGCGCGGCAGGAGGCGCGATCGGCGCGGCTGGAGGTGCGATCGCTTCCGGAACCGGGGGCGGAGGAGGTGTCGCAGGCAACAAACCGGCAATCGTTGAAGCTTGCACCCATTCGGCCATACCGTCCTTCCAGACGAGCGTCGATGGGGTAAGTTGTCGCGATGTCGCCAGCCCCTGAAGCTCTTCGAAGGAGACAGGGCCATGCTGGTCAGATCCTAAATGGTAATGCCATTCTTGAGTCACACTACTCTCCCTCTGATTGCAAGATTATCTACGAAAAGCGAATCGGTTCTTAGCGACGTCTTCTCCTGGCGGCGGACGTAAGTGTCGTGCGATCCGCGAGCAGGCAGATGAGCGATGAAACAGAGGCGACCGAAACGCAGTAAGCTGAGATTTCCCATTCGGGCATGTCCTGCTAAACGACGACATGCTGCGCCGGACAGTATAGTGATTTGATTTCCGGAAAGCCACAAAGGGGGCACAAAGTTCCAGCTGTCATGTTCATCCGATGCTCCCGGTATGTGCCAGGTCCGAGAGAAGTGTGTTTTCCCGAACGGTTATCACATTCGCAAGTTTTCATACACGGGCGCGCAGGGGCGGTGTTTGGCAATTGTGCGGTGATCCCATCAGATCTCAAACTCCTTTTCCAGCTGCATGATGACCGATGCTGGAACCTCAAACCGATCGAGCAGCTGTCGGTAACCCCGAGCTTTGCCAGCGTCGCTCCCGTCCGCCGCGTGCAGATACTCGGTCAACCAGACCTCGGACTCTCCTGGCGATGCAGCCAGA
>Ga0114996_10004135_pt1 | contig 17603 bp, 17 predicted proteins | sample ArcticOcean_MG_C_4_FD_87039 | JGI IMG/M metagenome (GOLD analysis project Ga0114996, IMG submission 87039) | Marine microbial communities from western Arctic Ocean - ArcticOcean_MG_CB4_134 | ecosystem: Environmental > Aquatic > Marine > Oceanic | place: Arctic Ocean: Canada Basin | collected...
CCTATCAGTTACCTCTACAATACTAACACATGAATGCTGCTCGTGATCTACGCATAGACCGCAGTCGTATGGGCATCCATACTTAATAGGCATGTCCATTTTAACAGGTGTCTCACCTGGCTTAATATACTCTCTGCATCGTTTGTAGTATTCAACATCAGTTGCTATGAGGACCTTCTCTTTCCCGTGGGTTGGGCAGTTCTTGAGTAGGTATACATTGTCATTTTGGAATACAACCTTTGCGTCAATTAGGTTCAAGCAAGAGGTGCACAGACTTCGTGTTAAATCATAGTATGTATAATTTCTTACGCCCATATCAACAAAGTTAACAAACTGGGATACTACTACTTACTAAAAAATATTAATTCTTCCAGTTAAAATCTGAAAGAACATTAAAAAGTCACCCCTTAGACTATAAAGGGGGTGCTTAAAGGTTGCAGGATTATTTTTTTCAATAAAAAAATGAGAAGCCCATGCAAATCCATATCCACATGCCGGCATCATATAAAGGTACATCAGCTCAAGGGTGTATATGTATAGCATGAGTAAAATAAAAACAAGAGAGGTCCCAAGAAAATGAAGCAACTTGGTCCCAGCCCTAGAGTGCTGCGATAAATAGAAAGGATAAAATTCACTAAATGACTTGAAATCCAAAATAAAAAATATCCTTAAACTCTAAACTTTACTTCTCAGCTTTTTTTAGCTTTCTGGGCTTTTTTGTTTTTATTTCTACTGGTTGATCATAATCAAGTTTCTTTTTTTCTTTCTTATTATTATTTATTTTCATGTTCTCCTTAGATTCTCTTGGGTCTAGATATTTACTATCCTTCTTATCTAAGGGTTTTACATGTTTTCTTGATTTTTGATTTATTTTTTTTGGATATCTGTCTTGAAGTCTTTTCACTTTACTTTTGTAGGCATCTCGAAGATTATTCATCTCTTGCTTCTGTTGTTTCTTTAGTGTTTGCTTCTTAGATTCATATTTTTGATGAATTTGCTCTCTGCGTGAATCATATTCTTTCTTTAGTTTGTCTATCTCGGTCTGCGCATCTGCATCAGTAGTTTCGATCCTATCAATAAAGGTACCTCTTTTTTCATTTCCTTTTATATCAGCTGTATTATCTGCTGGATATAGCATTGATAGAGTAATAATAGTGATTATAATTCTGTTCATGATTCCTCCGTTTTATAAATTTTACTAACTAAACTTCTATATGTTTCCATTTTCCTTGCCACACTCTAAATATAATGAATACAGTCTCTACAAACAAGTAGAGGCCAAACGCAATCCAAGGGCCAGCTAAACCAAAATTAAGTTTAATCCCAAGTAGATAGCTGAAAGGAACAAAAATACACCAACTGGCTATCATTCCTAGATAGGCAGTAAATTTAGTGTCTCCTGCACCAGATAATGCGAACCAGAGAGTTATTGCAAATACATCAATAAACTGGATGGCTCCTACCCATGGGAGAATTTGAATCCCTAAATTTATAACCTCAATATCATTTGTAAACATCGGTACAATGTAACCTGGGAAAAAGATGAAAATTAATCCCATTGTACCCATTATTATAAAAGAACCTCTTAATCCCTCCACCATGGATTGGGCAGCTTTATTAACATCTTCCTTCCCTAGATATTTACCCACCAGCGTTGCGCATGCCTGACCCACTCCAACGGCCGGAAGAAATGATGCGTGAGCGATTGCGAATACAACCTGAGTTGCTGCAAGCTGTGCGATGCCAATAATGGCCATTATTTTATAGAACATTATAAATGCCAAATTTAAGGCTATTTCACTTATTGATTGTGGATATCCAATTAAAAACTGTTTTTTCATCATCTCAAAATCTAGGGCTAATTTAAATATTTTATATTTTCTTCTTATATCCTTATTAAAAAGATATAGAAAATAAGCAACCATCATTAGCATCGATGAAAGTAAGGTTGCGATAGCCGCACCTCTAACTCCAAGTTCTGGAAAATCATGCCATGTCCATAGAATTGAGAACCAGCCTATATTGTATGATTCAAAGAATAAAAAAATATTTTCATTTCCATATATTAGAGCTGCATTTAAGTATATATTTAGTAGATTTGAAATGATTGTTACATACATCAATATTTTTGTTTTTTCGATACCAGTGTAAAACCCCTGAAAAACAAAAGCTGACACTGAAAAATAAACTGAGAAAGAAACTACAGATAGATAATCTACGCAAAGGGGAATAACATCTGGATCATTTAAAAATAGAGAAATGATATAATCACTAAAAAAATACCCTAAAAAAGACAAGGGAACTGTACCTATAAAACACATAAACTGAACATTTCTCAATGCAACGCCGCACTCAGATAGTTTCTCTTGGCCAAGTCTTCTCGCTGTGACTGACTGTGTTGCCATTCTAAAGCCAATTCCAACACTAATTGCAATCCAAATTATCATACCACTCATAGCCACCGCAACGAGAGGGTTCCTCCCTAAATGCCCAACCATTGCCGTGTCTGTGATATGCATAAAAACTCGACTTATATTACTTATAATTACAGGGAACGCTAGTAGCATCACCTCTTTAAATAGTGGGATATCTATGTTAAGGATAAAACCCTTAATCTTATGAAGCATGAATATTTTTTATTAATTGGATATAAAATTGAATCATAGTTAGTAATGATTCTTTTGAAATTCTTTCATTTTTACCATGAATCATAGAAAGGTCTTTAGCGTCTAGTTGTACTGGCATAAATCTATAGATATTTTTTGAATTTTTTTCATAGTGCCTTGAGTCTGTGGTCGTAAGTACTAGTCCAGGAGAGACCATGACATCAGCAAATATTTCCTTGATTGTTTTATGAATGATACTGAATTCTGGTGAATCAACACTGGAAACTTCTGAGGGTTCAGAGTACAGATCACTTTCAATTATTTTTACCGTGATATCTGGGTCATTAATTACATTAATAACATGATTTTTGACCTTAGAGATGCTATCACCCTGACGTATTCTAATATTAACTATCGCTCTAGCTGTTGAAGGGAGAATGTTTGATTTAACTCCTCCTGATACCATGGTTGGAGCAATTGTCGTTCGAATCATTGCTGATGTTAATGGGTCCTGATCTAATCTATTTAATATACTTGTAGAAAAGAAGGATGAATTAGATAATAAAAATCTATTTTGAATTGACATCTCTGGGCCTAAAAAATTAAAAAAATGTTGAACTGGTTTAATTATTTTAGAATCCATTTTATGTCGCTCTAAACTAATTATGGCTTTAGATAGCTTTCCTATTGTGGTCTGATCTTTGGGCATAGATGAATGACCAGAGGTATGGTTCACAATTAACTCTAAAGATACATATCCCTTCTCGGCAATGCCAATCACGGCAACAGGCTTCTCAATCCCTTGAATAATTCCGTTGGAAATTATGGAGCCCTCATCTAGAACCATATCAAAGTAAATACCTTCTTGAAAAAGAGATTCTGAAATTAATGAATTTCCATATTTACCCGTATTTTCCTCATCATGCCCAAAAGCAATGTATATATCTCTGTTTGGGGTGAACCCACTTCCAAGTAGATACTCAATTGATTCTAATATTGCAATTAAACTAGATTTGTCATCTAGTGCCCCTCTTCCCCATATATAACTATCATCTATTATACCTGAAAATGGGGGGTGGGTCCAACTTTCAGGATTTTCTATTGGGACAACGTCCATATGAGCCATGAGCAAGATTGGATTATGGGGAGAATTACTTTTTCCATTCCACTTCAATAAAATACTATAGTTTGAGAATACTGTTTTATTAAGAGTATTGAATACAGCGGGGTATGTTCGTTCTAAGAATTTATGAAATGATAAGAAATGAATTGGATCTGAATAAATAGAGTCCTGATAGGAAATTGTTTTATATTTTATGGCTTCTGATAAATTTTGTATTGATATATTCTTGTTTAAGTCAATTGTGGGGATATCTGTTGAATCTAAAATATTTTGATTTTTATCAAAATTGTAGAGTGATATATGATCAATAGGTAAAACATTAATCTGCTTGCTTGTAAATTGTGACATATTCCAGAGCATCCAAGTCACTAATACCATTAAGGATAGAGTTGTAAATATTAGAAATTTTTTTATCATCGATTTACTTGGTCTCTCTAACTAAAGTAAAAATAATTCCAAGGAGCCCTCCAAACAGTAGACCTCCCAGATGTGCAGCATTGTCAATCCCTGAAATTTGAAATCCATATACTATATTAAAACCAATGAAGAATAATAATGATGAATAATCATAATTAAATTGATTTCTATTGTACTTGCTTCCAATGTATAAGGCAACGACAAGTAGAGCTCCAGCTATTCCAAAAATTGCACCAGATGCACCTGCCGAGACTGTTGGATATCCGATGCTCATATAATATAAACAGCTTGCTAAGCTACCTCCGATTCCACTTACCGTGTAGGTAAATAAAAAAAAGGTACTCCCCATAAATTCCTCTAACTCCAATCCAATTGAATAGAGGCACCACATGTTAAACAGTAAGTGAGGCAGACCAATATGAAGATAATTTGATGTTAATAATCGCCAGAATTCACCATAATCAAAAACATACTGTCCATAGCTAGCACCAAACTGTAGCAACAGATTTGTTGAGGGGCTTGTGATGACAGAATTGCCTCCAACCAATACCATAATAATAAAGATGATTATATTTATTGCTATGAGTGTATATGTGATCATGATTTCATCAATTTACATATAATTATAAATAGAAAAATTAATTTAATTTAAAGCAGCAAGGAAAGACATTGAAATATCAAAAATTCTAGTTCTCTAATATTAAAGATACAAGATTTACCACATCTAAAATATTAATTTCAGAGTCAAAATTCATATCTCCTGAGGGGTTAGGGTCTTCAAGCCCAAGAACCATATTAACCAATAGAATTACATCCAAAATATTAATCACAAAATCAGAATTAATATCACCTAGTAGAAAAGGTTCAGATAAAACATACTCTAAAATAAAATCATCAATCGCTGCCTCAACAAGAGATCCTCCAGATCCTGCGTCACCATCATAAAAAATATCTTCAGCAATGAATTTAAACTGGACATCGTCTGTCATATTGATATAGTCAGATAGAATGAATCGGCTTTTTATCCAGCTTGCATTCGAACTTGAAGTGTTTTCAATATCAAACCAAGATTCTCCACCATCAGTTGATGCTTGAATTAGCCATACATCATTATTGCCATTATCTCCAATGTTGTTTGTGTACCATCTCCAGAACGTCATTACCACATCCTCATAACTTGATAAATCAAAGTGGGGGCTTAAAAGTGTTGTTTCTCCGCCGTCTACATCATCAAATCCACCGTTTCCATCTTCATACCCATTCCCAGTTATATAGCAGAAGGTCCCATCCTCAGTATAATCTTCTCCAGGTTGAACTTGATTACCTTCATCATTGAATGATGCGGTTGGCTCAGCTAATTCCCAGATACCAGCGCTAGCATTATCTGAAGGAGCTCCAATAGTCCAATCTGCTCCAGATAACTCAAAATTATTTGAATATATATCAGGGAGTTCCCCAACTATAAACAATACCATATTCTCAGGGGCATTATTTGGATATGTTTGAACTATTCCCTCCGAGTTAACTGCCTGTATATAGTATCTAATTAGCATTCCATTAAAAATATCATTTAAGTCTGTTTCATATATATTTGAATTAAATTGTTGTTGCATCTCAATGCTGTTCCAACTAGCTCCATAATTATAATACAATTCTACAGCATCTATATCTCCTGTGAATGCATTCACTTCAGCTGAAAAGTTAATTGTACTACCTTCAAATGGAATATCCTCATAGGCATCGTGAATAATATTTATGCCACTTATACTAATTCCATCTAAATAGGTTGCTCCTGAATTAATAGGATCTAGGTATGAAGATAGCCCTAGATCCCAGGCTAAATCAAATCTTCCATATCCATGATCATACTGCTGTTCGCAGTAGCAGTCAGGAGATGGATCACAGTAATTTGTATATATATAGCTCGCAATCCCTACCTGCCTTTTGTTCTGATCAAAGAATGGGGAGCCAGATGAACCGGGCACTACACGGCCCTCATTGTACTGAAATTCCCAATAGTATCCATTTGCGGCGACATTGTCATTGGTAAATGAAATCTTCTTTATATCGGCCCCTGGATGATGTATCCCCACTGCTTCCTGTGGCGGTAGAGCTGATCTTGACCACCCAACATAAAAAGGATTATATGAATCAGGGATATCAGAGGTTAATTCTAGAAGTGCAAAGTCTGGCCCAGAGTTAATATCTTGACTGGCCAATACAGAAGAGCCACTGACACTTTGATTTAATGAACCAGAAGTCCCAGCGCAGCTACTGCTCTGATAGTTGAAATAAAACACATAGCCACTTGCAGATCCCATCACACAATGATCTGCAAATAAAACATAAGGTGTTCTGTCATTGGATGTATTGTTTACAAGAGAGGCTGAACATAGCCCCCCTCCCATTGAAACTCTTAGAACTCCATTGATTTGATCTCTCCAATCATCACCCTCAGGGCAGATTACATTAATATTGCAATCCTCCCTATTTGTGTCAATGGTATTATAGTAGTTCATAATATCTGTATAGTCATGTATAATCGTATCAATTTTTAGACGAACATCATCAATCTCATCTTTTGGAATCGTCAATTCAATGATAACGTCACTTCCCTTTATGATTGATGTTGTTAGGTCGTTGCTATCTTTATTATTTAATTCAGTTAAGGAACCTAAAAAAAATGTTCTTTCTCTATCATAAAAATATAATTTTGCGTTTGGTGTAAGAAAAAAATCACCAAAATTAAAGCCAAGCCCGTAGGCTCCATCTGATTGTATGCCTAGAATAAATGTGTAGCTATTATCATTATTCATATATACAAGAGATTCGGTGAGCACATTAATGTCCACATCATATTCTGTCCCAAATTGAAAAACCATTGGATCAAAGTTTCTATCTACAGTTAATTCTGTATTTATTTGAATAAAATCAACTCTATCTAGTTCATTGCTAAAAAATTTAGGCGCACCACCATGCTGAATCTGAGCGATGCCAATACTTATGTATAGACTAATAATGATTATTTTTTTCATATGTAAATTTATAAAAAAAAAAGTAATAATCTATAATTAGAATGTAAAGATATGTAAATAATAACTAGTTAAAGTAATACTTCAGCTAAATGTTTTAACTTCGTTACGTAGAGTAAAATAAGAAGACCCCAGTTCTTAATAAAAAAAACAGGGGTCTCCCTAGTGGCGGGAGCAGGATTTGAACCTGCGACCTCCGGGTTATGAGCCCGACGAGCTACCAGACTGCTCCATCCCGCATCTGATTTTGGGACTGAAACTTAATTATTCTTTTTTGATTAAACAACCGAAAATAAAAGAAGATCGACTAAATAGAAACTATATTGATTTTATTGGATGAAGATTCTTTTAATCTTTCTGTAAAAATGTGAACGGCTGACTCATCAAGGCTTAGTTCTATATTTATTTTATCTGAAAAGTCTTTTTTACTCACCTTCCCATTAAATTCCTTGAGAATTGAGTTCACAATCCCCTCAAATTCATAAGAAAAACTAATTGACAATTGTTTTACCGTTTTCCATTGCACATGCTTGGAATCATCAATGGAGAGCAAAGCTGAGCTTGAGTAGGCTTCAATAAGTCCCCCTATCCCGAGCAAGGACCCCCCAAATATGCGAACCACATAAGTCGCAACATTGATAAGGTTGTTCCTTTTGAGTTGATTTAATATTGGTTGCCCAGCACTTCCTCTCGGCTCCCCATCATCTGACGCCTGCTCATCAACTCGCACTCCAATAAGTAATCTGTATGCGCTGCATATATGACAAGATTCAGGGAAATCCTTCCTGTATATCGCAATTAGATGTCTATATCCATCTATTGAATCAATGGAGTGAGAAAATGAAAAGAATTTTGAGCCTCTGCTCTTATATTCTCCCCTTCCATTTTTTTCAATGGTATTGTAATTCATTTAATATTTGTCAATCTTAATTTCAGGCTATTGTCTATCAGTAAAAAATAATTTCCTGATGGCAAATTCTTCATGCTGGGTATTGTAACGTGATTTATTCCTTGACTAACTAAAATTGGACTAAGGTTTTTAATGCTTTTACCTTTTAAATCAAATATGGATATTTCAATAGGTTTATTGCTTGATGATATATAATCGAATACTAACAAATCAGTACCAAGATTAATTGGATTTGGATACACACCTCTAAATAGCTGGTTGATATACTCACATGAATCATTATCAATAGTAGCAAGTTGATTGTAATTATCTGCATAGATATCAGTACAGCCATCTATATTAATTGAAAAATCAATGCTTATGCTCTCTTCTCCATTCATATTAGAAAATATAAAAAATAACTTTGAGGACTCCTCTAGTAAATTAATATCAAAAGTACTATCTCCAGAAATATCATCTAAAGAAAAATCATCAAATAAGAGTCCTGACCATAAATAATAATCTCCTTCATGAAAATTTGCAATCACTGACATCTGCTGATCTGTATCAATTCCAAGGAAGGAGACCCTATCATCATTAATATTTATGCTGTATGTCTCTAATTGATTTTCAAAAGATGTTTCATAATTGAAATTAGGTGGATCTATTTGTATTTGCCCATCATGATAATAAATATTATTATCCATATTATCATAAATCCCGCAGAACATATTTCTTGACATGAAATCTGACCAAACATACGGAAAAGAAGTATCATAATTATCTTGAAGAATATCCTTTAAAGAATTAAAAATTGTTTGACTGTTTGAACCTTCAGCATACCTTTCCCATACTTCTCTAATTATACTACTATTTAACTGAGAATCTGAATTATCTACTACAGTAGAAAGATAATGAGCAAAAAGCGATAGGCTGTATCCATAAGAACCTAGAGTGCTATGATCAAAGGCATCATTAGGATTATTAAATAATGAGCTAGAGCCCATATCAACGAAATCAAGGAAATCATAACATTCTGGAACGAAAATATTTTCAAACCACATCGAGCTTAGCTCTCTGAAGTATGAATCACTAGAGTTTGGCCTATAGCTATACTGGATCGCATGAAAAAACTCATGAGCAATAGTGAGCCATAATAAATCATTTGAATTATTGCAAAAGTTCGACATCCCGTCGTAGCTATTTCTAATTTTAATAAACGAACTTTCTCCTGATTCATACTGGGTCTGACCCCATAGGTTGCTACTTAATTCAAGAATATAAATATCATATTTCCCATCAGCGTCATCATTCTCTTGGGTAAACCCCATCTGCTGTGTTAAAACGTATCTAGATGAGTCAGCTGCTAAAGCAGCTTCCTCAATATAATCTGGAATAGTATTAAGATTCTCATCTAGTAAATCAGGAGCATTGTCACCGCTAGTATCATAGTGAATAAGAAAATGCCCTGAAGGAGATTCATAAAACATCTCTAGTTCAGGTCTATCATCTCTCATTATTTCATCAGGACATCTATACCTACCTTGAGCATATATAAATGTTACAATTATGGAAAAATATAATAATTTCAAATTTCTATTTTTTCCTAAATGAAATTTTTATAGGTACACCTGATAAATCAAGCTCTTTCCTTAGTTGATTTTCAATATACCTCTTATAACTAATAGGTACTAAATCAGGATGATTCATAAATATAGCAAAAATAGGGGGAGAATGTCTCATCTGTGTACAATATTTAATTTTTAAATGTTTTCCCTTAACAGCTGGTGGTGGATTGCTATTAGTTATTTTTTTCATAATATCATTTAGAATGGAGGTCCCTACTTTTGATGTTAATCTATCACAGATTTTAATCGTATAATGAAGAATACTTTGTAGCCTTAAATTATTTTTTACGGATATAAATAAAATTGGATAGTGTTTGGTTGAGCTGTATTCATAGTGAATATCACTAATCATCTCTTTCATGGTAGTATCATCCTTTTCAATTAAATCCCATTTATTAACTACAATAATTAACCCCTTACCTAGCTTTATAACTGCCCTTATTATGTCTTTATCTTGCTTATCAAAGCCTTTATCCGCATCAATCATTAGAGCCGCTACATTGCAGTCAGCAATAACTTTGTTTGTTCTAACAACACTATAAAATTCAATCTCGTCCTTCACCTTGGTTCTTTTTCTTAATCCAGCTGTATCTATTATGCGAACTGTCTTTCCAAAATAATTGATATATGAATCAATTGAATCACGGGTAGTTCCAGCTATATGTGTGACTATTGATTTCTCTTCTTTTAATAGGGCATTCATAAGAGATGATTTTCCAACATTCGGCATTCCAATTAAAGCAAGATCAACATCACTTTCATCCTTTTGTGATTGTTTTTTATCATTAGGAAGTTTATCAAGAACAACGTCAAGCATATCCCCAATGTTTCTTCCATGCATAGCTGAAATGGCAACAGGCTCTCCTAGTCCTAATTCAAAAAACTCATTGATTTGTTCTGTCTGGGCTAATGTATCTATCTTATTCACAACTAGAATTGATGATTTCTGTGATTTTATTACCATCTCAGCTAGTATTCTATCACTAGCGGTAATCTCACTTCTTCCATCTACTAAAAAAATAATTAGATCTGCCTCACTGATGGCTATACGTGCCTGCTCCTGTATATGCCTATTCATAATATCTTTTTCTTTAGGGAGGAAGCCTCCAGTGTCAATAATATCAAAATCATTACCCACCCAATCAAATGTACTATATATCCTATCTCTAGTCACACCCTCAATAGATGAAACAATAGATTTTCGTGCGCCTAGAAGACGGTTGAATAAAGTAGATTTCCCTACATTCGGTCTACCTAATATTGCTAGAGTTTTATTCGCCAAGGATATTCCTTTCAAAAATTTCTAATATGCTGTCATTAGACACATTAAAAGGAGTACCCAATTCTCTTGATATATCCTGAATGGTCATGTCATCTAAAGTTAAAATTCCCTCATCATTTAAAATTCGATAACTAGCCCAAACTGATTCTCCAAGTGATTTCTCTTTTAAACCATTAATTATATCTTTTCCTGTTAGAAGACCACTTGTTGTCACCATCTCTCCATAAAAATTATTTTCTATTGCATATAAATTTACCTTAAGATTTTTTATCTTAGATAGAATTGGTATTACATGTTTTTTAAAAATTTTTTCCATTAGCTTGCCAGTTACAATGGAAAATTCTCTTGGATGATCAAAAGAAAGAGGATATTTACTCCTATCTCTATCTAAATCATCCAAGAATTTAGGGACCTGGCCTACTCCATTTTCTAAAAGATCTAAAGAACCATAGTAGCTTAATGGTGGAAGCTCATAGTTTGAAAGGATATACCACTCATCAGAGAAAAAAATAAATGGTCGATTATCACTAGTTTGAAATTTTTTATTTAATAAATCTAATTGTCCCATCATCATTTTTGAATATTCTGGAGTGACAATATTGATTTCAGGAAGTCCTTCTCGATGTTTAGTTAATCCAACTGGTACAATCGTGAGAGAATTCACTTTTGGATAAAAGTGGTATAAATCATCAATAGTTTTCATTAAATGTGATCCATCATTAATTCCTGGCATCAAAACAATCTGAGCATGTAATTCAATATTATTATCTGTTAGATATTTAATTTTATTTAACAGATGGTCATCCTTCCCATATAAAAGTAGTCTTTTTCTAAGCTCTACTCCAGTTGCGTGCACTGAAATAAATAAAGGAGATAATCTCTGCTCAACAATCCTACTTAATTCTTTATCTCCCATGTTTGTCATTGTAATATAATGACCATGCAAATAGCTTAACCTGAAATCTCCATCCCTAAAATACATTCCCTTCCTCATCCCCGCTGGATTTTGATCTACAAAGCAAAATACACAATCATTTCCACAGCTTCTTATTTTAAATTCTTCAAGCTCTATCCCAAGATCATCATCAAAATCTTTTTCTATTTGAAATTCTTTTGATTTTCCATCAATTTGAAATTCCAATAAAATATCTTCTTCAGTTACTTTAAATCTAAAATCAATCTCATCCTTAACTCTCTTTGAATTAATTCTCAAGAGTTGATCACCAGGCTTTACCCCTAATCTCTCTGCTGTGCCCCCTTGCTTTACTGTTATTATTTTCATAATGCCTTATTTGTTTATGATTTAGCCTAAAAATACATCTTTCTTCTTTATTTCACATATTAATTATTAAATTACCTTTATGACAAAAATAGAAAATATAGATAAAGAACAATTACACCTTTACACTGCATCTTTGATGCTACTAATTGCTTCTGCTGATGATGTTGTAGAGGAATCAGAAATTAAAGTCATTACAGATATCCTATGCGATTTCTATAAAATAAAGAAAGAAAAAGCAAATTATCTATTAACTGAAGCAAAAAAAATTAATAATAACTCTACAGATCTATTTGAGGCTGGCTCCTATATTAATAACTTATTGTCTCTGCAAGATAAAATTGATTTTATTGCATGTATATATGAGGTAGCATATGCTGACAAGAATATGCACTTCCTTGAAAGGCATATTATAAAACAAATTTCAAATATTTTAAATATTAATAAAGAACAGCATAAAAAAATTAAAAATGAAGTAAAAAAATACTTACTCTAATATTTCTTTCTCTTTGTTCTCCTGCATGTTATTTAATTTATCTATATACTGATTAGTTAAATCTTGAATATTATTAAGCTCAATTTTTAGGTTATCCTCAGAAATCTCATGATTATTTTCAATGTCCTTTAATTTATCATTAAAATCTCTTCGAACATTTCTAATCGAGACACGCCCTTCCTCTATAACCTTGTGGACAAATTTAACAAGATCTTTTCTTCTTTCCTCAGTTAAAGGGGGAATCGATAGTCTTATGATTGCGCCATCATTATTGGGAGTCAAATTAACATCAGATGATGTTATAGCCTTTTCTATCGCTTCTAATGCATTGGGGTCATATGGCTGTACAGTTATCAAATGAGGGTCAGGAGCTGATATCAATGCAATATTATTAATGGGGCTCTGAGTTCCATAAAAATCCACTTTTACAGAATCTAATAATGTAGTAGAAGCCCTTCCTGCTCTAATTGTACTTATCTCAGATTGGTAATGAGAAATAGTTTTCTCCATTCTGTCTTTGCATTCATTATAAATTTTTTCGGACATATCATTATCTCCTAACTAATTATAGTAGCAAATTTTGAAGAATCCAAGGCATTAATGATGGAGTCCTCTGATTCTAGATCAAAGACTAAAATTGGAAATTTATTTTCCTTACAAAGAGTTACTGCCGTTAAGTCCATAACCTTAAGCTCACTATCAATAACTTGCTTATAAGTTAGTTTTTCATGCCTTAAGGCATCAGAATATTTTTTTGGATCTTTATCATATACCCCATCAACCATTGTTCCCTTCATAATTACATCTGCATTGATTTCAATTCCCCTTAAGACAGCGGCTGTATCTGTTGTAAAGTAGGGGTTTCCTGTTCCTCCAGCCATAATAACTATTCGCCCCTTCTCTAAATGTCTTGCTGCTTTTCTCCTAATATACGGTTCTGCTAGTTGAGTAATTGTAATCGCAGACATTACTCTCGTATCACAACCTAATTTCTCAAGACTTGATTGAAGAGCCACGGAGTTCATGATTGTCGCCATCATACCAAGATAATCTCCTGAAACCCTATCTATTCCTTTAGCTGCAACAGAGATACCTCTGAAAATATTTCCCCCTCCTATTACTATACCTATTTCAAATCCTTTATCATGAACATGTTTAATCTTTTTTGCATATCTTTCAAGGGCATTTGGATCTAGACCAAAATCTTGGGTACCAGAAAGCATCTCCCCGCTTATTTTTAATAAGAGTCTATTTATATTCTTTATTTGCATGATTGTTTTATTTAATCAGTAGATTCTAAAGAAGGGGCAGTCTCACCTAATTGATACCTTGAAAATCTTTTAATGGAGATATTTTCACCTAGGATCGCTATCGTCTCTGTAAGCAGATCATTAATAGACAAATCGGGATTTTTAACAAAACTCTGCTCCATTAAGATGTTTTCTTGATAGAATTTTTTCATTCTTCCATCAATCATTTTTTCAATTATCTCATCAGGTTTCCCACTTTTTTTAGATTGTTCTCTAAAAATATTTTTTTCACTTTCTATTATATCTTCAGGCATTTCTTCTCTTAAAACGGTCATTGGAGCAGAGGCGGCTATATGCATAGCCACATCCCTGCAAAAATTTTGAAAGCCCTCGGTCCTTGCTACAAAATCTGTTTCACAATTTACTTCAAGCAATACACCTAATTTTGATCCTGGATGAATGTATGGAATAATAATCCCATCTGAAGCTGATCTACCTATTTTTTTTTGTGCCTTTGCAATTCCATTTTTTCTTAATGCTTCCATTGCCTTTGTGATATCACCATCAGATTCCTGAAGTGCTTTCTTGCAATCCATCATCCCAGCTCCTGAGAGTTCTCTTAATTCTTTAACAGCTGATGCTGAAATCATGATTCAACACTCTCCTTATCATTGTTCTCATTAATAATTTCTTCACTGTCATCCTTGATCCTACCACTGGCTTCATTTAATTTTTCTATTATATAGTCCATAAGGAGCTTGATACACTTCACAGAATCATCATTAGCTGGAATTGGAAAATTGACTACATCTGGATTTGTATTTGAATCTATAATGCCAAATGTTGGAATATCTAATTGCTTTGCTTCCTTAATCGCAATCATTTCATATATTCCATCAACAATAAATATAGCGGATGGTAGTCTCTTCATGTTTTTAATTCCACGATGTAAATCAGATAATTTTAGTTTTTCTCTTTGAAGCATCACATGTTCCTTCTTAGTAATATTTTGGTATATAGGTGATGATTCTTTCTCTAGAGTGAGAAGCCTTTTGATACTTTTCTTAATAGTCGTAAAGTTTGTTAAAGTTCCACCAAGCCATCTTTCAACAATATAAAACATGCCACACGTATCCGCTGATTCTTGAACAACATTTTTAGCCTGCTTCTTTGTTCCGACAAAAAGTATGGTTCCATCATTTTTTACTATATTACATAGCTCTTTTGCAGCTCTCTTTAAATATTTTTCTGTCTGGATAAGGTCAATTATATGAATCCCATTTTTCTTTGAAGAAATAAATTTTTCAAAGTTTGGATTCCACTTACTTGCTGGATGCCCAAAGTGCGCACCCACATTTAATAATGCATCTGTATTGATTTGTATTTTAGTCATAGGCCTCTTCTTTAACGTTTTGAGAATTGGAATTTTTTTCTAGCACCAGGTTGACCAGGTTTTTGTCTCTCAACCTCTCTTGAATCTCTAGTAAGATATCCCTTTTCTTTTAAAATTTTTCTGTAGTCAGCATTTACTTTTTCAATTCCTCTTGATATCCCAAGTCTAATAGCGCCTGCCTGTCCTGACAACCCACCGCCTTTTACATTGACATCGACATTATATTTTCCTTCAATGCCAAGAAGCTCAAATGGCTGTTTTGTTACCATCTTTAATACATCTCTTCCAAAATAATTATCAATGTTTCTTTTATTAATAGTATATTGACCTTTTCCATTTGATATAAGAACTCTAGCTACTGAAGATTTTCTTCTACCAATAGACTTCCATACATCATTCTTTTTGGCTATCATTTATTCAATTCCTTTACTAAATATTATAAGATTTCGGTTCCTGAGAAGCATGTGGATGTTCAGGACCAGTGTAAACTTTTAAGTGTTTCAATAATTTTCTTCCCAAACTATTATGTGGGAGCATTCCTTTTACTGCTTTATAAATAATTTTCTCAGGTTGAGTTGAACGAAGGTGAGACAATGAAACCTGTTTGTCTGCACCAGGATAACCAGAGTGACTAAAATATTTTTTTTGGTTTTCTTTGTTCCCTGAAACCGCAACTTTCTCAGCATTTATTACTATAACAAAATCACCCATATCTAAATTAGGTGTATAAAAAGGCTTCCTCTTCCCTCTAATCACCTGAGCTATTTCTGATGCAAGTCGCCCTAATGTTCTGCTATCAGCATCAACGATATACCAATCTCTTTTTATTTCATCTTTCTTAATTGAACTTGTTAGCATAATTGTCCTTTATATAAGATACAGCCAAGAAATTTATAACATTGTCTAATATCTAGGCAAGGAATTAAGTGAAATAATGAAAAAAAATTTAGATAATAAAAAAACATTTAGTCATAAAAATAATCATTATTAAATTTAAATCTTAAATCAATCATAAAATAGATAAGAAGAAGGGGACTATGTCTGCTGTAATAAAATATTGTGGATTAAGATTTTTTTTGTTTATGCAAATATTTATAATAAGTTGCTCAAATAATTGTGGGGAGATCTTTTCATCAAGAACTTTTACTTTCACCTATTCAGTTAACATCGAACCTTCTAATGGGAAAAAACTTGAACTTTGGCTTCCTGTCCCTCAATCAAATGAAGTCCAAACCATAGCTAACCTAAGTTTTGATGCAAATGGTCTTGATTATACTTTAAAGCAGGAAAAAAAACATGGAAATAAATATATGTACATATATGCTGAAGAAGGAACTAGATTGCCGGTAGAGATATCAATGAATTTTGAAGTAAATCGACAAGAACATGAAAATATAATCTACAATGGAGTGGATCCTACTAATTATCTCACTTCTTATTCAATGGTACCCACCGGTGATATTTTCTCTAAAATAATTTTAGAGAATAATTTTTCTTTAGAAAATGTTCGTGCTATATATGATTATGTTTTAAGTGGGATGCATTATGGAAAGCCAAAGGATGTAACGGATGATGATCCATATTATTCAGGGAAGAACCCAAAAACAGAGCAAGAATGGCTTCCTAATAATAGTAGCTATGGATTAAAGGAAGTTTCAATAGATGAGGTGGTCTCTTTGTATAAGGAATCTAAAATTACTGATGGAAGCTATACCTTTGGAAATGGAAATTCAATTTATGCTTGTGATATTGGTGTGGGAAATTGTACAGACTATCACTCCTATTTTATGTCACTAGATAGAACCCTTGGAATACCAGCTCGCTTTCATATGGGATTTTCTATTCCATCTAATTCAGGGGGTGAAATAACTGGGTATCACTGCTGGTCTGATTATTACATCGAAGGAGAGGGGTGGTCCCCCGTAGACATATCTGAAGCCGATAAAGATCCTAGTAGACAAGACTATTTCTTTGGCACTGTTTGCGAGAATAGAGTGGAGATGATGCTTGGAAGAGATTTTATACTTGATGAATATAATAATGGATTAGTGAACTTATTTATTTATCCACTTCTCGAAGTTGATGATATCAAATCAAAAAAATTTACTACAACTTTCACCTATAAGGATAAATAGTAATGGGAATTCTAAATGCTGTATTGGTTCTTGGTGTTGGATATATTATTTTATTTGGATTAAAAGATCGAGA
>Ga0114996_10004136_pt1 | contig 17601 bp, 13 predicted proteins | sample ArcticOcean_MG_C_4_FD_87039 | JGI IMG/M metagenome (GOLD analysis project Ga0114996, IMG submission 87039) | Marine microbial communities from western Arctic Ocean - ArcticOcean_MG_CB4_134 | ecosystem: Environmental > Aquatic > Marine > Oceanic | place: Arctic Ocean: Canada Basin | collected...
GGAGCTTGGCCCTCTCCTGCCGGATCTTCTCCCACTGCCCCGTGTCTTCCACCAGCACCACCGACGCCTCGGCGTGGTGGACGATGTACTGGACCTCGGTCGCCGAGCACGTGGTGTAGATCCCCGCAGGCACCGCACCGATCGCCATCGCGCCGACGTCAAAGCATACCCACTCGGGCCGATTGAATCCGAGAATGCAGACCGCGCCTCCCGCCTCGACACCGAGCCCAATGAGTGCCCGTGCGACGACTCGAGTCTGGGCCGCGAAATCCGCCCAGGAAGTGGCCTCCCACGCCGCTCCGTTCTTGACGAAATAGGCGGGGGAATCGCCCCTGGTCCTGCCTTGCTCAAACAACCGACTGGGAATGCTCTCGATGACCATGGGCTTCGTGCTCCTCGCGCGGGTCAATGATTTGGAAACGGTCGCGAGCCTAGACGTCCGGCCCTGATCCGTCAACCAAAGCAGGCGGCGAAGCCCTGCCTCATGCCCCCCCCAAAACCCGCGTCTCCCGGAACCTGGCGACGGTCAGGAAGAGCGCGAGGAGGACCGCCGCACCTCCAGCCCCACCCCTCGAGGTGGAGCGGCACCCACTGGAGGCCCCTTCGTCCAGGACAGGCTCCTCGGTAATGGCACCCGGGGGGGTGCCTCCCGAGGGCGGCGGCGAGACCTCCCCGGCCGGGTCCTTCACGAACAAGGCCTCGTCCCATAGGAGGTCCACCCAATGGTCCTGACCCGGGAGTACTTCCACCGTCTCGACATCGCTGGTGTGTCCGGGAGGGGCCGCCATGACCTCGACGACTCCTGGCGCGACGTCCTCGAAGACATAGAACCCATCGTCCGCCGAGAGAGACTCGAGCCCCGTCGAGAGCGCGACCCGTGCGCCCGAGACTGCGAAGCCCTCGACGTCGACGACGTACCCGAGGACCCTGCCAGGGCCGGCCACGTCGCCCTCGCCGGTCTCCTCGCCGGTCTCCTCGCCGGTCTCCTCGCCGGTCTCCTCGCCGGTCTCCTCGCCGGTCTCCTCGCCGGTCTCCTCGCCCATCTCTGCGCCCGTCTCTGCGCCCGTCTCTGCGCCCGTCTCCTCGCCGGTCTCCTCACCCATCTCTGCGCCCGTCTCTGCGCCCGTCTCCTCGGCTGCGGTCTCCTCGCCCGTGGAGAGCCCCGCCTCGAGCGCCGAGATATGCGCCTCGACGCGCTCCATGTAATCGTCCCAGTCCCAGAAGTCGCCAGGGTCCGTATGGCAACCGGCCCCGCCGCCGGAGTACGGACAGCCCGGCACCTCGTCATGACCGATGATCAGTTCCCGGGTGGGCGCGATACCATGGCGCCAGCAAATGTCCGCCGTCAGGGCCGCTGAGGCCTCGTACATCGCGTCGGTGTAGTTGAAGGGATCGTCGACGAAGCCCTCGTGCTCGATCCCGACCGAAGCCACGTTGGTGGCCCAGTGGCCCGCGTGCCAGCCGATATCCGACTCCGCCACGCATTGGGTGACGTCGCCTTCGTGGGAAATCACGTAATGCGCGCTCACCTCTGCGCTGCAGTTCGCGAACCAGGAGATGGCCCCCGCATACGATCCCTGCACGGTGTGGATCACGACCATCTCGACCGCGCCGGCCTCCCTATCCGCTTGCGTGAAGTTGCTGGAACAAGCGGGCTCGACCTCGGCGCTGACATGGTCTGGCTCCGTGAGGAGGAGGCCCTCCACGCTCGCCAGTGGATCCGCCACGGGGACCTCCGTGCATCCAAGGGTCACTCCCGCGACCATGATCCCAATGACTGTGCGCATTCCCAAGCTCCTACATCCACCCTAAACTCCCGACATTCTGGACCACGAGTGACCGCCGCGTCCAACCGGGTCGGTTTGACACCCTGGAATCTCAACCCGTAGATTGCTCGAAATCGTCGTCGCCGAATGGAAAGGACCCTTCATGCGCTTCTTCGCTGCCCTTGGAATCTCCGCCGCCGGGTTCATCCTGATGGCCTGCCCCTCCCCATCCGGCGATTCAGCCCCCGGCGCAAGCCAGAACGCGCCGGCTGCCAGCGTTTCCCAATCCCCCCGCCCCCTGCCCATCGACCCCAGCGTGACGGCGTGGACGCCGCTCCCGGATCGGACGGCGGAAGCGAACGCGAGGACCCCCTGGGACAACTTCGCCATGGACGACGCCCTCGCCCAAAAATTCCGGGCCGACGGACGAAGCGCGCCCTTCCCCCGAAAATGGACATCGTGGGAGGCGTACAAGATGGACTTCGTAGGCGCCCTGCTCCGCGAAGGAAAGGTGGACTTCACGGTCGTGGACGGACTCTACCGCGGCGAGATGCTGGGATGGCGGGAGCATGGGGAGATCGTCGCGCTCCTCCAAAAACACGTCGATAAAGGGGGCGGTGATCCCGCCCAGAAGGCCCATTTCATCACCGGCCTGATCCACATCGGATTTGACGACGAGGCGCTCACCATCGCCGAGACCTACTCGAAGGAGCCGTGGTTCGCGAAGAGCTGGGACGTGAACTTCTATCTCGGGGCTCTGCACTTTCGTCATCGACGCTACACCGAGGCGCTCCCCTACCTCGAGCGGGCCGAGACCCTGCACCCCGACCCCTGGGCGCGGATCTGGTTGATGCTCGCCCTGACCAGCGTCCCCGGCGAAGAGGCCGCAAAGAGGCGGGACGCGCTTTTCGACTACGGTCCCCACATGGGCAGCACCGACGCCACTGGATTCCCTTTCCGGGACATCGCTGACAGCCTCGGCATTCGGCGTTGGCACCTCGCCGGTGCGCTCTCCTTTATCGACGTGAACAACGACACCTATCTCGACTTCGTGGCCAATGGAGTGTGGGCCTCCCCGGAGCTCTACATCTTTCGACCCGGAGAGGGGTATGTCCTCACCGCCGACGAGACCCTCCAGGGCATCTCCAACACACCGCCGGGATCGGTCGCCGCCGACTTCGACAACGACGGATGGACCGACCTCTTCATGACGCGGGCAGCCTGGTTGAGTGGAGGCCCGAACCGGCTCCTGAAAAACAACAAGGGGAAAGGGTTCGTAGACATGAGCGAGCGCGGGGACGTCGCTCTTGCGTTTCAAAACTCCTGCGGAGCGACCGCTATCGACTACGACCGCGACGGCCTTGTGGATCTCGCCGTCACAGGCACCTCTGGAGGCACGCTGCGCCTCCTCCACAACGAGGGCGACTTCACCTTCAAGGACACGACCGCCGCCGCCGGGATCCAGGAGCTCACGGCGATCACCATCGGGATCGCCTCAGGAGACGTGAACAACGACGGATGGACCGACCTCTTCGTCAACAGCGTCAGCCCAAGGGAAGGCGAGGAGTTCCGCCCCTGGGATCCCAGCGGACTGCCCTCCACCAAGAAGAACATGGCGCCGGACGCGCTCTACATCAATCAGGGAGACGGGACCTTCGTCAATCGCGCGGTGGAGTCCGGGGTTCAGTTTGGAACGCCCGTCGGCTTCGCGAGCTGGATGTTCGACTACGACAACGACGGCGATCTCGACATCTTCGCCGCGAATTTCGTGGAAAATCCCGACCATGTCCTCGAGGGCTTCCAGAAGGTCCGAGCGCAGGAGGGCCTGTACAAGGCCGCCGCGCTCTATCAAAACGACGGATCCGGCAAGTTCAAGAACGTGTCCAGCGAGGTCGGATTCATCCCCGCGAGCATCATGGGCGCGACCTTTCTCGACATCGATCTGGACGGCGATTTCGACGTCGTCCAGGGCCCCGGTCGCCACGCCCTCGAGAACGCGCAGCCACTCTTCATCTATCGAAACGACGGGGGAAAGCGCTTCACGAACATCACGCCCCTCGACGATCCCCATTTCTTTGGGAAGTTCCACGGGATGGCGAGCGCCGATCTGGACCGGGACGGCGACCCGGACCTCTACATCAACAACGGCGGGGTCCTGCTGAGCGACCGATGGCGGGACATGGTCCTCGAGAACACCACCACCGGGAAGCACTGGATCCACCTGCGGCTCGAGGGGACGAAGAGCAATCGCTCGGCCATCGGCAGCCGAGTGACCGTCCACGTAGGCGACCGTCTCATCATGCAGGAGGTCGCCGCAGGACAGGGATTCTCGTCCACGAACAGTCCCTATCTGATCTTCGGCCTTGGAGACGCCACGAGCGTGGATCGGGTCACCATTCGCTGGACCAACGGAGAAGTCCAGGAGCTCTCTGCGCTCGCCGCAGACCAGGCGATCGTGGTGAAGGAGGGCGACGCGAACCTCCGCCGCGTCTACTGATTCAGGGCTTGGCGCGGGGCGCCGCATGACGCCCGCCACTTCTTCCCCGCCGCCCCGTCGATCACTGCTTCAAGCAGGACTGAAGATGGATGTGGCAGGGCCCTTCCTTCACCGACGCCTGCTGGCATTCCTTCCCGCCGAAGGGGCATAGACCGAACATGCACTTGGTCAACTCGAGGAAGGCGCCCTGGGAGTCCAATGTGGCCTCCGAGAAGCAGTCCATGGGGCAGAAGCTCTCTGATTGGGGACAGTTCTTCACGCATCCACCCAGGCTCCAGCAGCCGCTTTGCCCGGTCAGACACTCCGTATAGGGGACAATGCAGGTCTCCCGGAGGCATTCCGCCCAGCAGATGAATGCCATGGGCGAGAATGTATCCGTGGGGGGATTGCAGTAGCCGCATGTGTCAAGCGCGCACTCCTGGAGATCCCACGCGTGTGTCTGCGCCGCGTCGTCCAGCTTCGACACGCACGAGGCGAGGCATTGATCGTCCGTGACCTGACAGGTGATAAAGCAGCCGCCGAACGCACAGGAACCCGGCTCGGGCTCCGCCGGCACGCAAGTCCCCTCGGGTCCGCAGGCAAATCCCGATGGGCACAGGCCACAGGAACCGCCGCATGCATCGCTTCCGCACTCACGCCCCGCGCAATCCACGACACAATCCTCTCCAAAATCCCCCGTGATCTCCCTCCATGCGACGATGCGATCCTGCTCCACCTCCACCAGCTCCGGAGAGGCCTCCGGCGGGGCATCAGCCGCGCCGCACGCAGCCACAAACGACAGCACAAGGAGCAAAAACGGAGTCCAGTTCAAAAATTTCATCCACACCTCATGGGGGTCGCTCACCGAGAGCCCGGGACGCGCACACCATCGCCGCTGTCTTCAGTCTAGCGGCAGGAGTGCCCAACTTCACGCCCGGGGGGAGAACGCCCTCCCCCGCATACGCCACGGACTCATTCGATGACGAACGTGCACGTGTCGAACAGAACCTTGCACTCGTCCTCGCGGGCCCTCTGTATGCAGTCGGGGCCACCCCCCTCACAGACCGTGAGGCTGCACAGGAGATAATCGACGAAGCTGCTCTTGGCTCCAATGGTACCGTGACTGAAGCACTCCACGTAGCACGCGGAGCCCGTGAAGGGAGGGCATCCATTCATGCACTGAGCGACCTGGGTGCACCCCTGTTCGCCCACGAAACAATTCTTCGACGCCGCTTGGCAATGGTCGACCATCCCGCTAGCCCAGCACACCAGATACGCCTGGTCCAGCGGCACATTCACACCACACCCGACCGACTGCTCCATGGCGCACTGCAGGAGCTCCAAGCCCAGGGCGCCCACGGGCACCTCCTCGTCCTCAATACACTCTTCGAGACAAATGACATTCGTGACGTCGCACTTGTGCAGACACTCGCTGCCCGCGCAGGCATCCACAGCGGATTCACCGCAGACTCCCTCGTCAGAGCACTCCTCAGCAGAGCTGCAGCTTCCGCAGCTGCCTCCACACCCGTCGGGACCGCATTCCCTATCCTCGCATTGCGCACGACAGTCGCCCCCGGTGTCACCCCAGGGCCTCGAGTTGTCGAAGTCCACATCCACGAACGGTCCCACCTCGTCCCCCACGGGGGCCGTGCATCCAGCCCCTGCGAGCAGGACGAGGAGTCCCCATCCGACAGCCCAGAACATCGGTCTACCCATCACGGCACCTCCTCGCACTCCGCCGAGGCGCTGAGACCCGCCTCCTCGAGGAGAGAATGGATGAGTCCCTTCATCCCATCGATCGAATGCGCCTGTGTGACCATTCTAACGACCCCCGATCCGTCGACGATCACGTTGAGCGGGAAGACGCTCACGCTGGACTGATCGACAAAGAGCGTGCTCGTCATGGAATGGTCCGAGACGGAGGGAAAGCTGAGCTGTGCCACCGCAGGCAGCACTGCCCCGAAGGGGTCCACTGGCTTCGCGTTCACCGCAAACACCTGGACCCCTCCGCATTTCATGGGTTTCCAGATGGCCTCCTCGATCTCCGGCAACTCCAGAGGACACGTGGGTCAGAAGGTCGCGTAGTAGCTCAGCAACGTCACATGACCGCTGAACATGTCCGGGGCGAGGAGGACCTGCCCCGTTTCAGGGCTCACAAAGGAAGAGACCGGAAAATCATCCCCCGGCCCCAATCCCGCGAACCCTGCGCGCACCGCCAACTGGACAACGCCTTCATCCGGGTCATTGGTCGCAAAGGTGATCGTTCCCTCGGTGGGGCCCTCGACAGCCTGTTGGGTCACTTCCACCAGGGCCATGGCCCCGGGGGCCAACTCGAAGGATCCCAACCCGCAACTCGCGTCCCCGTCGCCACTGCATTCCACCTCGAGGGGAAGATGCCCCTGATTGGTGACGACCACGCCCCCGACAGCGAAACCGTCGCCGCCTGTCCCCAGATCGAGCTCGTGATCCGAGAGATGAAACTCAGGCGCCACAGCTCCCGGGACGAGACGAAAGACCTGCAGCGAATGCCATTCCCCACCGAGCGTCCACTCCTTGAATGCCCCCACGGCGAGGAATCGGGAGAACGCCTTGTCCGTCACACCCGACTCCGTAGCCAAGAGGATTGGGTGGAGCAGGTCCGAGACATCGTAGATCGCGATGGCTTCCCAGGTGGCGACGTCGATCCGAGTGCCGGTCGCAGCGAGATCCATGGCTGTCCCGTACACGGGGACCGTCGAGATGAGCACTGGACTGCTGACGTCCGCGACGTTGATCAGGTGCACCCCAGCGCTGCCCGCGGCCACGGCGATGTGAACCCCATCCTCGAGAAAGACCACCTCCCGGGGAACTCCGGGCACCTCCAGTTGGCTCCAGCGGACCATCGTCTCGGGCTGAGAGACATCGACCAGGTGTACGGAACCGCCCGCATCGGCGACCACCGCAACATCCCCCGAGATGGCGACAGACCAGGCATTGGTGAAGCCCGGCAACGTCCCGAGAAGTTCGAGATCGCCCGGGACGATCCGGAAGACCATGACCCCCGCGTCCTTCGCCGCGGCGAAGAGCAGGTCTCCAACGACCTCCAGTCGCTCGAACCACACGTTCGGCGCGTGATACCATGACCAAATCGGAAGCTGCGTCGCGGGCGCCTCCAGAGACGCGACCTCCGGGACCTCCACTTCCAGGATCACGACATAGCCGTTGGGCGCCGGTTCGTCTCCGTGATGCGCGCCTGCGACGTAGAATCGGTCCTCGGCCCCCCCGATGGCGCTCGCCTCGACATCGGCCACGTGCTGCACATGACTCGCCTGGAAGCCGATGAATGACGTCCCTTCAAGAGGCGCGAACTCCGTGTGGCGCACCCAAAACTCGGGCGCGCTGGGATCTGCGAGGTCGACGAGCTGAATCCCCTGCACGTTGGTCGCGACCCAGGCGTACCCCTTCTCTTTCACCACGTCGACGTCGAGCACCTCCACGAAGAACTCGCTCCCGCCCGCGATCGCGATGAGCTCTGCAGGGTCCTCAATCGGCGTGTCTGGAGCACACACGGGGGGACACGCTCCGGTTTCCGGGGGAGACTCCACCTCGGCACACCCCACCACCAACGCTGCCGAGGCAGCGAGGCATCCCGCGATTCGCTGCCATGCCATCCAACCCATTCCTACCTCTGCACCACGACGTGCGGATTCACCCGTAGATCCTCCGCGTTCAATCACTCTCCCCCCAGCCACCTGGAGTCTCTGAGGTCCGCTCTCATCACACGCTACCTCGTCAACACGATCCGTTGATTGACCCCGACGTCTTCCACCTCGGACCAGAGCCCATCCGGCCAGCGAATCGCGATGGTCACCGGACCGATTTCATCGCCGAGTCCGAAATGCGCCGTGAGCTCCGAGTGCCCATCGCGGCCCTGTCCGCCATACAGGTCCCGCCACCGCGGGGCGCCACTGGCGCCAGTCACGACCACGCGAGCGCCGAACGAGGGGCGAAGCGCGGAATCCCGAGCGACGATGGAGATCCAGTGGCCCTGGGCGGAGGCATCATTCCAATACACGCTGAGCTGGCGATTCTCGATCAGCGCCACGTCCACCTTCCCGTCCCGATCCAAATCGCCGTGCGCGACAGAGACGGCGGAGCGCAGATAGCTATTGGGCTTCTCGAGCGGAATTTGCACGTTGCTGAACTTCCCGCTCCCGTCGTTGTTGAGCAGAAAGTGGGTCTGTGGCGGATCTCCCGGGAGGTATTGCTTGCAGAGATTCTCCGAGTTCCATCCTCCGGGACCCGTGACGAAGCTGTTGGAGACGAAGATGTCCATGTCCCCGTCCTGCTCGAGATCAAAGGCCGCGACGCCCCAGCCATAGCCACGATCGGTAATCGAACCGACCTCACTGGGAATGGAGTGGTCCTCGAACACGCCGCAGCCCACGCCCCGCCAGAGCTGGTCCGGCCCGGTATCCGAAACGTAGAGATCACGAATGCCATCTCCGTCAAAGTCCTCCACAGCGAGCCCCATGGCGTGATTGTAGAGCGCGATCCCGCTCGCAGCGGTAGCGTCTTTCAGCCCTCCGCTGCTCCCGCTCATCAGCACCGTGTTCTCCGAATAGTCTCCGGTGATGACCACATCCCCCCGTCCATCGTCGTTGTAGTCCGCGACATGCGCGGCCCAGACCGGCCCCCTCGCGTGCTCTGCGAGCCCAGATGGACAGAGCCCGGGGCTCGCGGGCACATAACGCCCGCCGACGCTCTGGTAGCAATCAATCCGCGCAGGAATGGGAAAGGGGCGGTCGAAGACGATGTCCCCGCCCCCGCCGAGGTCATGGTCCGCAGACACGACGTCTTCACATGCGCCATTGCTCACGTCCGCGAACGTCCCAGCGATCAAGTCGATCGGAGGCTTCCCGTCGAGGTCGTAGAGGATCAGCGTGGTCGTTCGATTCTCGGGGGGCTCGTCGCCCATCTCGAGGAGCTCCCCGAAGGGCTGGAATTGACGCGGAGACAGCTGAATCAAGGCAGCGACATCTCTCTCCACGGTCCCCATCAGGACGTCGAGGAGTCCATCGTTGTCGATATCGCCGACCGTGCAACCCGTCGTGGGCGTCACCCCCGACGGGAATTGAATCTTCTCCCGCACGAAGCGACGGCCCTCCATCCCCCACCAGATCTCAGCGCCACCGACGAGGCCCAACACAGGGTCGTAGGACTTGACCACCGTAAGCAGGTCGACATGCCCATCCCCGTCCATGTCTTCGACGACAAGGCATTCGTTCTCGACGGTGTCTTCGCCCAATCGCTCCACCGTAAAGGGGTTCGACTGAAGGGGCGCGCTGGTCGAAGTGGGCGGCGCCTTCCGGACGGAGCACGTGCCGACAGGACTCCAGGCGGGCGGGGACTTCTCACACCCCATCGCCCACAGCGTGAGCAGGACACAGCCCCACCTGCACACGTGTGCTCTTCGAACGCCTGTTGTGGAATGGACTGTGTTCATCGCGGGTCACTCCCTCCCGGGCGATTCATTGTCCCCTATTCGATCCCGCGATTCAATTCCGGATCCCCCATCGCCGCAGAGCGCACATGGACGGTGCCGGGATGCCCTGCCTACCTCTGGACCACTATCCGCTGGTTGACCTGGACATCCGTGTTCTGGGTCCACTTGCCATCCGGCCAACGAATCAGGACATCCACGGAACCGTCACTGGCTCCCAGCCCGAAATGCGCTGCGAGTTCGGAATGACCGTCCCGTCCATGAGCCCCGTAGACATCTCTCCACCGGAGCCTGCCATCCTTGCTCCGTACGGCGACGCGTGCTCCCAGCGACGGTCGAAGTGGCGCATCCCTCGCGACAATGGAAATCCAGCTGCCGTGTCGGACCGCCTCATTCCAATACACCGTCATCTGTCGATTCTCCATGGCGACCACATCGACATCCCCATCATTGTCCAGGTCGCCATGGGCGATGCTCACCGGAGCGCGGGTGAAGTGATAGGACTCTTGAAGAGGGATCTCCACGTTCGTGAACTCACCGAACCCGTTGTTGTGGAGGAAGAACATGGTCTGTGGAGGATCGCTGAGCGTGTTCTGCTGACAGAAGTTCTCCGCAAGCCACCCCTCGTCCGCCACCACCACGCTGTTGGACACAAAGATGTCGATGTCCCCGTCCTGCTCGAGATCGAAGGCCGCGACGCCCCAGCCGTATCCCCGATCCGTGGCGGGCCCGACCTGGCTCTCCATGGACACGTCCTCGAAGCTCCCGCACCCCTGCCCCGCCCAGAGCTGATCCGGGCCAGTGTCCGACACATAGAGGTCCCGCATGCCGTCCCCGTCGAAATCCTCGAGGGCGAACCCCATGGCGTGATTGTAGACGCCGATCCCCGCCTGCTCCGTGGCGAGATCCAGTCCAATCGACCCATTGGACATCAACGCGATGTTCTCCGAGTAATCCCCCGAGAAGAGGATGTCGCCCCGTCCATCATCGTCCAGGTCCCCGACCTTCGCCGTCCACACGGGGCCTCGGGGCGCGTCACGCAGAGACGCAGGGCAGAGCCCGGGAGCGGCCACGCGATACCCCCCCTGCTTCGCCTGGAGGCAATGAATGCGGGCCTCCATGCGGATGTACTGTTCGTGCCAGATGTCCCCTCCCTCCCCGGGGTCCTCAGCAGGGCCCACGCACGTCAGATTCCCAAACGACGCCATGGTCCCCACCAGAAGGTCCAGAGGCGGGACCCCGTCGAGATCGTAGGGGACCAGCACCGTGAAGCGCTGGCCATCGAAGGACTCATCGACCTCCACGAGGTCGATATAGGGCTCCAGTTTGCCAGGAGATGTCTGGAGCAGCGCAGCCACATTGCCTTCGACCGTCCCCATCAACACGTCCAGCAGACCATCTCCATCGACATCGACAGCGGTACATCCCGTGGTAGGAGTCGTCCCGACGGGGAACGGGACATCCTCCTGCACGAACTCCCGATCGCCTCGCCCCCACCACATCCGGGCACTTCCTGCGAGCCCCTTGACGCCATCGTAGACCTTGACGGCCCCGAGGATGTCGACATGTCCATCCCCGTCGATATCCTCGACCACCACGCATTCCGCCTCCAGGTCCTTCTCCCCCAGACGTTGAACATCGAAGGGCTGAGCTTGCAGGGGAGCGTTCGACACCACAGGGGGAGCCGCACGATCGTGGCAAGGCCCCACGACGCCGCCCCCAGCGTTCCCGCCGCTGCACCCACTCACGAGTCCCAGGACGAGTCCGAGCCCTCCTGTTCTCACAAGAAGTGCACGCCTGATTGGTGAGATCCAAGGATGATTCATCCCGTCTACCTGCCCATCAAAGTTCTATTGTCGCCAACGACGTCCTGTGATTCAATCCCCGGGATGTCAGGCCGCCCCCCGATCCTCGCCCAGTTCACCGCGCCGATCCTCCTGGCCGCGCTCCTCGCTCTTGCCCCACACTGCGCCGCTCCCCAGACAAGCGACGTCGACACTGTGACCAGCCAGCACCCGGAGCGGACGCTCCATATCGCAGCGATCAACGACTTTCATGGGGCCTTCTTCGAGACCCCACACCCGACGGATCCGGCCCTGGCCATGGGGGGACTCCCCTGGGTGAGCAGCACCATCCGCGCCATGCGCTCCGAGCACCCCGACCTGCTCCTCCTCGATGGAGGAGACCTCTTCCAGGGATCCTGGCCCGTGAACGCGACCCGGGGCCGGGCGATGGTCGAGGCATTTCATCTCCTCGGCGTGGACGCGACATGCGTCGGCAATCACGAATTCGACTACGGCCCGACCCCCACTGGAGGGCACCCCCTGCGGGGCGCTCTCGAAGCTGCCGCCGAGGCCGCTCGCTTTCACTGGCTGGCCGCCAACGTGCTCGAGCGCGACGTGGACACGGACGCCCGCCGCCAGTGGGCACCCAGCGGGATCACGCCCTCCGTGTTGATGGAGCGAAGCGGCGTGCGCATCGGGCTCATCGGAATCTCCACACAGGACACTCCCCAGACCACGCTCTCCGCCCACGTCGCAGACCTCGTCTTCACAGACCCCGTTGAGACCGTGCGGACCCTCTCCACCGAGCTTCGGGGCCAGGGGGCCGAGGTCATCATCGTGCTCGCCCACATCACCGGAAACTGCGATCCCCCCGATCATTTCGCTGCTCCCCCGATGGACTGCATGCCTGGAGGTGAGATGGGCCGTCTGCTCACGGAGCTTCCGCGAGGCACGATCGATGTCCTGATCGCCGGGCACGCCCACACGCTCCTCGCGCAGCGAATCGGCGACACATTCGTCCTCGAGAACCGCGCGAAGGGTCAGGCGATCGGGAGACTCGACCTGGTCGTCGGGCCCCAGGGCGTCCTCCACGATGCGTCGCGAATGCATCCACCGACGCCCATCGTCCACCCTCCCGCTCACGGGGGATGCGGTCGAGACAAGTCCAGCGATGTCTCCGCGAGGATTGGACCGTACACGCTGCAGTCGGACCCGCACGCTGCGGCCCTGATCGCACGCATCGAGGAGGAGACGGGGAGCCTCTGCGAGCGCGTCGGCTGCGCCGACGGCGCGCTCCTTCGAGACCGACACGCAGAGTCTCCCCTCGGAAGCCTGGTCGCAGACGCGATGCGACGGCCCTGGCCAGACGCGGACGTATTCATCACCAACTCCGGGGGCCTCCGGGCGGATCTTCCTGCAGGCGACATTCTCCGGGAACATATCCATGCTGTGATGCCCTTCAACAATCGCGTACGACTCCTTCACATGCCCGGACGTGCCCTCCGCCGCTTCCTCGAAATCGGTACGAGCGGGGCGCATGGTCTCCTCCAGCTCTCGGGCGCCCGGGTACGATTCGATCCCCACCAGAAGCAGGGCCATGACCTCGACGGGGACGGATCCATCGCGACGTGGGAGCGCCTCCGTCTGTGCGAAGCCTGGGTCGGCGAGGAGCCCCTCGATGACCAACGGCAGTATCGAGTGGTCACCACCGACTTCATCCCCACCGGTGGCGATCACTATGGCCCCGCCTTCGACGAGGCGACGTTCGTCGCGGAGGGCCCCCTGTTGAGAGAGTTGATCACCGACTTCATCCAGGAACTGAGCGCCTGCGTGCCGGACCCGGCCAGCGCGCCCACCCGCTCCCCGAGAATTCGCGCCGGGAAGTGCAGCCCCGCCCCTTGACGCCATGATCCACCCCCCGGATTGCGGGCGCCGCGCACGGCGAGCGCCACCTCGGACCGCTTCCTCGTGAAGAGCCGGCTCAATTCAGGAAGCACTGATTGATCTCGACGACGCAGGGCCCCTCTCCTCGTTCCAGCGCATTGCGAACCATCTGCTTCAGGTTGCAGGAAGAACCGGGTCCACATGCCCCAGCGATGCATTTGACGAGTCCAAGAAAGCTGGCATGCGCGGTGATCGTCGCCTCCATCAAGCAGGACTGCTCGCATTCGACCTGGAAGCCCCCCCCCCCTTCCGCTCGAATGAATGGCTGGTGGTTGCATTGTTGCGTGCAGCCGATCACGGCCCAGCACGTGTTGTCTCCGACGAGGCACTCCGGGTACTGAACGACGCACTCATCCACGAAACATTGGAGTTCACAGAGCGACTTCGGCATCCACGGATAACTCGTTGGTACGGCCTTCGCGCAGTGTAGACAGCTGGATTCCCCACATTCCGACACTTGCACGGCGACAGAGTCCTCTTCGACACCCAGCGCGGTCAGGCATTCGACCTGGCAATCGATGTCCCAGAGGACGCAGGTCGAAAAGCAATCGCGTCCCGGACACGCCTCCACAACCCGCGATTCAGAAGGGTCGTCGGGCACGCAGTTCCCCCCTGCAGCGCATTCCTCTCCTTCAGGGCACCACCCGCAGCTCCCCCCGCACCCGTCCGAGCCACACACGCGTCCGCCGCAGGCCGCCTCGCACGGTGGAACACGAACCACCACCTCGGCCCGCTCGAAGACCAGCCCCTCCGTAGACGCTGGAGACTCGCACCCCCCGAGGGCGGCGAAGAGGAGGAACCCCATGAGCCAGGCAACACGGGTTCGAAATGACGCGCTCAATATCCTCACCAGCCTGGCGTCATGCCTCAGAGGGCGCTCAAAAGACCCGCCCGTTGACGCCAACCGGGGGGTGAAACCGTTCAAGACGGGTAGGCTTGGATCATAGCACTTCCCGTGGAAGACCGCATCCGGTGGATTCACCCAGCCGATGCGGGAGCCCCTTGCTCATTCAGATGCCCTGACACGCATGGATCTTATCGGCACAGGCGCCCTGTCCTCTGGTCTCCGCCCGGAACAACTGCTCTTTGATGCAAGTCATATCGTCCGCGCACTGTTGAAATAGACACCAGATCAGATCCAGATAGGCGCTCTGTGCGTCGAACGTTGCAGAGATCCAGCACTGACTCACGCAGATGTCCTTTTCGACCTTCCCGCCCTGGACGCCTTCGAGTTTCTTCGTGCACGACTTGACACAAAGGGAGAGCCCCCAGCATCCACCCTCCCCAGTAACGCAGGAAGCGTGACGCTGCGTACACTCGTCGAAGAGACACTTCAGGTCGCAGAGCTGCTCCCCGTCCTCGCTGAGCCCCTGGCATGGGGAGAGGTTGCAGTCCTGCTCCTCGTCGTCGCTGGCTGCCTCGCATGGAGTACAGGGCTGGGCGATACACTCCAACGCCTCCACCTCGAGGGCTGACTCCTCCTGTGCGAGGGATCCTGCGCAGTCTGAGAGGCACTCTTCGTCCCAAAGGCCACATGTCCAGATGCAGTCCTTCACGGCGCAGCCCTCGTCCAGCTCTTCGCGGGTCCCGATCTCACAGGCCCCCTCGAGAGTGCAGAGTTCACCCTGCTCACAGACCCCACAAGATCCACCGCATCCATCCGGCCCGCAAAGCAGCCCCCCGCAAACGGCCTCACATGGAGGAGATTGCACGATCACCTCGATGGCCCCTCCCCCCTGGCGATCCAAGGGCCCCGGTCCTCCATACCCGCACCCCGTAGCGAGGAGGAACAACGAAAGGGAGAGAATCCGAACATCGACAATCCATCCTCCGATGCGCATCCACTCCAGGCCCATGACTGTCTCCCCAACGAACCTGCTCATCGCTGCACGATGATGCTCTGATTCACGTCGATCCCCGAGACACCCGACCATGTTCCGTCGGACCACCTCACGTCCACGCGGAGCGGGCCCGGCTCGTCCCCAAGACCGAAATGGGCCGCGATCTGAGAGTGTCCATCCCGACCGTGGGTTCCAAACAAATCACGCCAGCGGACCGCCCCGTCCCCGTCCGTGACCACAATCCGTGCCCCGACTGCGGGCGATGAACCGCCATCCCGCACCACCACGGAGAGGTGATTGCCCTGCCGAACTGCATCGTTCCAGTAAACGGTCAGCCGGCGAGCCTCAATGGTCACCAGGTCCACGTCTCCATCCAGATCCAGGTCGCCATGGCTCACTGGCACGGGCTTGCGGATCTGTGCGATGGGTGCCTCCAGAATCTGCGGCTGATTGCTGAAATGCCCTTGCCCATCGTTGAGGAGGAGGAAATGTGCTGGGGGCGGCTTCGCATCGCCCCCCGGCCCCAAGGTCGAGCACAGGGCCTCTTGTCCCCATCCCCCAGGCTCGGTGAGGAAGCTGTTCGCGACGAAGATGTCGAGATCTCCGTCCTGCTCGAGGTCGAAGGACGCCACTCCCCAGCCGTATCCGCGGTCAGTCTCCTGCGCCACCTGACTCACCCCAGAACGGTCCTCGAACACCCCACAACCCATTCCACCCCACAGTTGGTCAGCGCCTGCATCCGACACATAGAGGTCGCGTACTCCATCCCCGTCGAAATCCGCGACGGAGAACCCCATTCCATGGTTGTACTGGGCGATTCCCGCGGCGCTCGTCCGATTGACCAGCCCTCGGCCCCCGCTGGACATCAGGACAATGTTGGGTGCGTAGTCCCCGGCGAAAATCACATCGCCCACGCCGTCGTCATTGAAATCCGCTACGACTGCCCCCCAAACCGGTCCTTTCGAGAGATCCTGGAGGCCCTCAGGGCACAGCCCAGATTCCGCGAGGACGTATCGCCCTCCGATCGCCTGCATGCATAGAATGGAGGCCGGCAGGACGAAGTCCCTCTGCAACCTCACGTCGGTCCCTCCCCCTCGGTCCTCTTCCGCGCTGGGGCAGACGGCCGACAACGAAGGCTCTGCGTATGTTCCTGCCAGCAGATCCAGGGGAGGAATGCCATCGAGATCGTATAACACCAGGGTCGTGAACCTGCGCCCGACCAGGGACTCTGGGAGATCGGTCAAATGCACCACCGGCTCAAACTCACCCGGGGCGACCTGGATCAGAGCGGCGACATCTCCCTCCATGGTGCCGAGGAGAACATCCAACATTCCGTCCTCGTCCATGTCCCCCGCGATGCATCCTGTCACGGGGGTGGAGCCTCCGGGGAACAGGAATTCCTCGGATACGAAACGCCCCTTGCCCTGGCCGCGCCACAAGCGGACCTTGCCCAATAGACCCCCGATCGGATCATACGACTTGCGGGCGACGACGACGTCCACATGGCCATCCCCATCCAGGTCCTCAACGACGAGGCATTCCGCTTCGAGACCTTTCTCTCCAAGACGCTCGACCCGAAACGGTTCTGTTTGAAAAGACGCGTTGGTGCCATGGGCCGGAGGGGCTTCGCGCTGGGCGCAGTGCCCCACGACAGGCGTGTCCACCGCCGACCCCTGGCATGCGCCGGCAATCGACCCAAGAAAGAGAAGGAGCACAACTACGCTACTTCTCCCGAACAGGTGTCGCGTTGCCTTCCCCTTCATCTGGCCAATCCTGGTGTGCCCTTCCATCATCCCTCAAAGTGACCACGCACACAACACGAGGCTTGACCTGATGGGCCTCCATCGTGCGCAGGAACGTAGCCATGGAGGTACTTCAGCGCCCATTGGAACACCCGGTCTTAGCCCCAGGAACTATTTGAATCGGAACGTGTAGCGGTTCATCGTGGCGTAGGGATCCGGCCACGGGAGAGCGTGCTCGAGTTCATCCGCGGCGTGTCGCGTCCAGTAGGGATCATAGAGGTGGGCGCGTGCGATGACGCAGAGGTCTGCTCGACCCGCCGCGAGGATGCTGTTGGCGTCCCCATAAGAGGAGATGCCACCGACGGTCATGGTGGGCAGCCCCAGCTCGAGACGGATGCGCTCTGAAAACGGCGTCTGGAAGAGGCGGCCGTACACTGGCTGTTCATGGGAGACGGTCTGTCCGGTGGAGACGTCGACGATGTCCACCCCATGCGCCTGGAGCATCCGGGCGATCTCCACCGCGTCATCCCCGGTCGTTCCGCCCTCGGCCCAGTCGGTCGCTGAGA
>Ga0114996_10004138_pt1 | contig 17593 bp, 11 predicted proteins | sample ArcticOcean_MG_C_4_FD_87039 | JGI IMG/M metagenome (GOLD analysis project Ga0114996, IMG submission 87039) | Marine microbial communities from western Arctic Ocean - ArcticOcean_MG_CB4_134 | ecosystem: Environmental > Aquatic > Marine > Oceanic | place: Arctic Ocean: Canada Basin | collected...
AGGCCCTTTGACGTCGGAAACAAAAGTTTTAGTTTAATTCCCCCCCACAAATCACCTTTCGAGACGAGGTGCTCTGCACGAATGTTTTCAACTTCCCGAGGCCTGGACTCATTCGACCAGTATCTGCAGGACGTCGAGAAGTACCCCCTCATTCAGGATCCGGCAGAAGAACGGGCCCTGGCACGTCGAGCCCGGGCCGGTGACAAAGAGGCCGCTGAGCGACTCGTAACCGCCAATCTCCGGTTCGTTATTTCTTATGTGAAGAAGTATCAGGGGCGTGGCCTGAGGCTCGCCGAACTCGTGTGCATCGGCAACGAGGGGCTACTGAAAGCGGTCAAGAAGTTCGACCCCGACAAGGGTGTCAAATTTATTTCGTACGCGGTCTGGTGGATCCGCCAAACCGTACTGCAGGCGCTGGCGGAGCAAACCCGGTCGGTTCGAATTCCTCTCAATCAGAATTCCAACCTCGCCAAGCTCGCCCGGGTCGATACAGCCCTCACACAACAACTCGGCCGCTCCCCCACCATCCAGGAAATCTCCCGGGAAATGGAGGAGCCGATCGAAACGATCCGTGCCCTTCGAAGAGTAGCTGCCAGCGAATTGAGCCTCGATGCTCCCATCGACCGGAGTGACGGAAACAGCACGAGCTTCGGTGAGCGCTTTGCCGGGATCGAGGCCACCGATATCGAAGAGGACGTTGAAGCGATCGCGCGCAGGCAGTTCCTCGATACGATGTTCGACAGCTATCTCAGCGAGCGGGAGAGGAAGATCCTTTACCTGTACTACGGCTTGGACGACGGTGAAGAGCGTACGCTCGAGGAGATCGGATCACTGCTCGGTGTGACCCGAGAGCGGATCCGGCAGATTCGGAACCGCGCCTTCGAGAAGCTGCGAGAGAGTCCGCACGGCGCTTCGCTGTCCGGATTTTGGAGCAACTGACACGGCGGATATACCCACCCCCTTTTCCAATCACCCTTCTAGGGCCCCGTCACACCAGACGGGGCTTTTTTCTTGCTCCCAAGAACGGACAGATCTCCGCGGGCGCTGAGCGCGGAAAGCGGGCCTTGGGAACCGGTTCCAGGTGCTCGACGTACCACCCCCGTGGCGCTCCCCAATATCCTGATTCGCCCAGTGGCGACGATCTTGAGTCTGATCACGGTTCTTCTCTGGCCGTGCGTAGGGAGCGGACAGATCCAGGAGGCCCAGTCTGCATGGAACGGTGAGAGGGCACTCGAACTCGTGGGGCAAGCCCGAAGCCTCCGCCAGGCTGCCGCGATCGACTCGTCCTTTCAGGCCTACCAGGCCGATGCACGCGGCTACGTATACTTCTTTCTCGATCGCAGCGACAGCGACGAACGCACGCTGATAAAGACCGACCAGGTGGCCCTCGAGCTCTTTTGGAAGGCACCGTACCAGACCAAGCAGCGGTTGGTCGGCCGCCGCGATGCGAAGGAGCTTCCCACCAACATCAGCTATCACCTGGACCACCTGACGGTCGTACAGGACGACTTCGGCGATCTGATTCGACTCGGTAATGGCGATGAAGTCGAGGCTGTGGTTCATCCGGCCGCACCGGGGGCGGACTCGATCTACGACTACCGCCTCACGGACTCCTTGACCATGACACTTCCGGCCCCGACCCCGGACATCCGGGTCTATGAGCTCGAGATTCGACCGAAGGACCCTGAGGCTCCTGGTGTCATCGGAAGGCTGTTTTTGCAACGGCGGACAGGGGCCATCGTGCGTCTGAGCTTCACCTTTACCCCCACTTCCTACGTCGATGGAAGCCTGGATTACATCCGTATCTCCATGGACAACTCCCTGTGGGACGGAAAGTATTGGCTTCCCTATCGCCAGGAGAGCGAACTAAGGCGGGAGCTCCCGATCATCGAATTCTTGGGGGGCAGCGTCATCCGTAGCCGTTTCGAGATTCGGAATTACCGGTTCAATCCGGAACTTGTGGAAAGCCTTTTCCTCGGGGGAGCGGTCACTTCGGTTCCCGCGGCCGAACGCAGAAACTTTCCATTCGAGTCCGGACTGTACGATCAACTCTCGGACGAAGGCTTGGACCCTTCTCCCCAGATCGAAGCGATCCGTGAACAAACGAGGGCTATCTTGGGACAGCGGTATTTGAGCGGGTTGAACCCGTCCCGTCTCCACGTGCCCTTCGTTTCATCCGTGTACCGGTACAACCGTACCGAGGGCTCCTTCGTGGGAGTGGGCACATCCTTCCGGCTGGGCCCGACTTTGAGGCTTCTGTCCCGGGGCGGCTACGCCGTCGGGCGGGAGAATGGTCAGCTCGCCATCAACCTCCGATCGAGTCCCAAGCCAAGAAGGTTCAGCCTGGGTGTATGGTGGAACGAGCTTCAGAACGCAGGCGGCGGACTCCCTGGAGCGAGCCGCACCGTCAACACGCTGAGTGGACTGCTCACTGACCGCGACTACACCGATCCATATTTCACGTCGGGAGCGGGCGTCCGCTACGGATGGGGCCTGGGCACACCAAGATCAATCGAGGTGGGCGCGGTATGGGAACGGCACCGTTCCGGAACGAACGTCGTGGAGGACGGACTTGGGGGGGATCCGGCGAGGGAGTCGGGGACCAGCCGCCCAGTGCTCTCCGTCGACGAGGGCGACGACCGCGCCATCGAGGTGACTTACGCTGCGCGAACCGCCGCCCGAGGGTTCGAAAGCTCGGCGACCGGCCGGTTCGGGCGAATGGAAGAACAGCCGTACGTCTCACTCTGGTGGGCCACGACACTCCGACGGGAACTCCACGAGCGGGGCACCACTCTCGAGGCGGGGGTTCGCGTCGGCGTCTCGACCGAGGACGCCCCTGTGCAGACGATTTTTCTCCTGGGAGGCCGGCATACCCTACCCGGTTACCCCTTTCGCTCGTTCATCGGTAACCAGATGGCCCTCCTTCGAGTGGAGGCCAGCCAGGCTGTACTCGCTCCTTGGCTCACGGTCCACATATTCGGTGCGGCAGGAGTGACGGGCTTCGCCCGTACGAGCTTTCCCGACCCCGGCTGGCTTCGCCAAGACACGGATGGAGTGAAAAGCTCCGCCGGGTTGGGCTTGAAGCTGGGCTGGGATCTGTTGCGCTTCGACGTAGGGCGGGGCCTGAACGACGGAGGGGACTGGGAATTCGTCTTTTCCGTCCAGCGCCGCTTCTGGGAGTGGCTATGAAGGCTGTTGAAGGAGTACAGCGGGTCGCGCACATGGCGCTTGTGCGCGTTCAGACAACGTCGCGACCTTGATGTTCGGCGTAGCATAGTGGTTTCCGCGGCACCTGAGCCGAAGGCGAAGAACGACCGACAACGAGGCGTAGCAACGCTCCTCCGAGGAGGAGAGACGCAGGATCAACCGCACAACCGCCATGTGCCCACCACCATTTGGGGCATAACCTTACACGTTGAAGGGTTGCGGTGGCACGACCCCATTTCCGTTGTTGGAGCTCCTAACCATAGCGAATGTTATGGCGTCGTCGCTCCGCCTAGGATCTGGGGCCGTGGCATCCCGGGTACCCGTGCTAAAGCACGGCTCGCGGCCCACTGTACTCCTTCAACAGCCTTCCGCAATCTGGCCCCGCCCCTAGCTCGATTCACCGGCCCCGGCCGGCTCAGGCCGCTACTTGGACTTCCGCCTCCCGCGCGGTGAGCAGCACCAACTCGCGTACGCTGACATCCGCCGTAGGAATCTTGACGCCCTCCCGTTCGTAAGCATCGTACTCCAGCCGTCCTTCGACGTAGATCCGATCCCCCTTCTTCACGTTTTCCTCCGTGAACTGGGCCAAACCGGCCCAAAGCGTGAGCCGATGCCAGTCGGTCCGCTGCTCACCTTCGTCTCCGAACGGCGGACGATTGGTCGCCAGACTCAGGTGCACGATCTTGGTTCCCTTCTTAGTCTCGTAAATGTCGGGATCGCGTCCGACGTTACCTACGAGAATGACCTTGTTGATGGTGCGGCTCATTTCATCCTCCCGCGTAAGTTTCTGTGCCTGCCCGTCGGCCGACTCCATCGAGCTCGGTCCACGGCAGCCTCCCTTGAGTGGGACGATGGAAGGTGTAGAGCAGGGAGGGGCCGGAGGATGGCCGAACGGGCCTGTCGTCATACGGAGGGGCGGGAAGGTTAGTGTTTCGTCTCGAACCAGTTCTTTCCCACACCTCCCTCGGCCACCAGCGGAACGCGGAGCTCCATCGCACCCTCCATCCGTGACACCACCAACTCGGCGAGATCGTCCTCTTCACCACTCGGAACCTCGAAGAGCAGTTCGTCGTGAACCTGTAGGAGTAGACGGGCGCCCGTATCCGCCTCGGCCAATGCACGGGACACGTCAAGCATGGCCTTCTTGATCATGTCCGCCGCCGTGCCCTGAATGGGTGAATTCTGGGCAACTCGCTCACCGAATTGGCGAACGTTCCAGTTTTTCGCCTGCAGCTCCGGGATGTGGCGCCGCCGCCCCATAAGTGTCTCGACGAATCCCTTCTCGCGAGCGATGGCCACTTGCCCGTCCAGATACGCCCTCACACCGCTGAAGCGCTCGAAGTACTGATCGATAAACGCCTTCGCTTCGTCCCGGCCGATGCCGAGCTGTCGAGCGAGGGAAAACGCACCTTGCCCATACAGCGTGGCGAAATTGATCGTCTTCGCCTGGCCCCGCTGCTCGGGCGTCACCCGGTCGAGGGCAATGTCGAAGACGACTGATGCGGTCTGCTTATGGACGTCGATCCCCTCATTGAACGCCCGCACCAAGGGCTCATCCCCGGAAAAGTGCGCCAGGATGCGCAACTCGACCTGGGAATAATCCGCTCTATAGAAGAGGTAGCCGTCGGCAGGAATGAATCCCTTGCGAATCTCCCGACCCAACTCGGTACGTATTGGGATGTTCTGGAGATTCGGATCGCTCGACGAAAGCCGCCCGGTGGCCGCCACCGTTTGATTGAAGCGGGTGTGGATCCTACCCGTTCGTGGAAGTACGAGCTGGGGCAGAGCGTCCACATAGGTCGATCTGAGCTTCTCCAGCTCCCGATACTCCATCATGAGCCGCGGAATCTCGTGCCCCGCCGCTGCGAGCTCTTCCAAGACCGATGAATCTGTGGAGGGGCCCGTCTTGGTCCGCTTGATCACAGGAAGTCCCTGCTGCTCGAACAGGATTTCACGCAGTTGAGGCGTAGAGTTGAGATTAAATTCCGACCCGGCAACCTTGTAGATCTCGTCCCGGATGAGCGTCAGATTGCTTGCCAGTCGCTCGCTCATCACCTGGAAGAACGCCGGATCGATGCGTATGCCCTCCTGCTCCATCCCCGCCAGAACCGGCACGAGCGGCATCTCCAACTCAGCGAAGAGTCCGGCAAGCCCCTGACCCTCGAGCTCCGTGGTGAAGCGCTCGGTCAGCCGGAGTGCAGCACTGACGCCCTGACCCGCATAGTCCCGTGCTTTCTCCTGCTCGACCTCCGCAAAGCTGATTCGCTTCTGGCCGGTCCCGACCACGTCGTTGTAGGGCGTCAAAGAGAAATCCAGGAAGTCCTGGCAGAGCGCCTCCAGATCGTGCTTCCGCCGGCTGGGGTCGAGTACGTAGGAGGCAACAGTCACGTCGAAGATCATCCCTCGCAGGCACACGCCCTCCCGGGCTAGACCAAGCGCCGACGTCTTCAGATCAGCACCTACCTTCTCGACGCCCGGATCCTCCAGGAGATCCACCAAGGCGGCCAAGGCGCCGGTGCGCACCTCAGGAAGATTGGCGATCCCGGGCGATTCGAACGCGAGGGTCGGTTCTCCCTGGGGGACATGACCGAAGGAGAGATAGAAGGCCTCACCCACATCCAGCGCCAGCGTGAGGCCGACCAAACCGGCCCGATGTGGATCGAGGAAAGTGTTCTGCACCCCCAGGGCCACCCGGCCCAGCTCACGTGCCCGGCCTACCAAAACCCCGACATCGTCCGGATGGATGACCAGGTGGCAATGGACCGGAGGAGGCCCGCTCACGGCCGCGGACGTCGTCTCGGCGGCGTTATCACCGGGAGTCGAATCGGGATCGGCATTACCCAGGACCGCCTCTCCAGAGCCTTGAGCCCCGCCCGGCGCGAAGCGCTCCATGAGACGGCGGAACTCCATCTCGGCAAAAAACCGGTGAAGCCTGGGATGATCGGGCTCCCGCACTCTCAGCGCCTCGAGGTCCAACTCGACATCGAGATCCGTCATGATCGTTACGAGCTGTCTGGAGAGGCGGACCTCATCTGCATTCTCCGTGAGCGACTCCCGTACACGCTTGGCGGAAATATCACCCGTGTGCTCGAGAATCTCGTCGAGGCCCCCGTATTCATCGAGAAGCTTGAGGGCCGTCTTGGGCCCAACGCCCCGGGCTCCGGGAATGTTGTCGGAGGAGTCGCCGATCAGCGCCAAGTAGTCGACTACCTTGGTCGCCGGAATACCGAATTTTTCGTGGGCATTCCGCTCGTCCACCCACTCGGCCGCCACGCCCGTGCGTCCACCACGTCCAGGGTTCAAGAGGTGGATACCGGGCCCCACGAGCTGATAGAGATCCTTGTCACCGGAAACGATGACGGCCTCGAGCCCGGCATCTCTCGCCTTGATCGCGAGCGTGCCGATGACGTCATCCGCCTCGTAGCCATCTAATTCGACGAGAGCGTCATTAAATGCCGCCACGAGCTCGCGCACACGTGGCAAACTCGCTCTGAGCTCATCGGGCATCTTCTCACGGGTCGCCTTGTACGCCGGATAGACCTTCTCCCGGTGAGAATTTCCGGCGTCGAACACCACGGCAAGATAGTCGGGTTGATACTTATCACGGATCTCCACAAGGAAGTTCGCGAACCCGAAGGGGGCGGACGTGTTCTCCCCCTTTGAGTTGGTGAGGGGGCGGTGGATAAAGGCGAAAAACGCCCGGTAGATCAGCGCGTATGCATCGATGAGGAAGAGACGGGGCGCGTTCTTCGGTGGGATGTCCATCGGTCAGAACCTTCTGGGTACGCAAATCAAAAAAACAAAAAAACGCCCCGGGGTGTCGTCATCCCCGGAGCGTCCATCGGTCGTGGAGGTATCAGGCCCTGACTACGTTCGAAGCTCGGTATCCATTCTCGGTCTCTGCCAATTCGAACTCCACTTCCTCGCCCTCGGTCAGGGTTCGAAAACCCTCCGTGATGATGGCTGAGAAGTGGACAAACAGGTCATCCCCCTCCGGTCGAGCGATGAACCCATACCCTCTGGAATCGTTGAACCACTTGACGGTCCCTTTCGACATGCGGCCTACTCCTTCTGCGGCATGAAACAGGTTTGTCACGCCCCGGGGGCACTGCGTCCGACCGAGGGCCCATGACTGGGCCTGGCGACCCGCCCCTAGGTTAGGGGCCCGACCCGGTAGGCGTCAAGAAAAACGTCAAGAAGGCCCCGAAAGGTTAGTCCTCTCCGTAAAGAAACTGGTAGAGCCCGATGTTGCGCGTGATATTTTTCACGTATCCCCGGGTCTCGTCGAAGGGAATACGCTCCGTGAACCGAAGGGGATCCTCAAACTCTGGAAGCTGTCTCCAACGTCGTGCTCGGGTGGGGCCGGCATTATATGCGGACAGCACAAGCGGCAGCTTCCCATCGGCGTAACGTTGCTCCATATCAACCAAGAACCTCGTTCCCAAGTGGAGGTTGATTTCGGCGGTCTCGAGACTCGAAGCCGTGAACCCCCGGAGTCCCTGACTTCGAGCGAGATCCCGCCCTGTCGCCGGCATTACCTGCATGAGGCCGATGGCTCCCGCGGGCGAATGAATCGCCGGCGTGAATGCCGATTCCTGTCGAATCAGAGCGGCCAGCAGAATCGGATCGATGTCGCGCTCATCTGCCTCTCGAGTAACAAGCTCCCGATAGGGAAACGGATACACCACACGAAGGAGGCGCTTGGTCCGCGGGACCCCGCTGCGCAGCAGATCCTGCCCAAGGCGGATTCCCTCGATGGCGAAGCCCCGTTCAATCAGGGCGTCGGCCAAATCTAGACTCTCCGGAACCGATCCTTCGGCTCGCGAAATAAGCCTACCGATGTGGGTGTCCACTCCCGCGTCCAGACCCGCCGCCACGAGCAGGTCGAGTGTCCTCAACTCACTTTGGAGCCAGATTCGCGGCGCCGAGACCGGCCCCGCGGGCACCTCGGGGAGAAAAGGCTCCTCGAGAAGTTCGAATGCCAGCACACCGTAGTAGGACAGGAAGTCTCGGTCTCGTATCTCACTCAGATACTCCCGGGCGTCCTCGTCGCGGCCGAGAGCCCGTAGACTCCGAGCCGCCCAAAAGGTTGCCTCGGCCCAACGCCGCCCGTTCGGAAATTCCTCGAGGTAGCTCCCGAACACCTGGGCCGCCGCTTCTTCATCGTCTTGTTGAAGATGGATTTGACCGAGTCGCATTCGAGCTAGACCGGCCGAGGCGTGCGACGGTTCCATCGCGATCGCCCGCTCGAAACCAGCGGCCGCCTCCGGGTATCTGCCCCGCGTCCAGGCAGAGTTGGCCCTTGAGACGACGATATCAACCGCCTGGCGGCTCTCGGGGAACCGATCGATGATCCATCCTTCGATCGTTCGCACCGCATCTCGTCGGCCCTGCCGGCTCCGAGCCGCTTGCCACTGATCGAGAACGCGGAGCTCGAAAACAGGGTCGTCGGTCTCGACCAGCTTCCTGAATTCCACCACCGCCGCCTCATGCGTGCCGACCGCAGAAAGCAGCCGCGCACGGGCCAACAGCACGGCGGGCTCGGGCTGGACTGCCTCCGGCAACGCTGCCAAGTGCCGCTCGTAGGCCTGTAGGGCCTGGTGATTCTCCCTGACTTGGTCCAGGACCCTAGCCGAGCGGAGAGCCTGCGCCGCGTCCACCGTACCAATCCGTAGAACCCCCCACGCCGCCTTGGCCCCGCTCGCCCCTCGGGCGTAAGCGTCCAAGGACGCTTCGTACGCCGCGCGGGCCGCCCCCATATCCCCGCCACCTTCCGCCAAAGCACCGATGACTTCCAGCGCCTCACCACGTTGCGCCGCCCTTAGATCCCCCTCGACAAGCTCGGCATAATGCTCCAGCGCGCGGGCCGTGTCTCCGACCACCAGCCAGGCACGAGCTTCGAGATCCCACGCCAACTCGGCGATGGCGGAGTCCCCTCTGATCATGGGAAGAATCCGCAACGCCTGTTCCGCGTCTCCCTGTTCAAGCGAGTTACGGGCCAACCGTAACACCGTCCATTCCGACAACTCTGGCGAGTTCCGGCCTGCCGCCTCCAAAGCAGCAAGCATCGGCCCCCAAAGCCCGGCCCGCGCCGCGACCCGAGCCTCCCGGGAAGCCGCCCACGGAGTCTCCCTCGCGATCGCTCCGGTCAACCGGAAGTGTGCGTATCGTTGAGCCGCCTCATCCCACCGCTCCGCCGCCTCGAGCGCCCGCGCCACCAGCAGCCAGCCCTCACCACCTCCGATCTCATCGAGCCAGTCGGCCCCTTCCAATCCCTCAAGGACACCGCCCCAATTTTGCCAGCCCGCATCGGCACGAGCGAGCAGGAGTACCTCCGGGGGCGTCAAGACGGCTCCCTCAGTTACATGCTCTCTTAGTACCTCACTGGCGTGCCAATACCTTCCCGCTTCGAACTCGGCTCGGGCTGAGTCGACCGTGGGATCAGGAGTACCGGCCTGGCCGGGGAGGGCGGCCGAGGATTGGATCGCGGCATACCCTCCGTCTTCGGAGGAAGGGTCTGAGTCGACGGCAAGCCCGGAGTCCGGAAAAAACGGAGCCATGGAAACACCCGCCCACATCGTCAACAAAACGAAGATCGGCCCAAGGATTTTCACTGAACAGCACTACCCAGCGCGAAGGAAGTCCGGAAACAAATGCTTCAAGGCGGCGGACGTCTAATAATACTACGAATAATAATACTACGGACACCCAATAATACCACTGACCCAACGCTCCTATCAGAGGCCCAATAGTCGGTCATTGGCGTGGGATGGTAACAAGTATGTGGGGATAGAAAAGAGGGGCCGCCCTTTCGGGCGGCCCCTCTTTTTGTACCTGTGAGTCCTCTTACCGAACGCGGTCCGCCTCCATGGCGTGGAGCATGTCGATCATCTTCTGAGCCGACTCCTCCATGTCGATGACCAAGCTATCGATGCGCGCTACGAAATAGTTGTGCGAAACGCTCACCGGAATCGCGATGATGAGTCCCGCTGCAGTCGTCGTCAACGCCACCTTGATCCCACCGGCAACGAGCGTGGCCTCAACCTCGCCCGCCGCTTCGATGGACTGGAAGGCGATGATCATTCCGATCACGGTTCCGAGGAAGCCGAGGAGCGGCGCCACGTTGGTTAACGTAGCCAGAACCACCAGCCCCTTCTCCAGCTTGCTCAACTCGATGAGACCCTGGTTCTCGATGGCCTTCATCACACGCTCCGTGCCTTCCTCTTGCCGGTCCAGGCCGGCATAGAGAATCTTCGCGGCCGGAGCGTCTGAGTTCCGGGTCGCCTCGAGCGCCTCATCGACCCGGTGCTCTTCCAGGAGCCCGTCGACCTCACCCAGGATCCTCTTCGTACGAGACGACTTGGTGGTGAGGTCGAAGGCCTTCCAGATAATGACGATGACGCCGAGGATTATGCAGCCGCCCAGGGGCCAGCCCATGATTCCCAGATCATCCCAAGTGCGGGCAGCCAACTCCCCAAACGTCAGTTCCGGAGCCTCCAGCCCCGGAATCTGGAGCAGCGCACCGTAGACACGCATTACACCGACCAAAAGGACCTCCTGCAAAAAGTTCTATCAAGGTTGCGGGGCCGCCTCTGAAGGCGACAGGTTTTGTGATTTTCAGAGATCCGAACCTGCCGGTGCCCGACAACCCTGTCAAGCCCCGCCCTCCACCATTGGATGTTTGCAGCACGCGGCTAGGTGACTCGGCGCCTTTTCATCTAAGACGGGGACCACCCTCCGGCACTCCTCATCCTTCCCAGGGTGGGGGCATCGGGCGTAGAACGGACATCCCGAGGGCGGCTGGATCGGACTCGGCACATCTCCGGAGAGTCTGATACGCTCGCGGGTCGGTCCTGCCTTCGGATCGTGTCGGGGAGCCGCGGAAAGGAGTGCCCGGGTATACGGATGACGTGGGTTCTTGTACAGCTCCTGGGCCGCAGCCATCTCGACGATCTTGCCGAGATACATGACCGCCACGCGATCACTCATGTACTCGACGACAGCCAGGTCGTGAGCGATGAAGAGGTACGTGAGGCCGAGGTCCTTCTGGAGATCCCGGAGAAGATTGATCACCTGGGCCTGGACGGACACGTCGAGCGCCGAGACCGGCTCATCGCAGACGATGAACTCCGGCTCCACGGCCAGCGCGCGGGCGATACCGATGCGCTGCCTCTGGCCGCCACTGAACTCGTGCGGATAACGGCCGGCGTGCTCAGCGTGTAACCCCACCATCTCGAGTAGCTCGCGGGCGCGGGCCGACCGATCCCCACGGGTCTCGCTCAACCCGTGCACCTTCAAGACCTCCGTGAGCATATTGCCGACCGTCATCCGTGGATTGAGCGACCCGAAGGGATCCTGGAAGACGATCTGGGCGCGTCGACGGAACGCTCTGAACTGGGTACGATCGAGCTCCGCGAGGTCCTGCCCGTCAAAAAACAGACGGCCGCTCGTCGGCTCGATGAGACGGAGGATGGCTCGTCCGGTGGTGGACTTTCCGCAACCCGACTCTCCAACGAGTCCGAGCGTCTCCCCACGTTGGAGCCGGAAGCTCACGCCATCCACCGCCCTGACCTGAGCCACACTGCGCCCCAGGACGCCGCGATGGACGGGAAAATACTTCCTCAGGTCCTGAACGTCGAGAAGCACATCGGTGTCGAACGCTCCGTTCCCCACCACGGTGGACGTCACGTCGACAGACGACGTCACGTCGGCTCTCCAGCCGGCCCGCTCAAGGAATCATTCCGATCGAGGAGCCAACACCTTGCGAACCGGCTCGCGCCCCCGTCCACCGGCAACAGATCCGGTGCAAACTCTGTGCAACGCTCCCATGCAAAGGAACAGCGATCCCGAAATCGACACCCCTCCGGCCAATCCACAGCACTCGGCACGGTGCCCGGAATGGGGTTCAGTCGGACGTCGCGGTCCCCGATCCCTGGAAGGGAGGCCAGCAATCCCTGTGTGTAGGGATGCTCGGGGCGGGTCAGGATCTCCTCCGTCGTCCCCGTCTCCACGATCTGGCCCCCGTACATGACCACCACCCGATCGCACACCTCCGCGATTACGCCGAGATCATGGGTAATGAGGAGGAGAGCCATTCCATGGGCACGTTGCAGTTCCACGAGCAGATCCAGAATCTGAGCCTGAATCGTTACGTCCAGCGCTGTGGTTGGCTCGTCGGCGATCAGAAGACGTGGCTCACAGGAGAGAGCGATGGCGATCATGACCCGCTGGAGCATTCCACCCGACATCTGATGCGGATACGAGTCGAAGCGTTGATCGGGTTCCGGGATTCCGACCTCCGCTAGAAGAGCTACTCCTGCTGCACGGGCCTCCCGCCGGCCCAAGCCACGGTGCAGCCTAAGCACCTCCTCGATCTGGTGCCCCACCGTGAGGACCGGATTCAGCGAAGTCATGGGCTCCTGGAAGATCATGGAGATCTCGTTGCCCCGAATCTCACGGAGCCGAGCGGGCTTAACTTCCAGCAGCTCCTCGTCCTCGAAGCGGATGGAGCTGCCCGCCACGATCTCGCCGGGCGGCGTAGCGATCAGCCCTAGAACAGAAAGCGCCGTCACAGTTTTGCCGCATCCCGACTCTCCAACGATCCCCAACGTCTCTCCCGTTTCGAGCCGGAGGGACACGCCGTCGACCGCCCGCGCCACACCTGCGTCGGTAGTGAAGTACGTACGGAGATCCGTCACCTCGAGAAGAGGCATCAGGTCCTCAGACGTGGGTCGAGAGCGTCTCTCAGCCCATCCCCGACCAGGTTGAACGCCACCACGGTGAGCACGATCGCCAGGCCCGAGAACGTGGATATCCACCAGGCGTCGAGCAGATAACCACGGCCGTCCGATACCATGGACCCCCATGAAGGTGTGGGAGGCTGAAGACCGAGACCGAGGAAAGAAAGACCAGCCTCCAGCACTATGACGTTCCCCACACCGAGCGTGGCAGTGACTATGACCGGGGCCAGCGCGTTGGGGATTACATGCCGGAGGATGATGCGCCTACGACCGAACCCGAGCGCTCGGGCCGCCTCGATGAATTCCCGCTCTCGTAGACTGAGGACTTCGCCACGAACGATTCGCGCCGTGCCGGGCCACTGCGTCAAGCCCAGGACGGCCATGATAAGGAAGATCGAGTTCGATTCGAATAGCGCGACGATGGCGATGAGAAGCACTAGACCCGGAAAGGAGATCACCATGTCGACGAAGCGCATTACAACCGTATCGACCCAACCGCCCAAATAGCCGGACACGGCTCCCAGCAGAGTGCCGATCGTGACACTGATCCCCACCGCAACGAAACCGATCGAGAGGGAGATCCGTGCGCCATACATGATGCGCGAGAAGACATCTCGAGACAGGTGGTCCGTCCCGAGAGGGAATTCACCACCGGGCGCAACCAATCGGGCCGTCAACAGCGAAGCCTGGGTAGCCGGGTCGTGCGGAGCGATCAAGGGTGTAATCAAGGCGATCAGGTAGATCCACACGACGACCATGACACCGATCACGGCGACCCGGTTCTTCTTGAACGCTCGCGCGGCGAGACTCCATTGACCTATGCCGCTGCGCTCCATCTCGGCGGGGCGCGACACGTCGAACACCGACCACCCCCATGCGCCGAGTAGGCCGGCCACGACCGTCAGCGACGCAATCTGGTGATCAATCGGCCCGCCCCAGCCGGCGGCGAACCGGGCCCACCGAGTCAGGAGCACGCCGAGAAGTCCAATCCATACCGTTAGACTCATGCCGCCTACACCCCACCGGCCTTTCAGCATCTGCGGAAACCCGGGGAGTACAGCCGAGAGAGACGCGTCAGTCATATCGAATCCGCGGATCCACCACGGCGTAGAGCACGTCCGAAACGAGATTACCCACCACGACCATATTCGCGAAGACCAGACTGCCACCCATGATCACCGGATAGTCACGCTCCGTGATAGCGTCTACGAGGAGCTTACCCATCCCCGGCCATGAAAAAACCGACTCGATGAAGACGGTGCCGCTGAACAGGAAGGGGAGGTAGAGACCGAGCAGTGTGACTACCGGAATCAGGGCATTCCGGAGGGCGTGCTTGAAAATCACAACCGGCTCCGACAACCCTTTGGCACGCGCTGTACGAACGAAGTCCTGACGGATGACCTCCAGCATGCTTCCTCGCGTGTAACGGGCGATCCCGGCGGCTAACACGAGAGCCAAAGACGTTGCCGGAAGCGTCAGGTGCATGAGCCGGTCCTGGACCTTCTCCAGGGGACTGAGGAAGGTGTAGTCGACGCTCTGGATGTCTGTACCTGGGAATTGGATCGGCCATTGCAACTCAAAGGCGAAAAGACTGAACACGAGCACCATCATCAGCGCCAGCCAAAAAGACGGCATGGAGTAGAAGAAGAGACCCACGATCGAGGCGACAGAATCCAGCAGAGAGTACTGGCGCACGGCCTGCAGGATGCCGAGCAGAATTCCGAGGACAAACGCGACCCCGATGGCACTCACAGAGAGGAGTAGCGTGTTGGGCAGAAGTTCCTTGATGACGTCCAGAACCGGTCGATTATGCGAGAACGAAACTCCGAGGTCCCCTTGGCCAAGCGCCCCGAGCCATCGCACGTAACGAATATGAATGGGCTCATCGAGGCCGAGGTTGACACGGACCTGCTCGATGGCCTCCTGCGACATGTTGGGACTCATGAACCTCAGCGCGGGATCGCCCGGGGCGAGGTTCACCACGAAGAAGATGATCGTGGCGATGCCAAGGACGAGGGGAATGGCGCCGAGGAGCCGCCGCACAATGAATGTTGTCACGGCCCGACCCCTACACCCTGGCCTTCACCCGTCCGGAGTTGGCGTTCGTCATCGCTGGTCGGCAGGAACCCACCAATCCTTGATGTTCAGCCATTCGCCACGGGAGTCCATCTCCACGCCGCGGAGCCGCTTGCTCACGCCGTCGAGCCGGTCCGGAAAGTAGAAAAAAGTATAAGGCTGCTCGTCTACCAGAAGTTCTTGGTATTGCTTCCACAGTGGCTTCGCATCCGTCCGGTCGACGACCAGGGGCAACTGGTCCAGGAGGCTGTCGATATCTGGGCGAAGAGTGCCAGAAAAAGCGTAGGTCCCGGAGAAGTTCCGGCTGTGGAAGAGGTCGGTGTCATCCAATTTGTACTCGACCACCCAACCCATGACCACACCATCGAAGTCACGAAACGTTGGGTCGCTGATCTGGCTCAGTAGGGTACCCCATTCGACCACGGTCGGCGCGACCTCGACGCCGATTTCGGCCAGCTGCGCCTGCATGATCTCCGCGATACCCTGCCGGATGCCGTTCCCATCATTGTACTTGATCGAGATGGAAAGCCGATCTCCATCGGCATTCTCACGAACGCCTGATCCGTCCCGATCCAACCAACCCGCCGCATCGAGGAGAGCCCTGGCTGCATCCTGATCGTACGACATGGCGTCCGCGCCCACTGAGGGGTCGTGCGCCCAGTGGAACGGCGGTACACTCCCGTTCGCCACGGTCCCGTAACCCTGCAACAGAGCGTCCACGATCTCCTGCCGGTTCGTGCCTCTCGTGAGCGCTTGCCGCACCCTTTTGTCGGCGAGCTGTGGGCGGCGGGCGTTCCACCCAACGAAATCGAATTGCCGGAACACAGACCGCATGAGCCCCACGGCATCCGAATCAACGATGGCTTGGGCCTGATCGGGCGTGGGGGCGAGGTAAACGTCCAACCGCCCGGTCAACAACTCAGTGAGGAGCGTCGTCTGCTCGGTGATGCTTCGGTAGATGTAACGATCGAGGTAGGGGCGACCGCCGAGGCCATCCGGAAAAGCAGGGTTCGCTTGGAACGTCCAACTCGCGTCCTGGCGGTGCTCCACGAATATGAACGGTCCATTACCCACCGGGCAGACAGTCCCGTACGGATGCTGACTCAACATCGCGGCGGGTACGTCCCCGAGCAGGTGCTCGGGCATGATCGTCGTAGCCCGCCAGGGGTCGATGAAGTCCGCGTGGGGCTGCATACGAAACTTCACCGTGAAGGAGTCGACCACCTCTACGCCGTCGGGCCCCTGATCGTAGTGGGTCCAGAACGCCGCGTTGGGAAAGGCCGTCTCGGGATCGATCGCACGCTCGAACGTATACGCCACATCGTATGCATCCGTCAGCTCGCCGTCGTGCCAATAGACGTCCCTTCGGATGCGAAACGTGATCTCGGTGTCGTCGTCCGACACCTCCCACGATTCGGCTAGATAGGGCATCGGGTCCAGATTTTCGTCGTACTGCACCAGGGTCATGAGGTTGACGAAGCTCTGGTGTTGCGACGCGGTGTAGTCCTGAGAGATATGACCGTTCATCCCATTGGGGATCTCACCGATCCCACCCACGACCGCCGCGCCGCCATAGCGCTCAGACGGCGGCATCTGCCCCTCGAACTGAGACATATACGCCGAAACGCGAGCCGTGACGTCCTCACAGAACGGGATTCCCGCCCCGGCCTCGGACAACGAGGCTTCCAGCATCCAGGGGCCAGCCTCACGGGAGGCTCCACCTTCGCCGCCCCCACATGCTCCCACCGCCACAGCCGCCACCATCGACCTCGTCAACCGAGCCTCGTTCATGTTCGTCTCCTGTGCTAGAAGGCCTGCGCCGAGTCTGCCCGCACCAGGTTTACCTGCGCCACACCTACCTGCGCCACGTCCACTCTGCTGAGGCGTACCGCTCAGTGAGTGCCATGGATTTGACCCGCTCGGGCTCCGTGAGTTCGCCACGATGCCAGTCGCCCCCGATCACACCACTCAAACCCGAGATGACTGCCTGCACTAGATCGGACCAGGGCGGGGCTTGGCCCAGGACTTCCTCGATGGATATTGGCGCCTGAACACGTCCGTCCTTCACGGGCGCTCCGCCCTGCCCGCCCCTCAGCAAGCTCGCAGATGCCGAACCCAAAGCCGAACCTAGAGCGAGTAGCCGCTCCTGGCCCGGACCGATGAGCACCGAACCATGCTGGAGTAACGCCCCCCCGAGCCGAGCCTGTGCACTGCCTACGAGCTTTCTTCCCGCCACCGTAACTTCGCCGGGGGCCGGCTCATCAAAACACGGCCCAGCATCCGGTCCTGCGTGCAAACCGCGACCCGCAGCCATCGCGGCGGGAACTCCCAAGGAACACAGGGCTTCTACCAACCCCCGATGGATCAGCCCGTACGTCTCCCTGAGACCCCCCGTCGTCGGGCACGGAAGGACGGAGGCATATGTGAGCTCCCGGTCGTGTAACACGGCCCGCCCACCCGTCGGCCTACGAACGAACTCGATGGCGGCGCTGTGACCTGCAGCCCGATCGTAGCGGTCACGGGCAGGCTCATTGCGGCCAAAGGAGACGGTGGGGCAACTCCACCGGTAG
>Ga0114996_10004139_pt1 | contig 17584 bp, 19 predicted proteins | sample ArcticOcean_MG_C_4_FD_87039 | JGI IMG/M metagenome (GOLD analysis project Ga0114996, IMG submission 87039) | Marine microbial communities from western Arctic Ocean - ArcticOcean_MG_CB4_134 | ecosystem: Environmental > Aquatic > Marine > Oceanic | place: Arctic Ocean: Canada Basin | collected...
AATATCCGCGCGCCGCTGATTCCGATCACCCATCAGCCGCTGCACATCCGGCGGAAGCTTAGCCACCTCCACCCGGTCCCAATCCTCCACCTCGGCCAACGGACCCGCCCACGCCGGCCGAAACGCCAGGGCCAACATCTCCCGTGCATGATCGCCCCGATTCGGAAAATTCCCATGAAACACCCTGTAGTTGAGAAACACCGCCGAGCCTGCCTTCGCCGTCACCATCACTTGTTCGGGGTGCCCGTCATATCGGTTGTACGGATTCCCTTCCGCGTGTAGCGACAAATGCGAACGGGGGATCACGCGAAACGGCGAAACCTCCGGCGTTAGATCATCGAGGTAGTAGAGCACCCGAATCATCACGGGGCATGTGTGCTTCGCTCCGAAGATCGACGATCCATACGGCTGGCCGTCCGTGTGGAAGCTCACGCCCGGGTGCCCCGGCTCGGACTGCGCATAGTCGTAGCTCATCAGCACACGGTCATCACCGAACACCTTGCCGAGAAAGTCCGCCGTCCGGGGATGCGCGATCAACTCGCTGATCGCCCCACCGCGAAACTGCACGGCTGGACAACCCCGTTGGTGCGGCGAGTAATCCACCGCGCGAGTTTCAAGTCGTGCCGTTTCCGACTTGAGCCGAGCGAGTTGCTCAGCGCCGAGCAGGTCGGGGATGACCAGATAGCCTTCCAGCTCAAGCTGTCGAAGCTGCTCGCCAAAACCGAGCTTCGACCAGTCGCGGTTATCGAGAAGGTAATCCTGTTCGCTCACGAGCCCGCGCCCCCGCCGCGCTCGCGGATGCGCGACACCAACACCATCGCGATCACAGCCGCGCCCAGTCCAAACACAAAACTCGCCGGGAATCCCCATGCGTCCGCCAATACGCCATGCAGCGTCGGCGCGAAGCTCGAAACCGGCGGAGCAAGCTGCACCAGTGCTAGATTGCGCGTCCCCGCTTCAGCGGACGAAAGCACGGCAACGAAGTTCGGGAAATACGTCCCGCCCAACTCGCCCGCGCCAATGAACCCGAATGCGAACAGATAGGCAAATCCAGGAACGCTCCAGCCCCACACGATCCCGGCGGCCAACAGGGCAACCGCCGTGAACGCGCTGCCACGCAGTCCGTAGCGCATCGCGATCCATCCCAGCACATAGCCGCCAAGCGCCTTGCAGCCGAAGCGTAGCGCCATCATGATTCCCGAGTAATCTTGTGGGTCGGCGCCCAGCGCCTCTTTCGAGTAGAGCGAGAGGTTCGGAATAATCGCCAGCGTCATGTACCACACCAAGTAGGCGAACCATGCCAGAGTCAACGAGCGCGACGACGCGAACTCTTTCACCGTGAGGAACAGGTGTCCGAAAAACGGCCGGCGCGGTTCATCCTCCAACGGCGCAAGATCATAGCGGCTACTGACGTACGCGACGCCCGCGATACACGGGATCGCCACCAGATACACCATCGCGAAGTCGTAGGGAAATGCAAACCACGCGAATTGCGGATCAAGCAGCCACTGCGCGAATAGCGACCCGGCCACGGCCGCCAACGGTGTCAAGCTGAATGTTCGCTTGAGCACGCGGATGCGCCCCTCCGACGTCGTGCCGCGCGTCAGGCACTGTAACTGAAACACCATCGATGTCGAACCCGACAACCCCTGCACCAAGCCCTGCACAATCAGGGCCCCAATGCGAATCGAAGACGAGACGGGCAACACCAGGGTCAGTAACACCAATGTCAAAACGCTGGCCGTTACGACGTTGGCCCAGATGATGACGTGCTTCTCAAAGCGGTGCGGCGCAAGCCACGACACAACCAACGGGGCGAATGAGCCAAACTTGTAGGCCGACAGCGGCAGGTTCGCCATCGTCGAACTCGCCCCCAGCTTGTCGATCAGCGCCGCCTGCACAATTCCGATGTAGATCGCCGGCGCGGCGAAGTAAATCAGCAGGTAGCTCACCAGGAAGATCCAGCCGTTGCGGCGGTTCATCGCCTCAGTGATCTGGCCGGCGTACGGTTCTGGCTGCGTCGGGCTTGGCATGATTGGTTCTGCTACGAGCTTTAGCCGGCCTCGACCCAGTCAGGATGCTTCTCGTGCAAGATGCGCCGGCATTCGTCGTAGAGTTTTTCCGGTAGTGACTCGTAAGGCGAAAGCAGCCGCAACGGCATCGGCAGTCCCCCCAGCCGTACCCACAACTTGTCGTAGGCTCCGTCGATCCGCGCGTACTTCAGAACGGGTGCGGAGACATCGCCGACGACCGCAAGATATTCCTTGTGAAAGCGGAAGAGCTTTTCGATCTGCCCCGTCACGGCATACTCAAATAATTGCTTGGTCTTTGAAGGAAACGCCGGACCGTAGGAGCTCAATAGCGAACACTCACCGCACAACGTCCCGAATGGAAACATCGCTTCGCCCAAGAAGTGCTGGATCCCTACAGAACCTTCAACCAAGTCAATCGTGGAAGCATGATTGGTCGCGGTGTTCTTCGTTGCAACAAGGTTCGGAACGGCGGCGGCCAGCCGCCGGTAGTCATCAGCCGCGAGCAGGCGTTTCGTCCGAGGCAGGTTGTAGTGCAGGAAACGGCAGTCCGGATAGGCGCCGCAAACGTCGGTGAAAAACTTGAGCACCTCGTTGTCGTTGAGAGCGCCCCACGACGGCATCGAAATCTGAAACGCACGGAAGCCGACTTCGTAGGCGTAGGAAAGGCGCTCAAGAATGTTCGCTGTTGAAAGCCCGATGATTCCCACCTGCGGCAATACGCCCTCGGCGCTGGTTTCCTCGTGAAAAACGTCCGCGATGCGGCGGAATCGCGGCGTATCGACCGCATAGCCTTCACCCGCCGTCCCGAAGATGTAAAGGTTGTTGAAGCCGACTGCCAGCGTACGGCGAACCTGCTCGCGGAACAGATCCTCCATGAACTCTTCCTTCTCGGTCCACGGGATCTCGCAGCTCACGAGCAGTGCTTGGTGGGATCTCATCGGGCGTGCTCCATGCAAACGGATATTCGTATGTCGATCAACTCGGCCAGTTCCCTGGGTTCAGTAGCGTCTCATCTTTGACGCGAATGCGCCGAACCTCATTGATCTCATGCGGCCCCAACGGTCCCGCCGCCGCAAACCCGACGGCTTGCTCAACTTCCGTAACCGACGAAGCGCCGACCAGGGCCGTGTGCACCCGCGCATCGCTCAGCACATAGCGATAGGCCAACTCAGGCAAGCCGTCCAGCCCTTCCGGTGAAAGCCGTGCCGCTTCTCCCACAGCCGCGCGCACAGCCTCCAACTCGGCAGGCAACTTTTCGCAGCGGCGCGTCAACGCTCCCTTCAACAGAACGGACCGCGCTACGACTCCCACATCTTGCTTCCTTGCGTGCTCCAGGATATCCGCCTCCGGACCGCGATCAAGCATGCTGTAGGCGATCTGCACGCAGTCGCACCAACCCGAGTCGATCGCGACGCGCGCGCTTTCCATCCCATAAACACTCGCACCGAAGAAGCGCACGAACCGGCCACACTCTTCGCCTAGAATTTCCGGCATGTCACTCCGCCGCAGAATCTCCGGTCCCGAGGTGTGCAGCAGCACGATGTCGATGCGGTCCGTCTGCAGCGCCGCGAGGCTGGTCTCAATCGACGAGCGGCAGTGTTCCCGAAGCTCGGCCGTCGAAAGCCCCGCCTGCTTGTGAACGGGGATCTTCGTCGTAAGAATGAACTCATCCCGGCGGTCTTTGAGAACACGGCCGATGATCGCTTCACTCTCGCCATAAGCGCGGGCCGTATCAAGATGGTTGACGCCGAGATCGAGCGCGGTGTGCAAGATGCGCTCCGCCTCGTCCTCGGGAGGGCGCTGCAACTCGCCGCCGGCCGGGATGCCGTAGGGCAATCCGATCTCAACGCACCCCAGCGAAATTTCCGAAACTTCGAGATTCGTACGGCCAAGGCGCCGCTTGCGTAGAGGACTATGAAAGATTGGGGACTGTACCAAGCGCCGTCCTCCTAACTTCTCTGCTCGCATCCTCTTCAAGCGGCGCGCCGTGGACTGTCCCCATTTTTTCCGGAGTCACCGTGCGCCCGTCCCCGCCTTGCCCGCCAATAGCGGCAGAACCGTCAGCGCATTCCGATACGCGATCTTCTCGCGGGCCGCCTCGGAAATATCGAGCGTTTCGAGCAGCCTGGTGAACGGGGCGGGGACGTACAGCGGCGCATCGGTCCCAAAACAGATTCTGTCCTCACCCACAGCTTCAAGTAGTCCTTCCACCGCGCCCGTCGTAAAAGCTCGCAACGTGCCCATGTCAAACCAAACATTCTCAAGCGGCCGCTCGGCCCAGGCATCGATCGAGCGCTCGCGAATGCCGAGTAAGCCGACGCCAAGGTGGGCCGCGATGAAGCGCACCTCGGGATAGCGAGACGCCAAGTCCAAATACTTATCGATCGGCACCTGCGTTGTCTCATTACCAACGTGGCTCAGTACCGGCAAACCTGATGGCGCGATCACCTCATCCATCAGCCGCATCACGGCGGAAGAATTCACTCCGTACTGGCCCAACGCAGGATGTAGCTTGACGCCGACCACATCCGGGTTCGCCACACCTTCCGCAACCCAGCGCGCCGACGACTCCCAGTGATGCGGATGCGCCACAACCATCGCGCTCAGGATCTCGTGCCGCGCCACCTCGCCGAGCGTGTACGCATTCCCGGCATCGATCCCGCCGTAACAGGCCTCGATGGAAAACGCGACCGCATGCGTCACGCCCGCTTGCCGCGCCAATGCGCAGAGCCGCGCACCGTCGGCGCTCATCGAGCCATGAACACTCTGCCCCAGGTGGCAGTGCACATCAATCACGGTTTGCATCGAGCCCTATTATGGCCTGTCCGTCAACCATCATTGTTCTCGCGCCCGTGCGGCATAATAGCGGGAATGACCAAAAGCCGCGTTCTCGCTAAACTCCGCTCGGACGACTTCGTGAAAGTCGCCGGCGTCAGCCGCGTTATGCATCCCTGGTTGGCCGAAACAATCGGCCGTATCGGATTCGATTGCATCTGGCTCGACCTCGAGCATCGCCCCTGGGGCTACGATGTCATCGACCCCATCTCGCTCGCCTGCCGCTCGACCGGCATCGACGTGATGGCACGCATTCACAAAGCGAGCTACGGCGACCCCATGCGCGCTCTCGAGTTCGGAGCCAACGGCCTGATGGTGCCGCATATCCGCAGCGCCGCGGAAGCTCGCGAGTGGGTCGAGTATTCGCGGTTCCCGCCGCTCGGCAAGCGCGGCATGGATGGAGCCGGCGCCGATGCCGACTACGCGCTCGCCGACCCTCGGGAATACATCGAGCACGCCGCCAAGGAAGTCTTCCTGGCATTCCAGATCGAGGACAAGGAAGCCGTCGACGCCATCGACGAGATCGCCGAAGTCGAAGGCTTCGACCTGTTCTTCATCGGCATGGGTGATCTCAGCATGAGCTACGGTGTCCCATTCGACTTCGCGAATCCCATCCTGCAAGACGCCATGGAACGCGTCGCCGCGGCCGCCAAGAGAACCGGAAAATGGTGGGGCACGCCGACCGGCACGCCCGAGCACGCCCAGCGTATCCTCGATCTCGGCGGCCGCATGATCACGGCTGGCGGTGATCACATGGCGCTGCTGAAGGGCCTTCAGAATTCGTTTGAAAGCTACTCCGGCGTTCACGTGCCCAAGTAAGGCCGGTCCGGTGGTTCGAGACGTCTCGCGGCGTGACTGCTCAGGCATGAGTGGGGCCCCTGATGTGCCGAGCCCTTAAGCTCAAGTAGCCGGGAAAGTCAGGAAGCAGGGACCACACGCATGAAAGTAGCCGTTGTTTACAACCGCGATAGCAAGAGTGTCATCAACTTATTCGGACTACCGAGTCGCGAGAAGATCGGTCTCAAGACGATCCGGCGACTCGTCGCGGCTCTCAGACAAGGGGACACGAAGTCGTTTCGTTCGAGGGCGACAAAGATCTCATTGATCGCCTAGAAGATTTCATGCCGCGCGTGGTGAACGGTGAACGCCCCGGGATGGTCTTCAACGTCTCCTACGGCGTCTAGGGCCAAGCTCGCTACACACACGTCCTTAGCATTCTGGAAATGGTCGGCATCCCCTATGTGCATCCGGCCCAATGGGTCACTCGCTGTCGCTCGACAAAGTGATCACGAAGATGATCCTGCGGCAGAACGGTTTGCCGACGCCCGACTTCGCGGTTCTCCAAAGTCCCGACTCGCCGGTCCCGAAGATGAAGTACCCCGTTGTTGTTAAGCCGCGCAACGAGTCCGTTTCGTTCGGCTTGAAAGTCGTCAACAACGAAAAAGAGCTTGTTGAGGCCGCCAAAATCATCTTCGATCAGTTCGATCAGCCCGTTCTCGCGGAACAATATGTCGATGGCAGGAAATCAACGTCGGTGTGCTCGGCAATAATCCGCCCGAGGCTTTCCCGGCGGCCATGCTCGATTTCGGCAAAGGCCCGCAGATCTACAGCTACGAAGACAAGACGGGTCGCATCGGACGCACCATTCAGTCCATCTGTCCCGCTCCGATTAGCCCGGCGCTAACACGCAAAGCGCAAGACATCGCCGTGCGCGCTTTCCAGGCTCTCGGCCTCTCCGACTGTTGCCGCGTCGACCTGCGGATGGACAAGAAGAACAACCTCTACATTCTCGAAACGAACAGCCTGCCGAGTCTCGGCGAGCATGGCTCCTACTTGGTTGGGGCTGCCAAGGTCGGTCTCGATTTCACGGGGTTCGTCAACCGGCTTGTCGAGGTTGCCAGCGCCCGCTACTTTGGTACGCCGGAACCGCCCGCCATCGACAAGAAGAAGGCCGGCCCCAGGCTCACCGTCCAAGGCTACATCACGCAGAGGCGTGGTCAGATCGAAAAGCGTATTCAGGATTGGGTCGAGCTTTCCAGCGGCACGGCCGATCCGGCCGGTATCCATCAGGCTGTAGCCAAGTCGAAAGAAGTCTTCGATGAATTGGGCATGAAGCCCGTTCCCGAACTTACCGACGATCCCGAGGTTTGGACTTGGCAAACGGCCGCCGGGCTTGCGGGCGGAACGCTGCTCATTGCGAACCTAGATGTGCCGACCCCCCTACACAATCCGCACGAGCCCTTCCGGCGTTCGGCGGAATGGCTGCACGGCGAAGGGGTCGGAACGTCACGAGCGCCGGTCGTCATGCTGGAGTAGGCTCTCCGCGCGTTGCGCAGCATCCGAAAACTGCGCGGCCTGCCCCTGGGCGTGCTGCTTTACACCGACGAAGGCCGCGATGCACAGCTCAGTGCCGAGAAGATTCAAGCCGCTGCCGCTCAGGCGAAACGTGTGTTGGTCCTAAGGCCCGGCGCGGTTGGCGGAGGCGTCTTGCTACGACGACGTGGGAACCGCAAGTTTCGCCTGGAGGTCCGTGGAGATTCACTTGCATCGGGCCGCGCTCACCAGCAAGAAACAGCGCTGAGCTGGGTGCTGGAACAACTCAGAGTATTCAGCAAATTCGGAACGGACAGGAACGAGGTCGTGGTTTCCACTCTCGACTTGAAGACCGAACGCCACCCGATGCGGCTGCCTCACCGCGTAAGCGCGACGCCGATGCTGACCTATCTTGACCCCAAGGCCGCGGATGGTGTCGCGGCTAAGATCCGGGCGAAGCTGGGAAAGAAGGGACCGCATTGGGAACTGCTGCGAGAATCCGACCGCGCCCCGATGAAGGACCGTCCTGTGAATGTTCGGCTCTTCAAACAACTGTCCGTGCTCGCCACCGAATTGGAAATCCCACTCAAGCGCGACTCCTCGACGTGGCCATCGGTCGCCGGCCTTGTGTCCGCGAAAGTTGCTTGTCTGTGCGGCGTAGGCCCTGCAACGGACAACCGCGGCACACCCCAGGAAGCGGTCCAGCGCATTAGCCTCATCCAGCAAACCTTGCTGCTCGCTACCTTCCTCGTCGATCAACTCAAGAAGTAGGCGTATGGGCGCACTAGCGCCCGGATGTCTCGTGTCACCGCGGCGTTTGCTCTAGGCGTCTGTGAACCGGCCGCCTCGGGTTTGGGTGGGCAGACCATGATGGTTGCTCACCATGCCGAATCCGGACACACGTTCGCGCTCGATGGGTCGTCTCGCGCACCGTGCCAACATTGAGGCGTTCGAGAATCTTAAGGTCGAACGCCGCCGTGGCTATCGGGCGACAACCGTTCCCAGCACACCCGCCACCCTCGACTACGCGCTCAAAGAGTACGGCAAGCTTCCACTCGCGCGCGTTCTTGAACCCGCCATTCGCCTCGCTGAAGGCGGCTATGCGGTTAGCGAACTCCAGCATCGTCTCACGCGGCGTGAGCGGAAGAACCTACGCGCCGGTACGGCCGCGCCCTTTTTTCTTGTCGAAGGCCTGCGGCCCTACCCCACCGGCGCTGTGATTCAGCAGCCGGTTTTGGCGCAAACGCTACGCCGTTTGGCAGCCGAAGGAATCGACGATTTCTACCTCGGTGAGATCGCCTCTCTGATTGAAAAGGATATGATTCGCAACGATGGGCTGATCCGCAAAGACGACCTGGCGCAGGTCCCTCGACCCATCGAGCGGCGTCCCATCCCTGGCCGTTTCAAAGGCCACCGCCTCTTCACCATGCCGCCACCCGGCGCGGGCCGGACCCTGGTCGAGATGCTCAACATCTACCAGGAACTCCCTGGAGACTATACCGACATCGAGACGCCCCGTGGCGCGGCTCGCCTTGCCGAAACCATTCGCTTCGCTTTTGTCGATCGCCGCGACCGGCCCTTTGAAGCCAGTTTCTACACGCAAGTCACCGAGAAGGACATGCTCAAGCCGGAGTATGCAAAGCGGCTGGCCTCGCAGATCAAAAAGAAAATACTCGGTCACGGCGAAACCACGCATCTGTCCGTCATGGATGAAGCCGGCAACGCCGTCGCGCTCACTCAATCGATTGAGAACGTCTACGGCTCCTGCTCGGCGACCCCGGAACTGGGATTCCTCTACAACAACTACATGAACGCGTTCGAGTACACCGATATCGGACACCCCTACTACATGCGGCCCGCCGCCTCGCCGTGGGCGAGCGTGGCCCCCACAATCGTCTTCCGGGGCAAGCGCCCCTGGCTCGCCATCGGTTCTCCGGGCAGCGAGCGAATTAGGCCCTCCATCCTTCAGGTCATGATTCGCATGCAGTATACGACTCCGTTCGAGGCGGTCGAGGCCCCTCGGCTGCAAGGGCGTCGTCTCTCTTGAGGCGGCCCGCATGCGCTACGGATACAAGGTGGACCGTTGTGAAGCGTATGCCTTCTACCTCGGCTGCGTGCAACTTGTGGTGCGAGAACAGGGCGGGTTCACCGGTGTCGCCGATCCGCGCCGCGACGGGTCCGCTTCTGGTCCGCGCTCATGAAGCTACCAATACTCATTTCCGTACCGCATGCCGGTTTGCGAGTGCCCCCGGAGGCCGAACTGTACTGCGTCCTGACTCCTCAGCAAGTCGCCGAAGATGGCGATGAAGGTGCGGCTGAGATTTACGACATCGAACCCCTCACCAGCGCCTACCTGACGTCGGATATTGCTCGCGCCATCATCGATCTCAATCGAGCTGAAGATGATCGCCGCCCCGACGGCGTCGTCAAGACGCAGACCTGCTGGGAGGTTCCTGTCTACGACCCGTTTCCTATCGACGACGTCATCAGTACGCTGCTGACGAAGTACTATCATCCGTACCACGCCTGCCTCAAAGAGTTGGCCGGGCAGCAGGGTATCGTCTGCGACGTGGACTGCCATACGATGCTGGCGAAAGGGCCGCCGATCGGTCCCGGCGCCGGCATCGAGCGGCCGTGGGTCTGCCTTAGCAACAGCGACGGCACCTGCCCCCAAGAGTGGATCGAAGCTCTCCGTGATGCTTTCCAGACACGTCTCGAAGGCCCAGTGACGGTCAATGGCCCGTTCTAGGGGGGCTATGTCGTGCGCTCACACCGCGACGAACTGCCCTGGATTCAGCTTGAGCTGTCGCGTGGCGCGTTCCTGACCGACGCCGAGAAGCGACGTTGCGTCGAAGAAGCACTCCAGGACTGGAGTCATCGTCTCGGTTGGACCTGAAGCCTCCACGGTGCCGCCCCACAGCGGCGGCCGATCAGAATAGAATTACATTCTCATGGACTTAGCATCGATTCTGGCGACGTCTTGGGCGCCCAAGTTGATGGCGTCGGTCGTACTGGTGATTCTGATCCTCATCCTGAGGACCGTCATCGCCCGGATGTTCTCAAGTCACATACCGGAGCTTGACTTGCGCCTGCGTTGGCAGGTCAATATCCGCAACGGTTTGACGATGGCTCTCGCCCTCGGCTTGGGCATCATCTGGATCAACGAATTGCAGAACGTGGGTGTCGCCATCCTCGGCCTCGGCGTGGCGTTTGTCATCGCCATCAAGGAATTCCTGCTCTGCATCAACGGCTCGTTTCTGCGCGCCGTGACGAACTCATACTCGGTCGGCGACCGCATCGGACTCGCCGGCCATCGCGGCGATGTCGTCGACCTGAACCTGTTCGCCACAACGCTTCTCGAAGTCGGACCCGGCAAACCGTTCCACCTCCGAACCGGCCGCACCGTCATCATCCCGAACAGCAAGCTGCTCGATTCGCCGCTTGTGAATGAGTCGCACATGAAGCGATTCGTGCTGCATGTTTTCTCGGTCCCGTTGCCGCTCGATGAAGACTGGCATGAGGCGGAGAACCTGCTCCTTGAGGCGGCGCGGCCACCCAAACCAACTGTCGAGGAAGCCAAACCTTAAGTCTCGCTGCGCTGCGTTTCTTCCACCAAGTCCGGCACGGCGGTGCGGTAGATCGCCGGCAACCCTTCGCGATCGCTCACGAAATAGATCCACTGGCTATCGGACGAGAAGACCGGCTCGGGCGCCGACGCCCACGGATCACTGTGCTCGGTCCCCGCGATGGGGTACGCCTTGCCGCTCGACGCGTGCTCGCACACGGTGAACTCCCGCTGCAGGCGGCTGAACAGCAGGTAGATATTCGGACCCGCCAGGCTGCTGCTCGCGCCCACGATGACCGAGTTATCGTCGTTGGCGCTCAGCCATCCGAAGCGCGTACAACGTGAGACCACACGCTCTTTGCCGGTGTTGACGTTGACACAGCGAACGGTGGCGCCGCGGCCCGTGTCGTCCGGATAGAAAACGTAGCAGACCTCGTGCCCAAACCCGGACCAGTATTCATGGCCGAGCCGTTCATTGCCTTCACGCGGACGCAAGTTCTTCGGTCCTTCCGCGCCGAGTCGCATGAGCCAGAGCCGCGCGTCCACCTTGTCCCACGGGCCCTCGTGGCAATAGAGAACCTCGTTGCTGCGCGGACGAAACTGCGGATGCGCCAGCCAGGTATTCTCACCGACGAGCAGGCGGCCGGTTCCGGTGCGCAAGTCCACGAGCTGAATGCGACAGCGCGGCTTCTTGGCGTACTGCTCGTCGAAGCCCTCCACCCAATCTTCGTCGCGCATCTCGACCACGGCGGCGAGGCGGCTCCGGTCGGAAATCGCCAGATGCCCGGTCATGCGCCAGCCCGACTGGGTTCGATAGATCAGGCGCTCGCGGCCTTTCTTCACCGAGGCTCGCTTGAGTTCGTTGCCTTGCAGGAAGTAGAAGTTCTTCTCCTTGTGGTCGAGCGTCGGTGAGTAGGAGTGGATATTCGGCCCCTCGGTGAGCTGCAACATGTCCGCTTCGGGCAGATCGAGGCGGAAGATCTGCCCGAAGCCGGTGCGCTCCGACGCCACGAGGGCGAATGAGTTTCTCTTCGATAGGAAGCGGTGGTGATAGTGCGGCAGATGATGCAGCGAGTCCGGCGGCGTGAGGCGGTAGACGAGCCGTTCGGTTAGCTCATCGGCCGAAACCGAAGCCGGACCGTCGAAGCGGGTTCCGCGTCCCGTGGATTGCCCCAGGCTTTTCTTGTCCGCCGCGGCCAACAGGGGCGTCGCGGCGGACAAAAACGCCCTGCGACTCAGCGTTCTCACCAACCGGTAATCGTAGCTCACATCTCGCGCCGTTTGAGGGTCGAAAGCGTACCGCGGAGCGGCGTATCCTAGTCGATGATGCGCAACGGATTGGGCTCGCTCGCCAGCGGTCCGGGCTCGGGAAGCGGCGGTTTGCGGCCGCTGATCAGCAGGAAGCCCTCTCGCTGGAACGCCTCCTTCTCTTCGCGTGAGCGCCAGTGGACGTCTGGGGTGAAGTTGTCAGGGATGGGCGTGTTGTCGTGGATACGGTCGGCCTCGACGTTCTCGAATCCCATCAAGGTGAACGACTCCTTCCACTCATCGGTCGAACGCAGGTGGATGTCGCCCGGCGCGTGATCTTTCCAGTGGTGGGAATGCGAGTTCTCGGCGTAGAACGACATGAGGATGAAGACGTATCCGCCCCAGGCGGTGACGCGGAAGATCTCGCGGGCGGCCAAGTCCGGGGAGTGCCAGTAGTAGGCGGTCTCGACGCTCAGGACGCGCGTGAAGTAGTCCTCCGCCCACGGGATCTCTTCGACCGAGCCGGGGGCGAATAACAGGTTCTGATGGTCGAGCGATTGGGCGCGGGCCGAGCCGATCAGCTCGTCGGCGATATCGATACCGACCACAGCGCCCTCCGGGACGCGAGCCGACAGCAGCCGCGCGGCCCAGCCCTCGCCACAGCCGATTTCGAGAATGCGCTCGTGCGCCTCGAGGTCCATGCGATCGATGAGCTTCTCGGTGGCCGGACGATGCCAGGTCTCCATCTCGGCGGCGAGGCCCGAAGCCACCCACTTGTTGAACTGCTCGCGAAGGTGTTCTTCGTGTTGCAGGCGGGCCAGTTGGTGTGGAGGAATCATCGCTGGGTGGCTCTCATCGAGGGCTCTTCGCCCATGCTAACAGTCGCTTGGCGTCGGTCTGTTTTGGTGCTGGTCATCGCACCCTTATCGGGCCGCATCGCCAGACGCGGAAACCGTAGGCCCACTGAATTCGTCCTCAACCCCGCAATCGCGTCACAATCGGACGCATGTTATCCACATCCTTCTGCCAAGCCGCATTGCTGGGATCAAGCACTGCTAGTCGTTCGGTGATTGTGAGAGCCTCTTCAGCATGCGGCAGTGCCTCACTACGCCCGTCCTGCTGCTCCTTCAATAAGGCGATTCGAATCAGGCTGACGCTGAGGTCGCGCTGCCAACCGGCGTTGGAGGGATCGGCCTCGGCCAGCCGTCGCCTCACCTGGAGCGACTCTCCGCAGGCATCCAGCGCCCCGCTCAGATCCCCTTGGGCCTGCAGCACGTAGCCTATCCTTTCCTGGCTCACGCTGAGGTCGCGCTGCCAAACCGCGTTGGAGGGATCGACCTCCCTCAGCCGTCGCCTCGCCTGGAGCGACTCTCCGTAGGCATCCAGCGCCCCGCTCAGATCCCCTTGGGCAAGCCGCACGTTACCGATTCTCTCGTGACTCACGCTGAGGCCGCGCTGCCAAGCGGCGTTGGAGGGATCGGTCTCCCCCAGCCGTCGACTCACCTTGAGCGACTCGCCGTAGGCCTCCAGCGCCCCGCTCAGATCCCCTTGGTTCAGCCGCACGTCGCCGACCTCTACGTGGTTCACGCTGAGGTCGCGCTGCCAAGCGGCGTTGGAGGGATTGGCCTCGGCCAGCCGTCGCCTCACCTGGAGCGACTCTCCGTAGGCATCCAGCGCCCCGCTCAGATCCCCCTTGGGCCTGCAGCACGTTACCGATTCTCTCGTGACTCACGCTGACGTCGTGCTGCTAAACCGCGTTGGAGGGATCGACCTCCCTCAGCCGTCGCATCAACGCCAAGGCCTCGCCGTAGGCCTCCTCAGCCCCGGTGAGATCCCCTTGGGCCAGCCGCACGTCGCCTTGGCGGCTCGAGAGAACGGCGCGCATGCGAAGCCAGACAGTCTCCTCTGCCTTATCCGGCGGAAACCGCTCCATCCAGCCCACTACCGCGTCCAAGCCGAGCATCACGAACCCCAAGCGACCCAGGTGAGTCAGACGGTCCGTAAAGTCGTGGAGAGCCCCGTTCGCCAATGGGAGCCAGAGTACTTGCTCGTCGTCCGCACGCAACAAGGCGGCGAGATGCTCAAGCGCACGTGTGAGCAAGAGTGGCCCTGCTTCGGCGACGTCCTCACCTGTGAGAGAGGTCGTGAGATGCTCGTGCAGCCAGCCGCCCAGCCGCTTGCGAATCACAGCGTCGGAATCGCTCTCCTTGCGGGCAAAACGATAGCCCAGGACGTGCGTAAACTCCCAGTGGTCAACCGCCTCTGCGAGGCGCAGCAGACCGCGTTGAACCAGGACCTTCAGCGCATCACGCGCTGCCTTCTCGGGCCGCTCGTCGGACTCACCTAGCACCGCGGCGATGGCCGCAAGCGGGAACGGCGCGCGCGCCAGAAGACCCGCCGCCTCCAGCGCTCGTCGGGCGTCGTCGTCAAGTCCGCGCACGCTACGGCCAAACAGCCATCGCAATGTGTGCTCGGCCCGTTCTGGATCGCTCAGGCTCGGTAGCTGTTCCGCTTCCCAATCGTCAGCGAGCCGTTTTGGGTCCTCGTAGTCGCGCTTAAGCAGGTTGCCAGCCCAGGTGAGGGCCAGAGGGTGGCCTTCGAGTAGCGTCAGCACGCGATCGCGCACGTCTGCCGTCACGTGGCCTGCTGTCAGCGAGTCGAGCAACTGCTCGGCGTCTTCGGGCCCCAAGGCATCCTTCAACTCGATGCTCGCGGCCGGGGCGGATTGGATGCTGGGCCGGGTCAGTAGCAGCCGCCGATTCTGTGGCGATAGGACGCTGAACAGTTCGTTGATGTCGGCGCGGCCATCCTTGCCGTCTGCTTCTTCGCCACCCTCGATAACGACGAGTAGGCGCTTGCCGCGACATGCCTCGGTCGCGCGGTCACGCGCCGGCGAGCGCTCCATGAACCCGGCCCCGGCCAGTTTGTTCGCCAACGTGCCCCAAGCCGGTTCGGCCTCGCCATGAAAGGTGTAGAGGTCGAGGAAGACGACGCCGTCGGGAAACGGGCTCGCGAGTAGCGTCTCTGGCGTGTGGCCCACTACTGCCCGCAGAGCCTCGGCCGCCAGAGCCGTCTTGCCTAGTCCCGCGAGCCCGACGACGGCGGTGTTCTTCCCGGCCCGCAACCGCTCGGTCAATTGCTTCAACTCAAGCTCGCGTCCGAAAAACTCCTCCGCTGCCGGCGGTAGCTCAGGCGGAATGGCGGCACGTATGTGCGGCAGGAGGTCTTCTCTCAGTCCCGTGAATCCCGACGCCATCTCGGCCCGTGTATGGGATGACTCCTCGTGTACTACCGAACGTGTCGATTCGCCTTCCTCTCGAATCGCGGCAATGATCCGTGCCTCAAACTCGAGAAGATATTGGTCAAGCGCCTCATCGGGTTTCGGGATCGCGACCCGGTCGCCATTGCGCTCGATCGTCAGGTTGGCAAGCAGCTTGGCGTTCAAGAGGTTGGAGACTTTCTGGTTGTTGTTGATGTGCTCTCGAAAGGCGGCGGCACAAAGGTAAAACCAGTGCTTTTCGACTAAAGCGCGGAGTTCATCCGGGGGATTCGGCTGCAGCGTACTCAACGCTTCGAGCGCCCGCGCGGTCAGGCTCTCCCGTAGTGGCCCACCATCGCCGGTCACCAAATGCTCTAGGCTCGCGAGCGCCTCATTTGCTTCTGTAGGAGTGGCGCGGTCGTTCTCGACGGATGCGAGCCGCTCACGCAACGCTTGGTAGAGCTCACGGATTCGCTTTTGCTGGGCCTTGCGCTCCTCGCCAAGCAGCGTAGTGAGACGTGGTGCTCGCATCTCCTGCCACGCCTCGAGCACGCGACGAGCAGGCGGGGGGAGCGCCTCGGCATACGTCAATTCCGCGCCAATGGTGCGGCCATACTCAGCGGTGGTGTGCAGAAGCGCCCACCAGAACGCGTGCAACACCGCGCCTTGGAGGTCGTGATTCTCGGGTTGCTCTAGCTGCTGGAATCTTTGAGCAACCCGGCGGTAAAGCTTCGTCGCCTCAACATGCGCGTGATTGCCACAGGCGCCCAATGCGATCGTCTGCAAGATTCCAGCGACAGCTAAGGCAGATGTGATTGGCTCAGGCATGGTTCGCGAATACTACTTTTGCACAGGGATATTGTCGCCCATTCGCTCAATCGTTCTCGAATCAAGCTCTGAGCCGCTGGCGTTAGCCTGCGTTGATCAGTTTCATGGTGTTGATTCGGGCGCTCGAACAGTCGTGACCGATGCTTGTGTTGGGTGCTTTCTATTTGCGGCTGCTGTGTGTCGATGGTGGGTCATCGCACCCTTACGGGCGCGGCTCCTAAGGAACAGTTTTGTAGCCCTCATGCTTTCAACAGGGCGATAGCGGATAGACTGTCGGCCTGGGGCGAGGCGACGGGGAGACGCCGCGATTGCGGGTGGGCCGGTAACCGCCTCCCTAGCGGTCGGGGCTCTGTGGGAGATGGGTCGCGGGGTTCGTTGACTCCTGGCGTCGCCGTGTTCCTTTCCATCGTGACCTGGCCCTTCGGCCGGGTCACTCGCTCTGAGTTTTGGTTCGGGGTTTCTGTGGGCTTTTGGCGCGGGGTCGCCTGCTGACGCGCGGGCTGTTCTGTGAACCTGTTTGGTTATGAGGATACCTTAGGGGTGTATGTTTTTCGGGGTTTTGTGGGTGTAAGTGGTTGCGTTTGCTGGGGGAGTTTGGTTGTGACTGGGTTTGTTTGAACTTGGGGCTATGGGTGGTGGTTGGTCATCGCACCCTTGCGGGCGCGGTTCTGAGTTTTGGATTGGGGTTTCTGTGGCTGGTCCGCAGGCCCGCTCCATGACTGTCGCGGCTCTGTTGCTTCTGGCATGGGTCGATGCGGTGCTATGACCGCTTGTTTCTCGCGCGGCTCGGCTAGGGGTTGTGTGGACGCAGGTGTGGTGTCTGGCTTTTGGGGTGGCGGGCTTTGGCTGGGGTTGATTGCTATTTGATGGCCTCGTTGGGGCCTGGATGGCCGGAACTTTGGGAGTCTCCTTGATAGCGGTCGCGGTTGGGCGTGAGCCTGGGCGTGGCCGATGTGTCGGAAGTTGCTGGTTTCATTGGTGGTTGGGTGGACTGGGTTGGTTCGATCGGTTGGTTGTTGCGTCGGATCGCGTCTTGCTGCTCTTGCTTTTGATATGCCTGCTCGTCTCGGTCGCGTTCGGCCGGGGTGCGGTTGTCGGGCAGGCGCGCATCGAACCCGTTGGCTTCGGCGCCTTTGCGGAGGTCGCGGAGTTCTTTGATGGCGCGGTGGTAGCGCCGTGAGAGCTGCGATTCGTAGCGGCTGAGGCGCGTTAGGTCGGTAAGCGCGTATCCGGCGAAGGTGTTGCCGAGGATGTGCTCGTCATCTTTGCCGGCGTTGTGTTCTTTGTTAGCGCAGCGGTCGAGGTGATAGGCGTTGACGGCGGCTTCGATGCGGGAGAGGCGTTTGAGACGCCAGGAGGTGTCGGCGATTTGTTCGACGAGGTCTTCTTCGAGTGCGTTGAGTGGCCGCAGGTCGGCGCGAAGTTTGTCGAGTTTTTGTTGGTACTCGACGGGGTCTTCGCCGGGCATGATGGGGTGCTTGGAGCGGAGGCCGTGCTTGATGG
>Ga0114996_10004140_pt1 | contig 17582 bp, 13 predicted proteins | sample ArcticOcean_MG_C_4_FD_87039 | JGI IMG/M metagenome (GOLD analysis project Ga0114996, IMG submission 87039) | Marine microbial communities from western Arctic Ocean - ArcticOcean_MG_CB4_134 | ecosystem: Environmental > Aquatic > Marine > Oceanic | place: Arctic Ocean: Canada Basin | collected...
TAAAATTATAGAAGCTGCAGGCGGAGTTCATAAATTTATGAATTGGAAAAAGCCAATCTTAACTGATTCTGGTGGATATCAGGTGTATTCATTGTCAGCAAATCGTAAAATTAAAGAAGAAGGGGTTAAGTTTAAATCTCATATAGACGGATCATATCATTTTTTTACACCAGAAAGTGCTATTTCTGTTCAGAGAAAAATAGGCGCTAATATAATTATGGCATTTGATGAATGCACACCATACCCTTGTGATTATCAATATGCAAAAACATCTATGAAAAGAACTCATCGATGGCTTGATCGTTGTATTTTACAAAACGACAAAGAACCTTTTCTTTATGATTATTCTCAAACACTTTTTCCAATAATTCATGGAAGTGTATATAAAGATTTAAGGAAAGAGTCTGCTGAGTATATTTCTAACAAAAATGCTTTTGGAAATGCAATTGGTGGTTTGTCTGTAGGAGAACCAGCCGAGGAAATGTATGAAATGACAGAAGTAGTTACAGAAGTTTTACCTGAAGATAAGCCAAGATATTTAATGGGAGTTGGTACCCCCATAAATTTACTTGAAAATATCTCTTTAGGAATAGATATGTTTGACTGCGTAATGCCTACAAGAAATGCAAGAAATGGAATGATCTTTACTGCAAATGGAACAATGATTATTAAAAATAAAAAATGGGAATCAGATTTTTCATTGCTTGATTCTGATAATTATTGTTTTGTAGATGTATCCTATTCGAAGTCTTATGTAAGACATCTTTTTACTGTTAATGAGATGTTAGGTAAACAAATATGTACTATTCATAACCTTGCCTTTTATATGTGGTTGGTTCGAGAATCTAGAAAACATATATTAGCAGGAGATTTTATATCATGGAAAATAAAAATGGTGAAACAATTAGATCAACGTTTATAGAATGAAACTTATTGATTGGTATATTATAAAAAGATATTTAGGGACTTTCTTAGTAATGATTTTATTATTTATTCCAATAGGAATAATGGTAGATATAGCTGAAAAAATAGATAAGTTTAAAGAAAATGAGGTTCCAATAAATGCCCTGATTAATTATTATATTGACTTTACGTGGTATTTTTCGAATCTTCTTTTCCCTATATTTCTTTTTTTATCAGTAATATGGTTTACCTCAAAACTGGCAAATAATACTGAGGTGATAGCAATTTTGAGTTCAGGAATTTCATTTACTAGGTTTATGAGACCATTCATGATTTCAGCTTCATTAATAGCTGTTATTGCTTTTGGAATGGGAATGTTTATTGTTCCAAATTCCAACAAAGGGTTTAATGAATTTTTATTTAAGTACACAAAAAAGAAAAATGAAAGAAACACCTCATATCTTTTTAAACAAATAAATCCTGAAGAATTTATTTATGTTAGCACCTATAATCCTATAAGACAAAGAGCAAATAACTTTACACTTGAAAGATTTAAAGAACAAAAGTTAGATTTAAAAATAACAGCTGAAAGTATTCGTTGGGTTCAAAAAGATTCATTTTTTCGTCTTTCAACCTATACTAAAAGAATTATAAGTGGAGATGATGAATTTTTTGAAAAATCATCAGTTAAGGATACGATTTTTGATTTTAAGATTGATGATCTTGCTCCAGTCAATTATAAAGCAGAGACATTGACAATGTTTGATTTGAATGATTTTGTAAAAAAGGAAAAAGAAAGTGGATCAGTAATGATTAACTCTCATTTATTAGTTAGACATAAAAGATATAGTTTGCCTTTGGCGTCTTTTATTTTGACTATAATAGCAGTTTCTATGTCTTCTTTCAAAAGAAGAGGAGGTATGGGGGTTAATTTAGCTTTTGGAATTACTCTTGGATTTTTATTTATTTTTTTTGATAAAATATTTGGAGTATTGGTTACAAAATCTAATTTTTCTCCTTTTTTAGGAGCTTGGTTGCCTTTAATGTTTTTTGGTGTTTTAGCCACTTTTTTATTAAAATATGCAAAACGATAAAACTAAAGACTTAATTCATTTTCACTTTTTGGTTTTCCTTTGGGGTTTTACTTCAATATTAGGAGCCCTGATACAATTAAATTCAATTCAAATTGTTTGGCACCGAATGTTTATAGCATATTTCTTAGTTGGTTTGTATTTGTTTTTTAAAAAAAGAAAAAAGTTTTTTATACAAAAAAAATATTTTGTTCAACTATTCATAGCAGGAGTTTTAATATCTTCACATTGGGTAGCATTTTTTTATGCTATTAAAATTTCGGGTGTATCTTTAACATTATCAATAATGGCATCAGGTGCTTTTGTTACATCTTTAATTGAACCTATTGTTTTTCGTCGAAAACTTTCATTAAAAGAGTTGTCGTATGGATCAATCACATTAGTAGGTTTAATAATTATCTTTAGGGCAGAATTTGATCAATATATTGGAATGTCAATTGCCTTTTTAGCAACAATTTTGAGTGTAATTTTTACTTTGTTAAATAGTAAATTAGTTAAAGAAAAATTATCTCCTACCTCTATTGCTTTTTATGAACTTTTCATTGGTTGGTTTATGTTATCTGTTTATCTGTTGTTTGATTCTGATCAAATGAATTCTTTGTTTCAATTTGGTAAAAATGATTTAATTTTATTATTAATTTTAGGATCTATATGCACTGCATATGCTCATGTAGGTTCTGTTAAAGTTATGCGAAATTTATCTCCCTTTTCATTTATGATAATAATAAATCTCGAACCTGTTTACGCTGTTATATTATCATTAATGTTTTTTGGAAAAAATGAATTAATGAGTTTTGATTTTTACATTGGGTTTATTCTAATTTTAACAGCAATATTTTTAGATAGCTTAGATAAGCGTAAAACTGTTATAAAGAAATTAACTGAAAAGAAATTACATTTGTAAATATCTTACTAATAAATATGGAATATTTAGATTTTGAGGAACCAATAAAAGATCTACATGAACAAATAAAAAAGTGTAAAGATATTGGAAATGAAAATGCAGTTGATGTAAGTGATACTTGTGAGCTTTTAGAGACCAAACTAAAGACAATTAAAAAAGAAATTTATGGAAATTTAAGCGCTTGGCAAAGAGTTCAATTATCTCGACACCCTTCTAGACCATATACTTTAGATTATATTAAAGCTTTAACCAAAGACACTTTTCTTGAGCTTCATGGTGATCGAAATGTAGCTGACGATAAAGCCATGATTGGTGGTTTAGGTAAGATTGATGGTCAATCTTTTATGTTTATAGGAACTCAAAAAGGGTATAACATAAAAACAAGGCAGTATCGAAACTTTGGCATGTCTAATCCTGAAGGGTATAGGAAAGCTTTAAGGCTTATGCATTCTGCCGAAAAATTTAATATCCCTATAGTATGTTTTGTTGATACACCTGGAGCCTTTCCTGGACTTGAAGCTGAAGAAAGAGGGCAAGGAGAAGCTATTGCAAAAAATATTATAGGAATGATGTCTCTAAAAGTTCCAGTAATTGTTATAATTATAGGAGAAGGAGCTTCTGGAGGTGCTTTAGGTATTGGAGTAGGTGATAAGGTTTTTATGCTTGAAAACACATGGTATTCAGTAATTTCTCCAGAGTCATGCTCTTCAATTTTATGGAGAAGTTGGGAATATAAAGAAGCTGCTGCTGAAGCATTAAAATTAACCCCTCAAGATATGCTAAAGGCTAAATTAATAGATAAAATAATTAAAGAACCTTTAGGGGGTGCCCATTATGATAGAGAGATTACATTTGAATCAGTTAAAAAAGAAATATTGAGTGCATTTCAAAAATTGAAAAAAATGGAATTTAAAATGAGAATTGATTTACGTAGAAATAAATTCTCAAATATGGGGGTTTTTAAAGAAGATAAGTGATAATTTTTGTCTTGTTAACAAGTTTTATAAGTTATCAACTTATTATCTGTTCACATTTGATTTTAAAAAAAAACTTTCATTTCATATATCAAGCTTACATTTGAAAAATGGAAGAAAAAAAAACTATTTTTAAAACTATTAAACAAAACACTTCAGTTGTTAATCTTGAGCAAGGAAAACTACCTCCTCAAGCTTTAGATTTGGAAGAAGCAGTTTTAGGTGCAATGCTAATTGATAAAAAGGGTGTTGATGAGGTTATTGATCTTTTAAAGCCTGAAGCTTTTTACAAAACGGCACACCAATATATTTTTGAAGCAATATTGCTGTTATTTGAGTCTACTGATCCAATTGACTTATTGACGGTTTCATCAGCTCTTCGAAAAGCAGAAAAACTTGAAGCGATAGGTGGGGATTTTTATTTGGTTCAATTAACTCAAAAGATTGCAAGCTCTGCCCATATTGAATTTCATGCTAGAATTATTTTACAGAAATATATTCAAAGATGCCTAATTAAAATATCAAGTGAAATAATAGAGAAATCATATAAAGACTCAACTGACGTTTTGGAATTGTTAGATGAGGCAGAGTCCAAACTTTATGATGTTACCCAAGGTAATATTAAAAGATCTGCTACATCTGCTCAAAACCTTGTAATAGAAGCTAAAAATAGAATTCAGGATATAGCAAGCCGTGGAGGTTTAAGTGGTATTAGTAGTGGTTTTGATGAAGTTGATAAATTGACATCAGGATGGCAACCTAGTGATTTAATAATCATTGCTGCTCGACCTGGTATGGGAAAAACTGCACTAACTTTGTCAATGGCAAGAAATATTGCAGTGGGTAGACAAATACCTGTAGCATTTTTTTCTTTAGAGATGTCCTCGGTCCAACTTATTACAAGATTGATATCTGCCGAAACAGGTCTTTCGTCTGAAAAATTAAGAACAGGTAAATTAGCACAACATGAATGGCAACAATTAAACGTAAAGGTGAGTGACCTTGAAAAAGCACCTTTATATATTGATGACTCTCCTTCATTATCAATTTTTGAACTACGCGCTAAAGCTAGAAGACTTTCTAGATTACACGGGATTAAACTTATTGTTATTGATTATTTACAATTAATGACTGCATCAACCAATAATAAATTTGGAAACAGGGAGCAGGAAATTTCAACCATTTCTAGAAACCTCAAAGCTCTTGCAAAAGAACTAGATACTCCAGTAATTGCACTTTCACAACTATCCAGAGCAGTAGAAACAAGAGGAGGAACTAAAAGACCTCAACTGTCAGACTTAAGAGAGTCAGGTGCAATTGAGCAAGACGCCGACATTGTGTCATTTATATATCGTCCAGAATATTATGGAATTGATGAGTGGGATGATGAAGAGCGGAGTCCATCAGATGGACAGGCTGAATTTATTGTAGCAAAACATAGAAATGGAGGATTAGATAATATTAGACTTAAATTTATTGGACATCTTGGTAAGTTTGAAAATATTGCAGATTTTGATTCATCTTCTGAATATCAATCAAAAATGAATCCCGAAAAGAATAACACTATTTCTAATAAAAAAAATCCAGATGCAAATGATGCATTTGGAGCGTCATATGAAGACACAACTTTAGACGACAATCCTTTTTAAATGACAAAAATCATTTTAAATGAATAGACTTTCATTTAAATCAGGGCCTGCCATTGTTGTAACTGCAGCTTTTATTGGCCCTGGAAGTTTAACAGTTTGCGCTATTGCTGGAGTTGAATTTGGCTATGAATTATTATGGGCTGTTTTGCTTTCTTGCATAATTACTATTTTTTTTCAAAACACAGTTGCTAATTTAAGTTTTAAATCTGGTCAAGGTTTAGTTGAATTATTTAATAATAAATTAAATAATTCAATATTGTGTTATTTATTTACAGCATGGGTGTTAATTGCAATTTTTATTGGAAACGCTGCATATGAAGCTGGTAATATATCTGGGGCTTTTATAGGTTTAAAAAAGTTTATTGAATTATCACCATTTAATATCACGCAGTTTCCAAGTTCCTTTTTAAATTATTTTATTGCTATTATTATAATATTTGTAGTGTGGAAAGAGAATAATAGATTAATTAAAAATATTTTAGGTATTACTGTGTTTGTAATGAGTATATCCTTTTTGTTTGCAGCTATTTTAACAAAACCATCTGTTTATGAGTTATTAAAAGGGTTTCTAATTCCCAGATGGAGGCCTGAGGTATGGAATACTATAATCGCTGTTTTGGGCACCACTATAGTTCCTTATAATTTATTTTTACATGCAGCATTAGTTAAGCATGATTTAAATCGTTTACAACTTTCATATTTGAGAAGAGATACTATTATTGCGGTAAGTTTTGGCGGATTAATTTCATCTGCTATAATTATAGCAGCAGCAGGAGCAGATATAAATCAAATTAATTCAATAAATGATTTAGGAAATGCACTTTATAGCTTGTATGGGCCAAATTCTCAAATTTTTATTTCTATTGGTCTTTTTACAGCAGGTCTAAGTTCAGCTATAACAGCTCCTATCGCTGCAGGGTATGTTGTTGAAGAATCTTTTATTAAGCATGGAAGTCGAAAAAAATTAAAAAAAATAGCAATTTATTTTGTAATTATTATTGGATTAGCTTTTGCCGTTTCTGGTTATAATCCAATAGAACTAATAAGAGCAGCTCAAGTCACAAATGGATTATTACTGCCTGGAATGGCTTTATTTATAAGTATTTTATGCTTTCCAAAAAAAGATGATCTTTTGATTAATAAAATACGGTTCTTAGGTCTTTTGATTTTATTCTTATTTTTTAGCTTACTAGCTGTTAAGGTTTTATTTTTATAGTATTTTTAGATCAATATCAATTATGTAAAATGTAAATTTTGTGCAAATAAACGTTGACTTAGGAGAAGGGGGAGGGGCTGATGATAGTTTTATGCCTTATATAACTAGCTGTAGTATTGCTTGTGGAGGTCATTTTGGTTCTATTAAAACAATTAAAGAAACAATAGCTCTAGCAATGCTTTATGAAACAAATATTGGATCTCACCCATCATACCCTGATAAAAAAAATTTTGGCAGAAAATCTATAAATATGAAATTAAATAAATTTCAAGATTCAATTAAAGATCAACTATTAAATTTTAAAAATGCACTTAGTTTTTTTTCTGCTAAATGGCATCATTGTAAAGCTCATGGAGCTTTATATAATGACATAGCAGGTAATGGTAAATTGACTGATGCTTATTTGGAGGTTTTAAGTGATTTTTCAGAAATTAATTATTTGATTCTCCCAGCTTCAAAACCAATAATTGAATCTGCTGAAAGAATGAATTTTAAAGTTATAAAAGAAGTTTTTTCTGACAGGAATTATGATGAATCATTGTCTTTGATCCCTAGAAATGATAACAATTCAATGATCAGTTCATCCAATGAGTTTTTAATTAATTTAAATTTTTTATTAAAAGGAAAAATTCAAACTTCAGGTGGGGTTATTAAAAATGTATCATATGACACTATTTGTCTACATAGTGATACGTTCAAATCTATAGAATTCATTAATATAATGTCTAGAAAGATCAATAAAAATTAGTTTTAATAAATCTGATAATGAGGTTTAACACATTTGGAAAAAGAGCATATATTATAAATGTTGAAAAAAAAATTCAAAATAATAGTATTGTAGCTTGGAAATCAGAATTATGTAATTCTCTTCAAAGAGAATTTAAAGATATTATAGAGGATGTTGTTTTTTCTCTATCAGAGATCACACTTTTTTTTAAAGATATACCCAACGGAAAGGATAAAAAACAAATAAGATTATGGTTAGAGGACTTTTCTTTAAAAAAGCAAAATATAATAAGAAATATCTGGGAAATACCTGTTTGTTTTGACCCTGTTTTTTCTCAAGATTTATTGTTTTATTTTGGAAATAATCCCATAGCATACAAAGCGTATATTTCAGATTTTTTAAAATGCATTTTTCAGGTAAATCATTATGGATTTTTACCAGGATTTTTTTATTCGAGTGGACTTCCAGTAAAATTAAATTTACCAAGAAAATTCACTCCTTTAAGATTGGTTGAACCTGGCACTTTAGCTATAGGTAAGTCATATGTTGGGATTTATCCTCAAAAAAGTCCAGGAGGGTGGCATAGAATAGGAAGAACGTATTATTCTTTTTTTAATAGATTAAATAATCCTCCTTGTTTTGCTTTACCAGGTGATAAGATTAAGTTTAACTCCATAAGCTTTGATGAATATCAAAATAAAAAGATTCATTATGCCAATAAACTTCCAAAATCAAGATCATTTGAAATCATCTATTAAAATAATTGACCCTGGATTTTATACATCTATTCAAGATAATGGACGCTATGGTTTCAGGAGGTTGGGTTTTCCTGTTTCAGGTCCTATGGATAAATATTCATTTATAACTGCAAATAAATTAGTAGGAAATTTTAATAATGAGCCTGCCTTAGAGTCTACATTTAAAGGCCCCAAACTATTATTTTCAGGACCTACTTGGGTAGCAGTAAGTGGAGCAATAATTCCTGTGCTTAAGAATGATAAATTCATTGAATTAAACAAGCCTTTTTTTTGTGATTTAGGAGATGTTTTAGAGTTGGGGGCTGCAAAAAGGGGTGTTAGAAGTTATATCAGTTTTAGTGGTGGAATAATTCAGAATAAGGTTTTTGGAAGTTATTCCCAATATTATCCAATAACTGAAAATGCAACTATAAAAAAGGGTGAAACCATTTCACTTAAAGGTTTAACAAATCTTTTAAAGCAAAAGAAATATAATTTTGAAATAAATAATTTAAAATTTGATCAAAAATTAAAAGTTTTCGAGGGGCCATATTGGAAACATCTGGATAATGACTTAAAAAAGAAAATATTAAATACAGAATTTAAAATAGGTTCAAATGATAGAATGGCTTATAGATTGTCTGGAAGTATGCCTCAAAATAAAATTTCATCATCTAGCGCATCTGTTCTCCCAGGTACAGTTCAATTAACACCAAATGGAGATATAATAATTGTAATGCGAGATGGACAAGTCACAGGTGGATATCCTAGAATACTTCAATTGACTGAAAAATCTCAGTCACACTTATCCCAATTTATGACAGGAAAGTCAATTAATTTTAAAATTAGCGAGGATGATATACCTCAATATGAGGTATTCTAAATCTTTCACCATAGATTCCCCCTTTTTTTCGAATGCCACACCCTATAACCATACTAATTTCAGCACTAGATGGTAAATCTAGATCTTTTTTTATTCTATTAGAGTCAAAACCTTCCATTGGACAGGTGTCATATCCAATTCCAGCCATACTTATCATAAAAGATTGAGCTGCTAAGGCAGCACTTTTATGTGAAATTACTCTTACATCAACACTTCCCACTTCACGATATATTGGTTTATATATACCAGTAATTTTTGTGTATATTTTTTTTAAAAGACCTATTAATCCAAAAAAATCTAAATAAAGTAAAGGCACTAATTTTTTATAATAATGTAACGCTTTTTTTTCTAGATTAGGATCTAAATTTTCAATTTTAGATAAAGAGGATTTGATATTAGTTATATTTGAATCAAGTCTTTTTCTCCACAAATCTTTTCTAACAACTATAACAACAAATTGTTCGGCTGTTTTTGCCGCTAGTTGATTGAAACATGAGTTGGCAATTTTTTCTTTTTCATTTTTTGAAATTACATGATGAAATTCCCATAATTGCATATTGCTACTTGAGGGTGAGAGTGTCGCTTGTAAGACACATTTCTTAACTTTTTGTTGATCTATTGGTTTTTCTGGATTAAAAATACGCACAGATCTTCTAAAATCTATAGCCTCACTAACTGATTTTTCTTTCATAGGAATAGTATATCCTTCATTGAAAAGGATTAATTTTGCTACAAATATCAGCAATTTTTAAATAGTTTTTAAAATTATTATGTTAAAAATTGATTTGAATTCCAGCTTTTATTTAATTTAAAGTACTGATATTCAGATTATTAATTTTAAATTATGTGTTTTGGGCATAGTGATTATTTATTACATTATTTAATCAAATTAGTTGTTCTAATTATTTTCGTTAAACAAACTTTCATTATGGGTTTAAATAAATATAGTCGTCAAGTCACACAGGATTCCACACAGCCAGCAGCCCAGGCTATGCTCCATGCTATCGGTTTGACGGATGATGATTTTAAAAAGCCTTTAGTTGGTATTGCTAGTACTGGATATGAAGGGAATCCATGTAATATGCATTTAAATGATCTTTCTGTTCATGTAAAAAAAGGAATTGAAAATGACAAAAAGATGGTTGGATTAATTTTCAACACAATTGGAGTTAGCGATGGAATTTCCATGGGAACTCCAGGTATGAGATTTTCACTTCCTTCTAGGGATGTTATAGCAGACTCAATTGAAACTGTAGTTCAAGCAATGTCTTATGATGCTGTTGCTACTGTTGTTGGGTGTGATAAAAATATGCCAGGAGCTTTAATGGCTATGATAAGATTAAATCGTCCTAGTATATTAGTTTATGGAGGCACAATAGCTTCTGGGTGTCATAATGGAAAAGAACTGGATGTTGTTTCAGCATTTGAAGCATGGGGAGAAAAAGTGGCTGGAGTTATTGATGAAAAGGAGTATAAAAACGTAATTCAAAAAGCCTGTCCGGGAGCCGGAGCATGTGGTGGTATGTACACTGCAAATACAATGGCTTCTGCTATAGAAGCCTTGGGAATGTCATTACCATATAATTCATCTAATCCAGCAATAAGTGAGGCTAAAATATCTGAATGTGATTTAGTAGGAAATTCTATTTACAATCTTTTAAAAAATGATATTAAACCCTCTGACATTATAACAAGAAAATCATTGAACAATGCATTGAGATTAATATCTGTACTTGGAGGTTCTACAAATGCAGTACTTCATTTTCTAGCCATTGCTAAAGCTGCAAATATTGATTTAAACATAGATGATTTTCAAAAAATTAGTGATGAAACTCCTTTATTAGCTGATTTAAAACCTAGTGGAAAATATTTAATGAAAGATTTGCATTTAATAGGAGGAATACCAGCTGTTTTAAAATTTATGTTAAAAAATGATATGATTAATGGAGAATGCCTTACTGTAACGGGAAAAACATTAGTTGAAAATTTAGAAAATGTTCCATCGCTTAAAAAAAATCAAGATTTAATACGCCCAATAAATAACCCTATTAAATCTACTGGTCATATTCGTATTTTGAAAGGTAATCTTGCTCCATTTGGATCTGTTGCTAAAATCACAGGAAAAGAAGGACTTGTTTTTAAAGGACCAGCTCGTGTATTTGATGGTGAATTTGATGCTAATGATGGTATTTCTTCTGGAATAGTGAATAAAGGTGAGGTCATAGTTATTCGTTACGAGGGGCCAAAAGGAGGTCCAGGAATGCCTGAAATGCTTAAACCAACTGCAGCTATAATAGGAGCAGGGCTTGGGAAAAATGTTGCGTTAATTACTGATGGAAGATTTTCAGGAGGAACACATGGATTTGTAGTTGGACACATAGTTCCAGAAGCTCAAGAAGGAGGGCCAATTGCCCTTATTGAAAATGGAGATATCATTACTATTGATGCTGAATCAAACACCATAAGAGTTGATTTATCTGACGAGGAATTACATTCAAGAAAATCAAAATGGATTAAACCGGAATATAAATTTCAAAAAGGTGTTTTATTTAAATACATTAAAAACGTTAGTAATGCTTCCAATGGCTGTGTAACTGATGAAAATTAAATTATGAAAAATAATATTAAATCAATCAAAATTTCCGGAGCAGAAGCTGTTATTCATTGTCTCTTGGCAGAGGGAGTAGATTTAATTTATGGCTATCCTGGAGGCGCAATAATGCCAATTTATGATGAATTATATAAATTTCAAGAGAAGTTACAACATGTTTTAACTAGACATGAGCAAGGTGCAGCTCATGCAGCTCAAGGATACGCAAGAGTTTCTGGCAGAGTTGGAGTTGCTGTGGCAACATCTGGCCCTGGTGCTACTAATTTAGTTACTGGAATTGCTGATGCTCAAATTGATTCAACACCAATGGTATGTATAACTGGCCAAGTAGCATCACGTCTTTTAGGTTCTGATGCTTTTCAAGAAATTGATATAATTGGTATTTCAACACCTGTAACTAAATGGAATTATCAAATAACAAAAGCAAGTGAAATACCATTTGTATTAGCAAAAGCTTTTTATATAGCTAAATCTGGTAGACCAGGACCTGTACTTATTGATATTACAAAAGATGCTCAGTTTGGAGAATTTGATTTCAAATATGAACACTGTAAAGGTATAAGGAGTTATAAGCCAGTTCCTGATGTGGATATTGAGTCATTAAAAGATGCTGCGGAAATTATTAATAAAGCAAAAAAACCAATGATAGTTTGGGGTCAGGGAGTTATTTTAGGACAGGCAGAAGAATTACTCAAAGAGTTTATTGAATCCTCTGGAATTCCTGCAGTTTGGACTATTTTAGGTGTATCTGCAATACCCACATCACATCCTTTGAATAAAGGTATGGTAGGTATGCATGGGAATTATGGACCAAACATTTTAACTAATGAATGTGATGTTCTTATAGCTATTGGTATGCGTTTTGATGATAGGGTTACAGGTAATTTAGAAACTTATGCTAAACAAGCAAAAATAATTCATTTTGAAATTGATCCTGCTGAAATTAATAAAAATGTATATGCAGATGTTGCTGTTTTAGGAGATTGTAAGATAAGTTTAAAAAAAATAAATCCTTTAATAATTAAAGAGACCTATCCTTCTTGGATTAATCGTTTCGATTCTCTAATGGAAATTGAAAATGAAAAAGTTATACAAAATGATTTATTTCCAACAAAAGAAGAACTTACGATGGGTGAAGCAATAAGATCTATAAATAAATACACCAAAGGAGATGCCGTTATAGTAACTGATGTAGGTCAACACCAAATGGTAGCATGTAGATATGCTAATTTTATTAAATCTAAAAGTAATATTACATCTGGAGGTCTTGGCACCATGGGGTTTGCATTACCAGCAGCAATTGGAGCTAAAATGGGAGCGCCTAACCGTCAAGTTATTGCAATTATAGGAGATGGAGGATATCAAATGACAATTCAAGAATTAGGAACTATTTTTCAAACTAAAACTGCTGTTAAGATTGTTGTTTTAAATAACGGTTTTTTAGGTATGGTACGTCAGTGGCAACAAATGTTTTTTGATAAAAGATATGCTTCAACAGAAATAGTGAATCCTGATTTCGTTACAATTGCAAAAGGATATTATATTGATGCTGAAAGAGTAAGCAAGAGAAATGATTTAGATGCTGCTGTCTCTAGAATGTTATCATCAGATAAACCATATTTTTTAGAAATATGTGTTGAAAAAGAAGATAATGTTTTTCCAATGATTCCAACAGGTGCCTCCGTATCAGAGATAAGATTATCATAAAAAAATGAATACAAAAGAAACATATACTATATCAATTTATTCAGAAGACAATATTGGCTTATTAAATCGAATTTCTGCAATATTTTTAAAAAGGCATATAAATATTGAAAGCTTTTCTACATCTCTATCTGAAATAGAAAATGTTTTTAGATTTATTATTGTTGTCAATATGTATCCTGATCAAATAAACAAAATTATTCTTCAAATAGAAAAACAAGTAGATGTAATTAAAGCTTTTCATCATACTGATGATGAAACAATTTTTCAAGAATCAGCTTTATATAAAGTTAAGTCTAGCTCTCCTTTTGAAGAAAGACATATACAAAATGTTATAAAAAAAAGTCATGCCAATTTAGTTACTGTTTATCCAGATTTTTTTGTTATTGAAAAAACAGGCTTTAGACATGAAACAGAAGATTTACGAAAAAAATTAGTTGATTACGGCTTACTCCAATTTGTTAGATCTGGTCGAATTTCGGTAACTAAATCTAAAATGGAAATTTCTGGAATACTTAATACTTTTAAGAAAAAATAAAAAAAGAAAATATGGCAAATTATTTTAATAAATTATCATTGAGACAACAATTACAACAACTGGGGAAGTGTCGATTTATGGAATCCTCTGAATTTTCAGAAGGTGTATCAGTTTTAATAAATAAAAATATCGTTATAGTAGGATGTGGAGCTCAGGGATTAAACCAGGGTCTAAATATGAGAGATTCTGGTTTGAACATATCTTATGCGCTTAGACAAGGAGCTATAGATCAAAAAAGAACTTCATTTATTAATGCTTCTGAAAATAATTTTAAAGTAGGAAATTATGATGAAATGATTCCCGATGCTGACTTAGTAATTAACCTGACTCCTGATAAAAATCACACCTCTGTTGTAAATGCTATAATGCCATTAATAAAGAAAAATGCCACTATTTCTTATTCTCATGGTTTTAATATTGTTGAGGAAGGCACAGAGATTAGGGAAGATCTGACTGTTATTATGGTTGCTCCTAAATGTCCAGGATCAGAGGTTCGTGAAGAATATAAGCGTGGATTTGGAGTCCCAACCTTAATAGCTGTTCATCCAGAAAATGATCTAAAAGGAATTGGTATAGATCAAGCCAAAGCATATGCTGTAGCTACTGGTGGAGACAGGGCTGGTGTTTTAGAATCTTCATTTGTTGCTGAAGTGAAGTCTGATTTAATGGGAGAACAAACGATACTATGTGGTGTCTTGCAAACTGGGAGCATTTTGTGTTTTGATAAAATGATATCTGAAGGAATTGATCCTTCGTATGCTTCAAAGCTAATTCAATATGGATGGGAAACAATTACCGAAGCATTAAAGCATGGGGGAATAACTAATATGATGGATAGACTGTCTAATCCAGCTAAGATAAAAGCCTTTGAGTTTTCTGAAGAATTAAAGTTGATTTTAAAGCCATTGTTTAATAAGCATATGGATGATATAATGTCAGGTCATTTTTCAAAAATGATGATGGAGGATTGGGCTAATGATGATAAAAATCTTCTAAGCTGGAGATCTGCTACCTCAGAAACTGCTTTTGAAAAAACTGCACCAACCACAAAAGAAATTAGTGATCAAGAGTATTTTGATAATGGTGTTTTGATGGTAGCATTTGTTCGTGCAGGAGTAGAACTAGCATTTGACACAATGGTTGATGCAGGTATAAAAGAGGAGTCTGCATATTATGAGTCGTTGCACGAAACACCTCTTATTGCTAACACAATCGCAAGAAAGAAATTGTTTGAAATGAATCGTGTAATATCAGACACAGCAGAGTATGGATGTTATTTATTTGATCATGCTGCCAAGCCTTTATTAAAAAATTTTATGAGCAAAATTTCATCTGAGGTTATAGGTAAATCCTTCATGTTAAATAAGAATGATGCAGATAATCAAAAATTAATTGCTATTAATGAAATGATTCGTTTTCACCCTATAGAAATTATTGGTTATGATCTTCGTGAGTCCATGACTGCGATGAAGAAAATTTAATAGATTCCATTACTTATCTTTCTGGTTTTAATCAATGGCAGCTGCCTTACATGATATCGCTCTTAAAACTCCTTTTCAATTTCACATAAAATCAGCATTAAATATTGCATTTGAAAGAAGTCTATTTGTTCCATACCAAAATGCTCTAAACTGTGTGTTGTCTGTAAACATTAACACCTTACCCTTGCCAACTTTTTTAACCTTAAAAGGAACACTGTTTTTTAAAATATCTAAATTATCATTAGATATATATCCACTTAATAATGGGTGATTAGTATATTGAATAGGATTGTTGAACTTGTCTTTTTCAGGAGACATAAAAATTGTTGAATTTCTAAAATGCGGTATAGTTGAATTAGTAACACCAAAGTTTATGGGATGACTTCTGTCCAAATTTGTATTGAATATTGAACCACTTATTAATTGAGCTCCATAATAGTTTCTTTTTTGATCAAAATTGACATTAGATGGTTTTAATTCGTTTTTAATAAAATTTACTTTAATAATCTCATTTTTATTAAGCCATTGAATTGATGATCTATATGCAATTAATTTTCCACCATTTTTTATAAAAGTATTAATTTGATTAGCTTCTATTTTATTTCCGGAGTAATTAGGAAGTATTACATGAGAATATTTGGATAAATTTGATTTATTGAGATTGTTAACATCGATTTTTGTAACAGGAATATGATATTTGGTATCCAAAAGATGCCATATTTCCCCAGCATCATAACTTCGAATTCCATCACCTACAATTAAAGCAATTTTTGGTTTTTTTACTGTTACAAAATTTCTAGATCCTAGATCTATACCTTCTGTTAATCCTGTTGAAACTCCATGCACTTCCAGGGAACTGCTATAAGCAATTTTTTTTATTTCTTTAAAAATTTCATTGCTGTTAAATTTTTGATTTTGTACCGGTATTAAATAAGACCCATAGTCATATGAAAGACCATTAAGCTTGAAAGGTTTTAATCCTATTTTTACACGTATACCTTTTTCAATTAGAGAATAAATGGCTTTGGGCGTATAGTAGCCATTTCCTTCAAATAGATATGCATAAGAAGCTTGTTTGTCCACATCTCCATAAGGATATTTTAAATCTTTAACTTCGCTACCTATGATTTCAGCAGATTTCTCAAAATGATAATTTACATTAAATGCTAAAGGAAATGTCCATGCAGATATATCATAAAACAAACTATCGATGAATTTTGTTTGAGTGTCAAATATAGCATGAATCAATTTAAACTTCTTTTGATTTAAGGGAATCACAAAACTATTCTCTTTTGAATATTTTTTCCCGTTACGATATAATGTTTTTTTAATTCGATGAATTTTTATGTCGTGTAAATTCAATACTTCTGCAAGATGATATGTTGTAGCAGGGTCTTTTGGTGCGTCAAAAACTATTGCTTTTGATTTATCTTTAGATGCTAAAACACGTGAATCGTTATAAAATTTTCTATAATAATTTAGTATTTCAACTCTCATTTCAGTAGCTGCTTTCAAAGTTGATAAAGCTGCAGTAAGTTGATTTTTTATAGTAAAGGGGAATGTTAATATGCCATTTTCACTTTCTTGTATATGTCCTCTCGAACTTGCCTGTTCAAATAAAATACCAATACTCCCATTTACATCAGGATATGTAGATCCTTTACCATAGTAAAAATCATCGTAATCTTCCTCAGTATAATATAGTGAGCCGATTTTATTTAATGCATCAGCATGATAATTACCAATTTTTTTTGTTAGTTTTTGATTCATAATTGGAGTTAATGGATGCACTCTTGAATCAATTCCTGGCTGAAAAAAGAAACTTGAATTAGTCCCCATTTCATGATGATCTGTAAGAATATTTGGAATCCAATCTGTAAAAGTTTTTATTCTAGCCCTAGACTCAGGGAGTTGAACTGGAAGCCAATCTCTATTCAAATCAAACCAATAATGATTAGTTCTTCCTCTTGGCCAATTTTCATTATATTCACGATCTTGGCTGTCAGGGTTTAATAACATATTTCTATTACTATTAGCCCACTGTGAAAATCTTTGAAGGCCATCAGGATTGAAGCTTGGGTCAAATAAAATAACAGTGTTTTTTAACATTTCTTTTGTTTCACTAGATTCACTAGCTGCTAAATGATAAGCTACAAGAATTCCA
>Ga0114996_10004141_pt1 | contig 17581 bp, 17 predicted proteins | sample ArcticOcean_MG_C_4_FD_87039 | JGI IMG/M metagenome (GOLD analysis project Ga0114996, IMG submission 87039) | Marine microbial communities from western Arctic Ocean - ArcticOcean_MG_CB4_134 | ecosystem: Environmental > Aquatic > Marine > Oceanic | place: Arctic Ocean: Canada Basin | collected...
ACGCCCACGCCGGCGCCGGGACCGGGCACGCCCACGCCGGCGCCAGGACCGGGTACGCCCACGCCGGCGCCGGGACCGGGCACGCCCACGCCGGCGCCGGGACCGGGCTCGCCCACGCCGGCGCCGATATCCTCGTCCTCGTCCTCGGGTATGTCCGATGGATTAAAATGGGGTCTCATTGCACTCGGTATTTTGATAGTGTTAGCCGCTGGGCTATACCTGTGGGCAACGCGGGATCAGGAGCCCGAAGGCGGTTCCGAAGGCGGTCCCGAAGTCGCGGCTCCAGGCACCGATACTAAGCCAGAAGTGATGACAGGCGGAGGCGGGCCTGGCGGGTCGGGCGCGTCTTTCAGGTCCAGGCGTGCTGCGCGCCACCCCGACATGGAAGTGCTTATCAAGCTTTAGGTAATACAGCCCAACTCATTTATTGTATTTTTTTATCCAGACACCTGTCCAGGTCGTCTATGACAATGTGCAGGCGCGTCGGCTTCGCTGGCGTGTCCATCAGCCAGCGAAAAAGGGTCCGCGTGGTCAAGTAGACCAATACTGAGATATACAATCCGACAACGATGGATATCAGCACCGCAATAACACCAAACTGCATTTCTATTCATCTACAATATCCCACGTACTGGTCTCGGGTGGCGCCTTGGACTCGTCTTCGCAGGGGTCCCCCTTGGGCTCATCGGTGGACGTAGACGCATCCGCTGTCGTGGGATTCTGGATCACCTCGAACTTTTCGGTGGGAACGACCGGTGGGGAGTCCTCAGGTTTCTTCTTGGCGGATGCCACACTAGGACAGCATCCCATATCACGATTGTGCCACCACAGTACTTAGACTGCTAACTTTATATTGCGAATGGAAGCTGTACGCAAACGACACCCGAATCACATACCATGTCGCTTTGAGATGCCCGACCATACCGAGCTCAAGCTGGTCGTCCCGAAGGACAGCAATGCCGCCTGGGCCATGGGCGCGGCGCGCAAGCGATGGCGCGGTCAGAGCGATTCTAGCGACGCATTCTTCATGTTCTGCGACGACCGCATGTGCATGGGCACCACTAAACTTCTGGCGCTGGACGCGGCATCTCCGCAGGAAATCAAGTTTGTCATCCGCAAAGAATGCACCTTTGGGCACTAGTTAAGTGCGGCGCTGCACTCAGGCATATTGAGAAGAACATTCTCTGCACAGTTCAGTACCTCGTTGGTTACCTGCTGTGCCAATTTCCCCAGTACCGCGGTGCAATTGCCTGAGGTACCGTCTCCCGGCGCCGTTTGGCCCGTATCCGTTTGGCCTATGGCCGCTAGGCCCACACTCTGCTGATGCCTGGCGCGTATACCGTGGGGACCGACGGCCTTGTACTCGCGGCAGTACGCATACGGATCCAAAGTCGGGTCATCGCCGCACGAGCTGCCACAGCTACCGCCCAAACAGCGCGCCATGCCGTTGCATTCTATAGTGGTGGGCTCATCTCCTATGACTTCAATGCTCTCGCATGTACCGGGCAGCTGAGCCCCGTCACTCCTCCAGTTGCAGTAAAATCCCGACCACGGCGGGTGGCATATGCACACGTGGTATTGCTCGCCATCGGAGTACGGAGATTGGGGCAGCGAGACAATCGTATTTTGCCCTCCACCGCATGCGGCTACCGTTTTGGGCATGGCGCACGTCGGGCCATTGAAGTCCTTGGTGCACTTGCACAGACCAAGCTGCAATGCACTGCTGGTGTTTTGCCCACCGTCTGCCGGACAGAGCAGGGCATCCCCGCTGCTGGGCATCTGGACCCGGTTTGATATCTTTTCGCTGCGCCCACTATAGGTTGAGGGCTCGCCCATGCAGTAGCCGTGCGCGCCGTCGGTAATAACGGCAAGAGACCCCGTACCAGTGTTGCAGACGGCATTTTCGTATTGTGGCAAACTTGGTGACATATATTTCAATACACCGGAATTCATATTGCCGCTGGTAATGCACTCCTGACAGCCGCCGCCAGCGACATATGAACCTAGGCCGGTCGAGGGCCACTCCGTCGCTGCGCTATAGTATGTGTAGGGGGCAACCATATGAGGCTGGCCTTCATTTGGCACGGCACATTTGGTGCAGTAGCCCACTGTCACGGGTTTGGCACACATACTGCTATCGCCCTTGGTCGCGGGTTGGTAGTGCGTAAATGCACTGTTCCTGCACTCGCGGCACGAGCGCCCGGTCGCATAGGCTGGACAGTGGTCGTCCGGGCACCCCCCGTGCCCCTGAGTGGCAGACAACGCAAACGCTTCGTCCTGATAGTCGGCGAATATGGGCGAGTTATGGTCTAAGCCGGGGTCCTTATACGAACAGCACCACGGAGTGCCCCCATCGCTCCATTGGTTCTGCGCGTATTGTACGTCGCAGGTACGCGAGAGATGCCATCTTACCAAAGCTGGAACGGCCGTGCGCCATTTGTCCACCGTTCCGAACGCCACCGGGTAACTGCTGTAGTACGTGTCGGCACACGTTGACTTCTCTCCGACGAACGCCATCGCCCACTGCTGCACGAACACCGCTGTGTCCGCGGGCGTAGTTTCGCCAACGTGCGCCGTGTTCCACAGCTTATTCAAGTAAGCCGTCAAATCCTGCCCATATGTTCTTTCACTATAGTGGCCGCTCGTGAAACCAGGCCCGAGCTTACACAACGTACCATCCGCCGACCCCGTGGCGCATATCATATGTGGGCCGCACACGTCAAGGCCAAATTCCGAATACAGCGCCGACGTAATATCCGACTTGTTGGCGTGGGGCCCGGGGGGAGCCAATGCCTGGTACGGTCGTGTAAAGAAAGCACCCGCGCCCCAAGCTGTGTTGTTCTGTATGCCACAGTGCTTGTCGCAGCGAGGGCCTCCCCAGTTATCGTTGCAATGACATACCAGCTCTCCGTCGATGACAAGGGAACTTATCGTGCAGTAGCCATGGCCGCTGCATATTGCGGTCTCGTACAAACTCGCGTATAACTCGAGCACATCCATGGACTCCTGATCACTAAAATCCGTGTCCGTCTGCAGTAGTTCGTAATGCGTATCGAACAAAGCTAGTAGTTTCTTGCCGTCACCGCTATCGACGCCGGGCGCCTTGGCCTCACAGCCGCCGCCACCATACAGCACGACGCGGTCCGGAAGGAAAATGTTGTTTTCCAGGCCGTGCATGTTAACCTGCTGCCCCCAGCACGAGCAGTTGGCCAAACCAGAAGCGTCTCCTGTCCTCGTGCAAAGTCCATCATTGTAGCAATGGCCGTGGCCGGAGCAGGGCCTCAGGTTGTCGTAGCAGTGATCCTGGTAAGGAGGCGAGTCGAGCGTGCCGTATTTAGCAGGGCAAGCATCGCCTAGGTTATGCACCACCTGCACTAAGCCGGCGGCCGTCTTGTTCACGATACCGCGGCACTGAAAGCGGCACGTCGCTCCGCAAAACAACCGTGTGCTGTCGTTCATCGCCTTGCCCTCAAAGAACCCCGACCGGCACGAGCATGCTGTACTCAGCAGGCCACTCCCGTCAAATGAACACGTGCCTTGCTTGTAGTTGCTATTGAAGCACGCGCACCGCTCGCTGCAGCTCGGACCATAGAAGGGAGATTTCCCGGGCGTTTTTCCAATGCTGAAACCGTTGCAGCATCGGCTGGACCAGTCGAACGTCTGCACGGAGGTGTGGCACACATCTCTGCCCTGTACGTCGCTCGAAGGTGTATCCTTGCAGATACAGCGGCCAAGCGCTGCGTGTACATCGTTTGGCACGGGATACTGCTGTGTGCCCCACAGCACCGTCGCGTCCGGCAGGGGACCGCACACGCCACGGGAGCAATGTTGATCACCCAACGCGGCTTGCAGTTTTTTCACGCCGCAGTCGCGCAGAGCAAGAGATTGGTTGGATGGATCCCCAGCCAAGGCCACCGCACTATTGCAGCTGTAAGCATCGGGCTGCACTGATTGCATCGTTCCCAGTGCAGAACCACCAAGGGCCGGCGGTGGCCGTACCCCGCACATGCTGGAGTACAGCGCGGTGTCGAAGTGCGTCGGAAGGCAACCGATGTAGCTGCACGCGGTCCCGCCCAACGACTCCCTGAACTGCAGGTCAATGGCCTTGCCTTTATCGTTGATCACCCTGTTGACGGTCGTACCATGCTTGTTATCAGACGTAGCATGCCCGCAATCGCACTGGGCCTTGGCACACAAGCCGTACAACTCTTTCCACTCATCGTGACCTGTCTGCTTCGCTTGTGACACGTCACAGAAGATACTAAGTTCGCTCTCGATGCGCGTAATGTTCCATCCCGCGTCTCTGTACTCCGGGGGAGTGATACCAAGACACTCTCTCAGTGGCTGTGCATTCTCGCTCAACGCAGTTGCGGCTGTACAGTTCGCATAGAACATTGTGTGTGTCTCGGCTGTCTTCGCGCACGTCAGACTCAGGGCGTTCCAGTAGCAATTTGCGTCTTTACACTCCGTTGGAGTGGTGTGTGGTGCACACGTCGCGCTGGGCGTATCGTGGTGATACTGGTACTCGTAAGTCCTCGCACACTTTGCACCATTGCAGCGCACTTTGGCACACGTTTTACCATTCCCACACGGCAGGTTGGGCGTGCACGAGTTAGGACCTTCCGGGCATCCGACCGTACCGCTGGCAGTCTCCTTCCAGTAGTTCTGGTCCACAGCGTTGCACGTGACCTGGCACTCGCTGCCGTAATACCCCTCTGGCTCGCAATTCACGCACCTGTTATCGACGCACTGGCCATGGCCATTGCACGGCTCACTGACGTTGCTGCCGCTGACACACGCCTGGTCGCAGGACCTGCCAACCGGCGTGCCTCCCCATCCGTTAGGGGTAAAGTTAGGCGGGTCAGTGCACTCGCACTGACCCAGTGCGTCACAATGGCCGTGGCCAGCGCACGCATTGCCTTCATACAGTGTACCGTCCACCATATCGCCTATGAACAGCTCCGGCATGCATGGCACGCTGCACATAGTGGGCTCCTGGCATTGGTTGATGGTAACGTTCCAAACGCACCCCAAGGTTGCTGTGCAGGCCGAATGTAATGTAGAATTGCACGGGTTTCTCCGCGTGCATTGACCGTTCTCCCATGTGCACACCGAGCCACGGCTGTCGCAGACGTGCTCGTCTGTATAGGCGTTGCACACGTGAGTATGCAGCGGGTCGGGGTAAAACCCCGGTATGCACCTGTAGCACGTGCTGTCCATGTGCGGATGATCGCATTTGCATTCGCCCATGTCGGTGCAGGTGCCACGCGAATGGCACGTAGCGCCATTTGTGCAAAAGGTTCCGCAAGCAACCCCGGTGCTGGGTGTGATCTCTGGGGACGGATAGTAGTGTTCCTGGCAGTCATGGCACCCTCTCGTCAGCCTATCGCGCGGGACTGCCTCATAGCCACCTGGACCCAGTTTCACGTGCGAAGCAAGCACGACAGTGTCAGCTGCCGGCTGCTTATCGGTCGAGCAGCCTTTGCTTGCTTGCTCATCACACAGGGTGCCGTAGAGCTCGTTCGTCGAAATGGAGTATGCCACGCACCCGTGGACCAGGTCCTCGCATGCCTTTTGAAGCCCAATTTCAACCAACGAGGTGTTGATATACGGCACCACGCCGACCCTGTAGTTCGTAATGTCCTCCCGAGTCATGTTATAACTCATACGATCCACCAGGAGGAATGCATTCGAGCAGTTCCAGCTTATGCTGAAGACGTTATTGGGCACAGCAATGATCGCACCAAGGGCTGTAATCTGCAAGGTCACGATACCCTCTAGGATCTCGAGGGACGTACTTGGCTTCTGTGCGCCTTTAGGGTTATACGTTAGCACGACCTCACGCGTCTCGGATCCTATGAGGAAGTCCTCCGTAAAGCTCATCTCCAGGCGCTGGGTCAAGAGCGCGCACACCACCGCCGGTGGAACTGTATCGTCCGAGTGATTCTGGTACCAGTCGACGATATCGCCTTTCCGATGCGCGCCGCACGAAGTGCACGTCATTTTCTGTTTCGCAATCTTGTCTTGGATGCAGTAACCAACTCCGCACGTCACTTCATCGGAGCAGTACTGCGTGCACCCAATTTCCGGGAAGTGGTATCCCGGTTTACAAGAGCAGCACTTATCGGCGGAATTCGCGTTCTCCGCGCACACGCAGTCGCCGTTGGGCGTCACTGCCGCGCCATTGCAGCATTGGGGCGCGCACGGCTGGGCTTTCCAGGTGCTACCGCATTGGCAGCCGCATACGCCATTCTTCACTGACGATACTCCCATATTGCCGCCCGGCTGCTTGCCACAGACAACAATACCACCTGGCCCGCTCGATAGCGGACATTTCAACTGGCAGTAGGGTTCAGTAGGGGCGCCCCTGAACATATCTACCCCGTTCACATCCTGGTTGCATTTGCACACGCACGGTTCGCCTTTGCCAGTAACATCTGTAATCTGGCGAGGATAACCGTTTCCGTTGCATGGAAGTGAACTACTTCGGTTGGATTCGGTCGTGGGTATGTCGCACACCTTTCCGCACCAGCTTCCGGTGCACTCGCATATACCGCCCGTGCTGCACTTGCCGTTACCACTGCAGACGGTGGTGGAATCCGAACCCTTCGGCGGGCATTGTGAACGACACTGGGGGTATGCCGTAGCTGAGTAGGGGTCATCTGCCCACGCTGCATCGCAAATACACACCCCATCCGACCCGCACGTGCCGTGGCCGTTGCATGTCTTATCGGGCGAGCATTCGCGGCACTTTCCAGTGGAGGGATTATCGTAATAGCCGGAGGTGCTGTTATTCGCCGTGGCCTTGCAGTGGCCCTTGCACGTGGCGTGTACCCCTTGAGCGGGGTCGTAGTCCTCCGTGTGGCAGATACTGCAGTCCGCACCGTTCCATTTGTCAGCACACACTGACATTTTGCCATAGCACATGCCCCTGGAACGCATGATGCTGCATTTGTCACAAGACTGCCCATACCACTGACCCTCGCATTTGCAATCTATGCTGTACCTACCAAGCGTCCCATATGGCTTGCACATGATCGATTCTAGCACGGTATGGAACCATAAGTACACTATCACCCACTTGAGCAGCAGTGTGAGAATCGGCATGCATGACACAGTTATGTGACCAACATCAGCGTGGTTGTATCCCGTTTTCAAATCATTCCAGTAGCGCTGCCACCCCTTTTTCAATTCAGCGACATCAGGCATAAGGTTCAATACTCTCTGAACTGTGTATTACTATATACCTACAGTTTCAATTTTACATGTCTCAATGATTGCACTGGAGCACGCAAGCTGTGGTAGCGTCCCATGAGAGTGTCCGGCTCTCTACGCATGCATGCTAGGCGCCTAACGGCGTGCGTCAGCGCGGAAACGATAAGCAAGAAGCCTACGTCCCACGACAGCGTGTTACAACCGGCAATAACGTCGAACTGCATACTAACCGCGACACATAGTGCAAAGGTCTCGAGAACAGCCAAGCCACCAAGCACATATACATCAGATCGCCCAGCCTCGCTTGTCGTAATTTCAAAGTCGTAATTAAGGTCGGTAGTAAGGGTGTACAGCACATACAACTGACTTGCAAACAACAGATTCACACGAGCGTGCTCCCACACACGTGTCGGGCACGTTTTGAAGTATGGCTGTTCGGGAAATATAAATCCACTAGAGTTCGTGGTCGGTTCGACGCAGGGCACGCGTGTGGTTTCGTCTACGCTGTACAGATCTAGCACTCTCGTCAGCTCGCGCAGATGCAGCACCGCGAGCACCTGGACCACGTACATGAACGTACAGTATGCGAAGGTGCGAACGGCCGTGGAATGGTGGCTCCGAGAGATGACATAAAACGTGCATAGGAAAGCGAGAGTGCGTGATGATATCAGCAGAGCTACTGTGGTACCGTCTACGCCCCGTATGAGCGGTGATACATCGTCGTTGGCCGCCAACTGCACAACAGCGGCCATTGCCACTGCATTACTGACGATGTACGTGCACGCCACGGCTCTGCTGTGGCGGTGCACCGCTAGCATAGAATCGGCCACAATGGCAAGGGGTACAGCCACATACAAGATGCCCTCTAGGTCGTTCCTGGTGGCCAGTGGGACAGCTATTACAGCGAACAACACCCATGGCCATCGGCCTAAGCGCATCTGGCATTCGGTCGTACCCCTGTTCCAGTTAATAGTTTTACGATACTATTTAGGATCTGCCCAGGGTACCGAACGGAATGTCTATTGTGCGCAACCAACCCATGCCTACCGAGCTGGACCAGGTTACGGAAGAGCTGGAATCTTCCTCCCTCGCGCCGCCGGAGACGGTCACTAATACAGCCGTAGCTTCGGCACCGGTCGCACCCGGCAGTGGCACGTTTAATATCAATCTCGATGGCCTCTATTCCAAGGATGACCTTGTGAGCGGTGTGGTCTTCAATTTAAGCGACTACGAGGTAGGTAAGATACCCGAGGGGCGTGTGATTGTCGAGCAAATCGCCGGTAACGCTATCGGTTCGAATGTGCCCACGAGCCTTATGCTCAGCGCTAACCTGTTTAACGGGTCTGGAGAACCCGTGCACTATCTGGAGAGCGGGGTTTCGAACAGCGCGGGGTGGACCACTAGCTTTAACCAGAGCATGCTGGTCCCGCAGGGCTACATACCGGTTGTTAGCCTTCTTCCCAACGAGTACACCCGCTCGAAAAATGTTCACTACCAGCCGGGGTCGGGTGTTGATGACGGCCTCATGCAGCGCTATGGCCACCTCAGCACTGGAGAAAATCTTCGCAGTAACATCGTCTCTTTCCCGGGCGAGGACTACTACTACGTTGCCAAGGATCATGTCGTACTGGACATTATCGAGCGCAACTGGCAGGCGCTGGGGCAGGATGTGCCCGGAGAGCGCGTACGAGAGGGAAATTGGGTCAAGGTGTCGGATAGACTCGTGGACAAGGTACTGGATGAGCTGAACTCCAAGGTACTGCAGCACATGCCGCTCACCAACCTGGGTGAGTTGAATTTCCATCTCAAGGCTGACGCCGATCTCGCAGATAGCCTTACCGATGACCACGATTACCCGCTGTCGATGAACGTTTCGGTGGCGTATCGTAGCATTGCACCCGAGCTTGCTTCTGAAAAATAAATCCAAGTATACTGCCATCAGAGTCACTATCATACATGTGGAACGGCGCGTGCCAGACCAGTGCCAACCCGCGCGACAACGCCATGGACACGACTTCGTGCCACGGCACGCGCCACTCTATGGCGTCGACACAGTCGCCCACTACAGCGTGATGCTGCACGCCCCATGCTACATCGCCGTGGACACGCTCGTACGTACCGCAGAAGGTCCCTCCGGGCACTAAGCTGCCGGCCGCAACATCTAACAACGCTGCACAGTGCGGTTTGATGTCGCAGAAATAGTGCAGGGCAAAGTTACACAGTACTATCTCACAGGGAACGGCAGGCACAGTACTGGCGTCAGCTTGATGCAATTCAACAGACATACCAATCTCGGTAGATCGCCTGCTCAACTCCTCAAGTGCCACGCCGGCCGTGTCGATCCCCACGTACGCTTTGCATCCCTTCAACTTGTTCAGGTCGCCGCCACGGCCGCATGCCAAATCCAGAACCCTACACTGATCCAGCGACAGCCGCATGGTGGCTACCGCGCGCTGTATGAGAGCGCTCTTGCATCGATTATGTGCCAGACGCATAGCACCGCACTGTACCGGCGCGTGGAGTGCTACGCGGTTGTAGTGCATTACAGAGGACATCGTGTATATAAAGACAATACCCGGCAGGCGAATGTTCGTTGCCGCCAACCACACTGAGTTCAACGCAGCGCTTAACGACTTTGGTGGGACCAAGGGTGTCGCCTACTCCGTACCGTGGGACATGTCCACACACAATGGCAAATCATACATGTCCCGCGCATACGACGCGGTCGGCCGTATATTTGCAGGCGCACAGCTCGACAATAAGGTTGGCACTTCCAGCGCACTTTGTAGCAGCCACGCGAGCTCGGAACCTACTCCTATCCAGAAGGCCTGCCTTTATGCGATGAAAGACAGCAAAACCCCCGACACTTTTATATCGGCGATGCATGCAGCCATCAAGCACGGCGCACTTACACGCACAGCCGCCACCGTCTTTACGGATCACCCCGTTATTGCAGCGCGGTACATTCCAGCGGCCCCACGGTTGATGCAGGTGGCCCCGCTTAGGGTTAAATTCGAGCAGGTGAACCCGCAGGTGGACCCGCAGGTGGAAGTGGTGGACATGGACATGGATACAGCCGTGGCTGATGGGGCTGCCGAGGCGGTAGACCATGAGATGGACATCCAACCTGGAGGTGACGCGCTCGGTACCGTCGACAGCCTCGAACCTCGCCAGGTGCACATGGCGCAGCGCGGTGGCAGCGGCAATGCACTCGTGCCACCGCAGCGCAAAAAGGGGAAAAAGAAGAGGTAGTTAGAAATAAACGGTATATACACATAATACTCGAATGTCGAGATGCCTGAAGATATCACTTACGTAGTAGGAGCTAGCATGTTAGCAGCGTTGTCCATGGTATCGGGAATATGGTCCCTCGTGGACTCCCTTGGCAAAACGAAGTACGTGTGCGCCAGTATTACGGACGACGCTGTAAAAGACGCCCAAGCTCTGGACGTAGCTCACTTCATTACGGCTTTCCTCACGCTGTGCCTTCCATTGTATCGGCTGAGATGGTTGGAGCAACATGACCAGCCGCTCAAATCGAATAAGAAAACGCCTCAGCTTGCGAATCTGGCAGCAGTGGTGGGCATATTCAGCTTTGGACTCGTCATGCTGATCGCTGTCAAGCATGGGACGGTGTGCTCGGACAACAACTGCATTACCAACACGGCCGTGTCTAGTGCCTTATCCAATGATCTCAATAGCTTCAATGCACAAGTCGCCAGCATGATAGGCACCACGGCGCCAACCGAATCAAGAGTATTCATGTGTAACGACGCGCTTAATCCGAATTTTTTCCGGGTGGCGCAAAACTATTGTTCTATTAGCCTGAAAGATCTTTTCTGCGATAGCATAACATCATATAACGCGGAGCGATGCCTGGTATATGCATGCAGCGATCTTGTGCCCGGGCGCATAGAGCGATACGTTATATCACTGATAAGCATGTTACTGCAGATCTCGAGTGTGTATTTCCTGATACTGTACGAGCGCAGCAGAATGATGGACCCCATGGCCGGGCAAGTAAGCCCGGAGGGATATGCTCCTGTGCCCTCATCAGCCCCAGCAAAGTCGTTGATGGAAGACGACACTGAGGATGATCCGGCAGCGGACGCAGGTCTTATGCCCACACCCCACTTGCGCCAAAGGAAACAGGGGTTTTATACTTCACCCGACCCCAGTATAAAGTTCTGATGTCCGCACCCAAGCGAAAACGAAATGGCGACACCGATGCAGATCCACAAACTCTCAGAGCCCTATCGGAGCTAGTATATGACAATACCGCAATCGATCGACTCGTACAGCACCATGCTCAGCAGGCCAGTTCCGGCGCAAGCGCGTCCGCCGATGCGGACAGCAGTACTGGCGAGCTATATTGCTGCCCGCGAGCATACGAGGATTCATTCATGCGCGAGCCCGTTGGTACCGAAAGACCATGCGGCCGTGACCAATCCTGCGAGGGTTTGCACCTGCAGGGAACATCCGGATTCGTGCTAAGAGAGTTCATATACCCGGGACAGGCGGAATGCGAAAAGCGGACTCTGTGCCTGTTGTGCCGACGCTATGAGATATCGCGCGCTTATTACAAGTACGAAACGGGGCACACGGCTGTCCAGCATGGCATGCGCATATCCGACCACTACAATCTGGTCGGTATACCCGGTGAGTACGACGTGCGCGACTGCATAGTTAGCGGCGGTAAATACACCGGTCTGCCGCTGCCGGTTGTGCTGCACGCGCGGTCCGCGTATACCTGCCACATGAAAGACGGTGTACGACACCTGAGCCAGTCACGAATGCGATGCCCTGGTACAGGGGAAACCACGGAAACGGGGCCTTTTTTAACGCGTCGGGCGGCTTTGGCGAGGCAGGCCGCCCGTTTAGAAAACTCCCGCCCGGACGAGTAGAGTTAATCGATGGCTCGCGCGCTACTGGACGCGCATGGTCCGTACCAGGCACCAGCACCGATCTGATGAGGATCATAGCCACCATAGAGCACGGAGATGATGAGCAGGTCGATGCGTGCCTACCAGTCGCCTCGTACCTCGACGATCTGAACAGAGCAGGCGTTATCATCGACGAGGAACAAGTGGAATTGGCGTTAGCAAAGCATCCACCCCTGCGGAGGAATCATGTACACGCATCGTACATGCCAAACATGGTGCGTAAGATAGTTGGCACATGCTTCTCGTCGCACAGGCCGGGTAATCGCGCGATAGACCCTATTGGCCACATACTGAACAAGGCATGGCCAATGCGATGCTCGGTGCGCAACTTTAGCGAAATCGTCTCCGCATATATCACCGCCGACAGTAGTATCTACCAGTTTACCCTGTTGGTGCTGCATGCAGGTATGCTGGGAATATATCCCACATCCAATGTGCGAGCCACTGTATCCGTGAAACTCTTGCTGCACAGGTACTACGTGCACAACGCAATAAGCACCGAGCACCTCGCCCGATGGATCCAGCACAACAATCACATACTACTGTTCGTTGCTATCAAAGAGTTCATCGCGTACTCCGTTAGCGCAGTTCCAGGCCTCAGCAGCGTACTGGACGACGCGTACAACTGGCGCGAGTTTGTACAGAGTGTGACACAACAGTCTGACGCTATACGTTCCAAAATCAACCAGTACGGCGCCTCACCAGCGCAAATGTTCGAACGCGCGCTGGAAGCGGCGGTGGCTGTACGATCCTACAAATGCCCCACCCCACCTCTCGAGCCTGGCCTCGTTGGAGATAACATGCAAGGAGCGGTGCGGATGACGTTTTACCCGGACGCCGACGTGTACAAGCGTCCGATGAGAGTGCCCATCTACTATGCTATACACCGAGCTATCCAACTAGGGGCCGCCCTGCGAGAAGTAGCGACAGCACTTGGTATACGGCCGGACGTAGCAAACCTATTGCATAACGCAGCACGATCGAACTCCGTGCCATCCGACTGGCGCGCGCTGAAGAATGTGCACTGCACAGACACCGACGAGGCGCTTCTGCTACACGAGTTCGTGCATGCGTGGACAATGTGCTACAAGATCCGAGTGTACACGCTGCCACAGCACATTGCCAAGGAGCAGGCACAGAACTCCGTTGGCGCAAACCGCGTCATATACGCGTGCGCGTGCTGCAAGCAGCTGCGCGCGTTTGTGGTCGACGACAGCAACAATAGCAATGCATGGGCTTGTGGACACCAAAAGGTACTGCTGGATGATGTCACGGGACAGGTATACTGCGGTAAGCGTATAGAAAAAAACCCGGTCCCGCGTCGGCGCAGCACGGCCGACAGCTGTCGCTCGTACTGGAAAGCACAACAAAGTATCATGTGCGGCTACAGCCCGCTACTGAAGATACAGATGGATGGCACACTCCTGAGCTTCTACGGCAGGCTGTATCTGCTTTGCCCCGGCTGCGCATGCGTTATGCGCCTGCACGCCGACAGATACAGCGGCGATACGATCCGCTGCGTTCATTGCACCTATCGTGCCACGAATACGTCGAGCCATAGGTGCTTCCATTGCTACACCTCAGGCCATACGCTGAAGACAGTCGCACTATCTATGGCAACACTATACGTCTGCACAACATGCTGGCGCAAGTGGATGACTCGCGATGATATCACCAGAAATATCGATGAAGACACCACACACCAAGCGATCAACGAGCGCTGGAGCACCAATCGAGTGGCAGTATATTGTGCATCTATTTAATACACATTCATCTATTCTGGTATGCGCGCTGACGTTGTCCTCGTCAATCTAAGGGTAGTATCAAAGCTGCAGCCAGGTGACCGCCTGCAGTGCTGTGACAGCAAGTATTTTGGCATAGACCGGGGGTACCTGACATGGCTGTGGCGATGGATGAAAGCAGATACCAGGCAGATCACGCTCGAGCGCCTCGAAGATACCGTCACAGAAGCGAGGACACGGGTAAAAGAGCCAGCTGTCGTACATCTGCTCACGGACGCGAAGACAGGTCTGTCTCATCTACTGGAAACCTACCATACGGACCCCACCACGGTATCCAGACTTGAAACCATCATCGACCTGTGCGGGGCAGAAGTGGAGCAAGCACTATAAGGTCGAAGGTACTATCGCTAGAAATGATAGCCGGCCATGACAAGATAGGCGAAGAACCCTATGAATCGTTTGCACATACGCATAAAATGGCCATAATCACAGGCGCCACGCGCGTGTTCATGCGCGATCTATGCACTGACATGATGAAACTGCACGTGCTAACAGGAGACGAAGACATGGGAGGCATCCTGCAGGCATGCGCAGCCCGCTTGCTGTACAGCAATAGGTATAGCGAACTCGAGAATTTAGTAGAAGAAGTACTGGAACATCCAGATGGCATGCCGGTAGTTACTAACCCAGCGCTACTCGCAGACGTCATGGCGTGCTACAGCGACGCAGCGCGGGCCGAGCGTACGGGTAGGGCAGCTCAATGGCGACGAGAGCAACTAGTTCCCTCCATCGTACAGGAGTCATTGCCACAGGGAACCATTGGCGACGACGAGGCAGCAGGCTTTATTAGCTCTATCAACGCCTACAACAGCATGTGGCACGCATTTACACCATCCAGCCCGTTCCAACAAATAGTGTGTGACGCTATTAATACATTGCCACAGTAAGCGATGACGGACACGGAATGGCAACAAGTCGTACGCGACCTGAGAAAGCGCTCGACAGCCGGCGATGCCGCACAGCGCGCGGCAACCTGGATAGAGGCGAATTGGGCCACTATGGACGCAGGCGGAGCGCCTGGCCTTCTTCCTATGCCACTGGGGGGCACCGGCTTGCATCGCATCGACCAGGCCGCGGCTCATGCAGAACAGTATCTCAGTCGGCGCGAGCCACCCCTGCCCGCCGATCATGGCGTACGCGACATGATGACAAAAGAAACTCTGAGCCTGCTGCGACAGGAGCGAGACCACGAGCTGGCCTCGGAAGAAACCAAGAATGACTACGAGTACATCGAATACTTCCGCACGATCTTCGGCGGCGCGTACAAGCATGTCGCCCAGATGATTGCACTGACGGCGCGGTTCGCCGGAGAGCTGCCGCATGATCTGATACACCCGACCGTGCGCGCAAGGATTGAAGAGCGATTGTCGACGGGCCAATATGCCGCTCGAGCGCAGCGAGAACAAGAGGTCGAGGCAGCGATAACGAGTCTAGGGGCGGTCGACTGGAAGATGATTGCGGACCCGGGCCTCGTGGCGAACGCGGATATTGCCTGTGTGGACACGGCACACATGCTACCGCGCCTGCACGGCATGACTATGGAGCACGTGAACACCTACGCGCGATCATCCGATGTACGCGCGACCATGTTCATGAACTTCTTTTGCGATGTCATCGCGACCACATGGCGCTTCAACAGTGTTATGGCGGCACAGCCCTATAAGACAAAAAATGAACACGCGGCTGTCATACTGGCACTGAAGGCCGCAAGCCAAAGGTTCCGCGACTATGCGCTGGAAAGCGAGCAGATTAAGTACAGCCCCAGGATACCGCCGAAAACGCTCGGAGAGATGATCGATCGAGACTACAAGGTGTTCCGGCCGCATTAAATACCGATGAGCTCCCCTGCAGCAGCACATCTCCCGACCACTCCGCCTGCTACTACGTCGGCGGCGGCCCGGGAGGTGGACCACCACCCGTCATGTGCTTCGTGTTCAAGGCCGATGCCTGAACGGCGCTGCTCGAGCTGTGGCTGTATGGTTCGGCTGAAGCAGCGCAGTCGCAAGCCTTCAGTTTACATAGCACAGTAGTTACCGCGCGCATGATCTCACGCACCATAGACGTGATCCACACCATAATACAGCACATCATTGTCATCGAAAACACAGCAACGCGGAACTCCTGGCTCTCCAGCCACGTGTCCGCTAGCATTATAGCAAACGACGTTGCCACGGGTACTACGGACGTTTGCACCCACTCGCATGTGGCATTCATGTACTGCTCAGCACGCACGACTCGAATGTGCCCAGCGGTATTGCGTTGCGCGCGACTTCACGGTTGGCGTCGGCAAGGCGATCCCGCTTCAGGCGCCATATGTGATACGGCACGTCGCCCGCCATGAAGTCCACCATACAGTCCCACAGGATGGAATAGTAGTCTTCATCGAACTGCACAATGTACATCTTCGTCTTCGAATGCGACCATGACACGAATAGCGTCCAGTTGCACGGCTCGATGGGCAGGCAGCGCATCTCGGCGTGCAGCTGCGGTATGTAATAGGACGGCACACCCTGGTGCGGAACGTTAACCCCTTTGGCGTTGAGCTTGGTGCTGCACTTGATCTCCATAGCACCGTAGCCACGCCCCGGCCAATGTACCACCCCGTCGGGTGAGCTCCCGAACCATTCGTGCTTGCTATGCTGCTCGAAGCCCACTTCCCACACGCGAATGTCATGAAGATGGTACAAAGCAGTCGCACATGCGTTCGGCTCGTTCTCTATGCCCCACTTGACGTTCTTCTTCCCGCGCTCATCGAGCGGTGGCCGCGGCCTGAGGCCCAGCACCTCTTCGCGGTACGCGGCCATCTGGTCCGCATCCTGTATGAATAGCAGCTGGCTGAGCTTGGAGCCCGAAAGTCGGTTACTGCGCCGAACCCACCACTCCGGAGTGCGCTGTGGCGTCTGATCCAGTGCCTCTAGTATATGCGGTAGCGCGTCGTCGTCGGCCAGTTCCTTGAATCTGTCGGACATCTGTACCTCGTGCGGCATAACGTCAGTATTTAATGCAGTACTCGAGCACATGTATGCAGCTAAGCGCCAAAACCCAATCCACGTTAGGTACGCTGGAGGTGGCCAGGGGAGATATAATCGCGGCTCAATGCTATATGGTTTTCGCATGCGTCGTGGGACTGGTCTCTAGCGCATGGACACTGGACGACTATATGGACGGATCTATGACCATGCGAGCGTACAGCTGGGTGGGCACACTGTCAGCAGCCATGCTGCTGCTCGGCTTGCTGACCGAGTACGTGGTATATCGCCGTGGCGGCTGCTGCCTGCCGTGTACCAGGGTATCGCACTCGTTGGAATCACTGCGTCAGCGAGGCCTGGGTATTACTCTCGTACACATTGCCACGTCGTCGATCGCCATATTCAGCGTATGTGCAGCCGCAGTGAACATATACGAAAACGCTACCACTGGTCTATATGCACTCAGCTGTGCCGTGCTGGCGTTCTATTGGATGCACATGGTACTGTACACACCAAGCACCACCATGCACCTCGCCGTGCACCATGACATGCCGGAGGCGGAGCAGCTGCTCAATGGTCTCCAGCAGAACGCGACACGCCTCGTATGGCGGAACTCCACGCTAAATCCAACTGACTACCTATAGTCGCCTTA
>Ga0114996_10004144_pt1 | contig 17574 bp, 21 predicted proteins | sample ArcticOcean_MG_C_4_FD_87039 | JGI IMG/M metagenome (GOLD analysis project Ga0114996, IMG submission 87039) | Marine microbial communities from western Arctic Ocean - ArcticOcean_MG_CB4_134 | ecosystem: Environmental > Aquatic > Marine > Oceanic | place: Arctic Ocean: Canada Basin | collected...
TGAAAATTACATTCTTTTAAAATTTTTAGCATAGAATTTACTACTTCTGGACCAATGCCGTCCCCTTTCATTATTGCAACTTTTTTACTCATAATAGCAAGCTTTGGGAGATTAATTATTTAATTCTACCCAGATAATTTTGTGACGAGTGAATTTATTTACAGATCAATTCTAGACTTTTTGTGCGGGGATCGCCTAGCCTGGTAGGGCGTAGGATTGCTAATCCTATGTCCGCAAGGACACGGGGGTTCAAATCCCCCTCCCCGCGCCATTAAAACTTAATAGACGGATTTTGTATGTTCGATTAATGGGAAGAAGAAAAACACAAAAAATCATTCGTACTGGTCCAAAAAATGCAACCACTGGAATGTGCCCACTTTGTAAAACAATAGGTAAAATATTTGTCCTAGGCCCACCTGGTGAGGAACGAGCAAAGTGTGAAAAATGCCGTCAAGAATTTGAATTATAAAATTATCCTGAGCCTGTATCTACAAACTTTTACCAATAACTTTTTAAGACAAATTTCTCCTGATAGATAATTATGAGTTCAGAAGCTGAAACCATTTATGAGCGAGTTGCAAAGCTTGAAGATGAAACTGCATTACTTAGAATTGAAATCGATACTCTGAAAAGAGCATTAAGAAATAAAATTGCTCGTCATGAAATCTCCTTGATTAAAGAAGGCAAAGAAGTAACTTCTATTATTGATTAATTTTTATTTTTATACTTCTAATTAATTCTAAAATAAAATCAATATCTTCTGCATTTGGATTAATTTCTAAATATTTGTTCAAATATTCTAAAGCAATTTCAGAATTTTGTAATCTTTCTTCTAAAATTCCTTTATCTCTAATATCTTCAGGAGCTTCTGGTTCAATTGCTAAAACCATGTTAACACATTGTAATGCTTTTTCATAAACAAATGATTGAATGTATGAATTCTTCAAATTCCGAGTTAGTCTGATAAGAAGTTGTTCATCATTAACTTCATCTAGAAATTCTGGTTTGAATTCTATCTCTCCTCCAAAATTAGTATCTAAAATTTCTTGCAAATCATCAATGTCTAATAATCGACCATCATAAAATGGATCTAATATAATTTCTTCATTATATTTTACCAAAATATGCCCTGGGAATCCTATGATTTTTAATTCCAATCCAATAAATTTTGCAACTTCAACATAAAAAATTGAAATTGTAATTGGCAATCCAACTTTTTTATCAATAACTTCATTTAGAAAATTATTTTTTGGATTATAGTAATCATCATCATCTCCACTGTATCCTAAATTTTCAAACAGATGTTCATTTAACATCGAAATTAGATATGTTGGATTTTTTATGTCGCTGATAGATTCTTTTAATGACATTCCAATTCTACTGATCTTGTTGATGTACTCTTCAATATTCAGATCTGGATATTCTAAAATCTGAGAAAATTTTAAACATTTTTCTATCAAGTTAAAATTTGGATTTTTTACAAAAGAAATCCACTCTGCAACAAATGGATCAAACTTTTCATCCAATTATACCAGGCTCAATTTTTTAAGATAAAGTTGAGGATCTTTTAATTCTCTGGTGTTGGGAGGGATTTCAATTATTTTCTTGAATGTCTCTTTACCCAGTTTTTCGTAGACTGTTTTTGTAAAGTCTTTACCCATATTTTTCCTTACTTGATATGATGAGAAATCCGTTCCCATGAATGTAGTGAGATAATTTTGAAAATCTTTGTCATCTTTTAAAATATTTTCAATTGCAAATGCTGCCATTCCTTCCATTGCAGTAAATGCAGCATGGTGTTGTTGAATTGGGACAAGCCATTTTTTGTAAATTCCTAACAGTTCTGGAATTAAGAGCCCTATTTTTGGATCCATTTCAACATGTGTAAATGTCATTACATCTGGCCCTATTTGCTCAATAAGAAAATGGTCTGGATTCAAAAAGAAAAATAGATTTGCTTTTTTTGCAAATGGAAAATCATCTGGCACTGTTTGTAATTGACAATACTCTGAAAGTTCATTTACAATTTTAATATCAAGTGATAAAATTATTCCTGCTAGCTCTTCATTTATTTTATTTACTTTTCTTGCAGCATTCATGTTTATTTGCTGTAGGTTTTCTTGTACAGAATGAATCAATTCTTCTAGAACTGTCATTTTCACTGCACCAAAATATCCTGAATTCACATTTTCAAATTTTGATTCGTATGGTTCACCTTGTTTGTGTAAAATGATTTGAGGATATCGTGATAAAATGAATTTGTTGAGATAAATTTCTCCCTCAAGATAGTCTCCATATGTTGTTGTAATTTTGGAAATGTATTGAATTGCGTATGTTGAATACACAAAATATTTCACTGTATCTTGTTGCATTAATTCTGCAATTTTTTTAAAATTTTCTTTTGCAACTGCATTAAATAATTCAGTTACAAACTCTTTTGATTCATTATCTGAAAATACTTTTTTGCCTTTTATTCTCTTTAATTCCTCTAATTCTGGAAATTTTAATTGGATATTTTCTGGAACTTTCATACCTAGAAATTCTTCTATTTTATCTCTAAATTCTGGAATTACTTCATTTGCAATATCTTCTAATTTTTTGAATTCTACTTTTCCTGCAATATCGTCTCTTGCCTTTGATGCTAATTCTATGATCTCTTTTTCTTCATCAATCTCAACCGTTAATTGTCCAAATAACGCTTCAGCAAATTCTTGGAATTCTCCCAAATCATTTAAAATTTTAAAATACTACATTTAATTTTTCATATATTGATTATGTTTAGATTCTAAATTAGAACATATTTGATTCATCTATCACATAATTTTTTCTTTATTCTGAATCAGATTGGTATAATAGTGCCAATCATTTAGTAATCTTACTTGTCAAGATATCAAAATCCAAAAGTTAACGTAAATCTTGGTGCTGCAAAAATAGTTGTAATTGCAATTGCAGTTTTAGTTATTATTGGTGTTACTGTAGCCGGTGCAGTACAAATTGTAGATGCTGGACATAGAGGTGTTTTACTACATTGGAATGCAGTTGATACTACTTCTCTTCCTCTAGATGAGGGATTGCATTTTGTAACTCCATTTGCAGATTCTGTTGTTAATATGGAAGTGAGAACTCTAAAATATGTAAAATCAACATCTTCAGCATCTAGAGATCTTCAAACCGTATCTACTGCAGTCACTGTAAACTATCATCCTGCCCCAAACTCAGTTCATTTCTTATTCAAAGAAGTTGGTATGGATTATGAAAATAGAATTATTCAACCAGCCATTGAAGAAGTTGTAAAACAGGTAACTGCAAATTATAATGCTGAAGAATTAATCACTAAAAGACCTCAAGTTAAATCTGACATTGAATCTGCAATTAATGAGAGATTAATTGATTTTAATATCGTTACTGAAGTAGTTTCTATCACTGACTTTCAATTTTCCTCATTATTTGCGTCAGCAATTGAATCTAAAGTAGAGGCAGAACAAAAAGCATTCAGAGCAGAAAATGATCTTTTAAGAATTGAGGTAGAAGCAAGACAACATGAGGCACAAGCACTAGGAATTGCTAAAGCCAACATTGCAGAAGCAAGTGGTGAAGCCAAAGCAATTACAATCATCAATCAAGCCTTATCTAATAATCCTCATTATTTGGAATGGCTAAAAACCCAAGCATGGGATGGTAAATTGCCCCTTGTAGTAGGTGAAGGTGGAACTCCATTTATTCAAATCCCAGTTAAACCATAGAAGATTTAGAACTTTATTCTTTTTCGTTGTTTTTGAGATTTTCTCTTATTGCATCGTACATTGAAAGAAATTGCTCTGGTTCTTTTTGCCTGTAATTTTTCTCAATATTTTGAATTGCCTTGTCTGATAATTCTTCTCCCTTACTTTGATAATATTCCTTGATAATTTGAGATGGGGTTTTTTTGATATTGTATTTTTGTAATGTTTGTTTGACTGATCTTTTACACAAAAAATCAAACATGGCATATCTGTAAATCAGGTATCCTGATAATCCTATGATTGCAACAATGACTATTGGAATAATAATAATTTGAATTGCCATACTTTATCATTAGTTTTTTAGTATTTCTTTGTTCTTTTTTAGGTAAATTTAATGTGTGCCGGGGGCGAGTTTCGAACTCGCGACCTCCAGATTATGAGTATTGCCTTAGTTGGAGAACCGTTAGAGATTACCAAGCGAACTGGCACTCTAACCAGGCTGAGCTACCCCGGCATAGTATATGACTGAAAATTTGGGAAATTAAATGCTACGTATGGGAAAATGTTTGATTTTTTATCTACTTGGTGATTTCTGACCATGTGTCTTTTTCATTTTTTACCCAAAGGAATTTTTTCTGTAACGCTGATGTGTACAATTTTTCCCATTCTGCACCCACCTCGTCAGTCCATGCTTTGAAAATTCTAGGATCTATGTAATTTCTTAAAGATGTTCCAATATTGTAATCTCTTGTTTTTTCAGATAAATCAATTTGTAACTCTAATTTTTCTATTCTTTCTTTATGTTTGATTTTTTGTTTTTTGATTTGTTCATTTAATGTCTTGATTCTTTTTGCTTTGCTCTTTTTCTGGACGTCTGTTTTTGGTTGAGATGTTTCCACCTTTTTCAAAGTTGTATTGGTTTTTCCCCAAGCTTTTTCTTTTTCTCTATTTTTTAGGGAATCTCTTTTTTTCTGTAATGATTGCTCAAATGTTTTTGGAATTGTTCTTTTGTGATTACACATCATGGCAGCTTCCAAATTTGCCAATTTTGCATGGTATAGTTTTTCATTTGCTGTTTTTCCTTTCATATTATCATGTTCCATGAGATATTTTTTGACCACGGTTGTTGCAAGATATGTTCTGAATACTTTAGCAGTTAATCCCTTTACAATACCTGAATAATATGCATTGACATGTCTTGAAGTAATATCATCAAAAATTTCATCTTTTGGTTTTTTCTTTTCAATTAATTTTTTCAAATTTTCTTGAAATTGTTTATCATGACCTTCAACAACTAATGTCTCTTGCCACCTTACGCTATCTTTACCTAGAAAATCAAACTCTATAGTATCTGTAGAAATCTTGATATGCTCTTTTCTTAGAGTGGTAGCACCTACTGTGTCTGCTTCATCTGGATCTTTTTCATCTCCTACCCTCATTGAAGTTCTATAAATTAAATAACATACAGTAGCAATTCTGCTAATTTTTTGATCTTTATTTTTCATATCTTTTACTATTCTATCTTTAATCTTGTTAATTTCATTCCCAAGTTTCACTGCTTTTTCATATTTTGCTTTATCTCTATCTTGTTTTAGTCCTGAAGAATCTGCTAGCCATACATACTTTCTTTTTTGAGTGAGAAAATCCATCCAGCTAGCTAACCACATTGAATCTTTATCATGAATTATCTTTCCCCATTCTCCTTCAGGAACTTTAGCTTCTTTTCCAAGATTTAGTATTACATCTTTTGCAGTTACACGAGGTTTCCATTTTCCTCTAATTGGATGCTCCCCTCTCCCAATGAATATTCCTGGTGGTTCTGCCATGTAATTTCCAACTTCAACTTCTTTTCCATCCATGATGGCAATTCCATATTTTCCTTTTAATTTTTCACGTAATTCTTTTCTTTTTGTAGCCATTGATTTTTTTTCTTCTTTAGTCATCATCTCTTTGAGATCTTTTTCTTTGTCAACTACTTTGAAAGCGTTAGAAAAATCAATATCCTCATATGAAATTTTTTCAAATTTTGAATCTAAAGTTTTAGTAAAATCTGCTGTAAAGTTTTTTTGAAAAACCTTGTCTTGAGCATATGGTGTATCTTTCTTTTTTGCCCATTGATACACCATTTCTTCTTGATTCACATTTAGATCAACTGATTCTTTTTTGATCTTTATCTTGATTCCTTGAGCCTCATAGGCTGGAGGAAATAAGATTCCATTATGTTGTAGCGTTTTCCATTTCATTTTCATTATCTCAAAATTGTGGACTTTGATGAAAACTCAATTTTATGTGTATATCAATTTAACGTACGTGTACGATGTCAACTAGGAAACAGTTCTTTACTCATGTATTTCTCAAATTCTAGGTCTGTTTTTGCCTTTTTTGCTTCCATAAACATAGCGGCATCTGTTCCTGCAATGTATCGTGGCAAAATCTCATCTGCATGAATTGCTTTGATTATGACTTCTGCAACTTGAGATGGGGCAGTTCCAAGTTCTGACATCATTTTAAGCCCTGCAAGAATATGATCTGTTAATTTCTTGTATTTAGGATCTGCTTTTGATTCTTGAATTTTCATTGAATTAAAAAAGTTTGTCTTAATTGCTCCTGGTTCAATTAAAGTTACTTTAATTCCAAATTGGCCCAATTCATATCTGAGACATTCGCTTAACCCTTCTAATGCATATTTTGTACTGATGTAAGCTGGAAATCCTGGCAATCCCATCCTTCCAATAACTGAACTTATGTTTACAATAATTCCTGAATTCTGATTTCTCATAATTGGAGAAACTTCTTGAATAATTCTTATAATGCTAAAGAAATTAGTTTCAAACTGTTTTCTAAAATCATCTACTGATACATCTTCTGTACATCCAAACTGTCCATAACCTGCATTATTTACTAGAACATCTAATCTTCCTCCATCTGAAACAATCTGCTTTATTGCTGATACAATTGATTCTTCATTATCTACATCTAATTGAATTACATCTATTGGGAGATTTTCTTTTTTTGCAATCGCTTTAATTTCTCCTGCTTTTTTAATATCCCTCATACTTGCAAATGTGCGATACCCATCTTTTGCTAATGCTATACAAGATTCAAATCCTATCCCTGATGAACTACCAGTTACAAGAGCTACTTTTTGCATATGTGTGGTAAATTATTGTTATATTTATCCCATTTTGATTTACATATTAGTAATAAAAAAACAAAAAAAGTGAAACTATGTTAATAGTTCCAATATTTCATCATGTAGACAGAGTGAGTTTTTTTAATAAATAGGAACAAAATCAGGATTTTGCAATATCATAATCTTCTTTTCCATTGCCAAATTTCTGTGTGAAAATTTTTACTCTATATTTTTTCCCTTTTTGAATATCCTGAGTTAATTGAGTCAATTTGCCATTGTCATAAAATTTTGCAACAATCATCTTTCTTGAAGTATAGAAGTTCTTTACTCCATCAAACTCTTCTTCAGTTTCAATATTCACCTCATTAATGGTTCCTTTTCCCACCTTTTTTTCAACATTCTCAACTTTTACAATTGTGAAAATACCTTTATCATCTAGTTTTGAAAGTGAAGCTTCAACCATACCCTTCAATTACCATGAATTTTTTGTATGGATTGTGAACTTAAGCGTATTGGGATTTAGGATCTCTTTCAAACCCCAATAATTTCAATATCTGGAATACTTAGATCTAGTGAGTTTTTTCCAAAAACTTTATTGCTTTCTTAGACAATCTAGATTAGCTTGGATTGTTTACATTGTGATGGAAAAGGTAAAATCATGAATGAATTTGGCATTATGGAAAAATGCCCCCTTTGTACAAATCCAGATATTGGTTTTTAAAAAACACATCAGTATCTGTTCTACTCTTTTTGAGAATAAATCATCATAATAGTAGACATTTTTTTACTCTAATCCTTTTTCCATCTTAATTTTTTTAATTACATCTCTAACTAACTCTTCATCTTTCACAACTAATTCTTGCAGCTTTTTCTTGTATTCTTCATCACCCCATTTTTCTAGACTAAACATTTCTTTCACTAATTTTACAATTTCAGATTTATTTCTTTGATGATCGCGTTTTGCAATTTCTGAATCTTCCATGATTTTTTTATAACAAATACGACTTTAATACTATTTTTCTTATATTTTAGAACGAGACTATTCCATAGTTCATTACAAATTGTAAGGCAGATAGAGTTTTTTTAGTATGATTTTACAATAATATTATTGAATTTTAACTGTATTTTCCCATTTTGTAGTTTCAAACGTAATAACATCAAAGAAGAAGAATTCCTAAAGCATTTGAATGAGGAGCATCATAATGAAATGTTAGAAATTTCAAAAAAAGAGAACATATCTATTGAAATGGCTGAAATGATAACCGTATCTAACTCCACTGTATTCATAAATTCTAGTTAATTTAGAAGCAAAAAATTACTAACTGTTTTAATTATTCTAGTTTTATGTTAACGAAAGTATTATACTAGTACATTTTTTTGTTGAATATTTTTTGAATTTCTATTTTTGATTTACATTTAGGACATAAGAATTTCAAGATATATTAATTGAGAATTTTTTAGTGATTTATTGTTAATCGATATAATTAACCAATGCCATTATTAAGCTAAGAATTAGTCTTGAATTTAAAAATGGAAAAAATTGAAATTAATAAAATTTACAATTACAGTTGTATTGAAGGAATGAGTTCTATTCCTAAAAATAAGATTGATCTTGTAATCACTGATCCTCCTTTTGCTATCAACTTTAAGGCAAAAAAAGCAAATTATAACCGAACATCATCTAGAGTTCTTTCGGGGTATAATGAGATTAAACCTGAGGATTACTATGATTTTACATTTGCATGGATGAGTGAAGTTTTTAGAATTTTAAAGGATTCTGGTAGCATGTATGTTTTTTCAGGATGGAATAACCTCAAAGATATTTTACGCGCTTTAGATGATGTTGGTTTTATTACAATTAATCATGTAATTTGGAAATATCAATTTGGAGTAGTGACAAAAAAGAAATTTGTAACATCTCATTATCACTGTCTTTATGTTTGTAAAAATGATAAAAAAAGAAAGTTTTTCCCATTTTCTAGGTTTAAAAAAGATGAAAAAACAAAAGAAGGCCGTAGTTTGCATTATAGAGATAAAGAAGATGTTTGGGATATCAAAAGGGAGTATTGGACTGGAGATGAAAAAACCCCTACAAAACTCCCTTCTGAAATAATTCAAAAGTTGTTAGAATATTCTAGTGAGAAAAAAGATCTTGTATTTGATCCTTTTCTTGGTTCAGGACAAGTCGCAGTTGTAAGTAAATCCTTACAACGTCAATTTCTTGGATTTGAAATTGTTCCTTCTTATTACAAATTTGCTAAAAAACGACTTGATAAAAATCTGTATCGAATTAAAACTTCAAAATAATTCTTTAATCTTTTTCTGATTCATCTATTTTCTTTTGACCTATTTTAGTAGAAATATTTTTTTGAAGTTCTTTATCTGTTTTACCTTCAACTTTTACACCGATTGTTTTTGCTATGGTTTCTAATTTTTCTCGTTCTGTTTCAACTGGTCCTGATATTGTTGGAGTCTGTTCTGCTACTTCTTTCATGTGATCTTGAATTTCGTTTTTTGCTTTGTTATATTCATTAACTGCTTTTCCAAGTTTTTTGGCAGCGCTTGGAAGTTTTCCTGTCCCTAAAATCAAAATCAATGCAACAAAAATAATTATCATCCATTCGCTTCCAGCGATATTTAATCCAAAATTAAGCATATTGTGCTATGTTGTAATTTAAAATTAAACGTAATGTTGAGATTTATGCCTGATTGTAAGATATACTCATAGAATTTTTTGTGGTTCTAGTTTCTTTCTACATGTAATTGCAAGCAATGTAACCCCAACTCCAATTATACAAAATACCAAATATGGTGCTTCATCTCCTATTGATTGAGTTATTGGGCCTCCTATTGTAGGTCCTAATGCCCAACCTATCCCGAATACTGTTTCATACGCTCCAATCATTTTTCCTGTGATCTGTTTTTTTGTTTTACTTAGAATTATTTCTAGAGTCAATGGAAAGAATATGCTAAATCCAAATCCCATTAGTACTAATGCAATTCCAAATGTGATGATTGAATCTGCAACCACTGATATGGCTAATCCTATAGATATTGATAATGTTGCAGCAATCAAAGTTTGACTAGTTCTACTTGCAAACTTTCCTACCAATGCCAATGATACTACTCTTGATATTCCAAAAACAAAATACAACAATAAAACATTCGTAGCTGTCATGCCGCTATCATTAAGAAATGCAGGAAAAATTGTGAGAATTATTCCAAAAGATGATGTACAAAAAATCAGTAAAATTACCACTTCTGGAAATTTTTTCATTTCTTTTATCACTGAAAAAGAAAACCTTTCTTGATGCACACTGATTCTTTTTCTTGAGATTATGAGTGCTGAAATTATTGCTGTGGCCAGAATAAATGCCGTAATTTGGAACATAATTCGATATGTGGCATCTAATCCATCAAGAATTACAGTTCCAAGTAATGGGCCTAGCATAAATCCAATTACAAAAAACATTGTAAACCATGAGATATTTCTAACTCTATTTTTTTCTGAACTCTCATTTGCTATGATTGCCTGACATGGTGGCCAAAAAAATGCATGAGCAACACCTGTCATTATTCTAAATCCCATTATTTCTGGAACTGATTGTGCAATTGAAAGGAGGTATATTGATACAGAATTAATCGCAGCTCCTATTGCAAGAAGATACCCATTGTTAATTCTATCAAGAAGAATTCCAACAAAAAGTGGAATGAACATGTATGGAACAAAATTTGTTAATCCAATTAATCCTAATTCTGAATATGTAGCTCCAATTACATTTTTTGCAAATAGTGGTAAAATAGGCCCATGCAATCCATAGGAAATTCCTATGATTAATCCTGTAATGTTAACTAGTATCAGAACTTTATTCATTTGTATGCTGCGACCATTATTGCCCCGCCCATAAGGGCTTTCTCAAATTCTACTCTGGAGAATTTTTCTAGCAATAATTTTTCTAGTTTTTTGTTTTGAGGCCATCGTTTGTATGTTCCATACAATGTTCCAAACTTTAGTCCTAGTCTACCTCCTGCTATTAGTGCAAGAATTGGAAGAATACATCTTAGATAAAATGAAACACCTGTTCTAAAAAATAATTCATCTGGTTTTCCTAAATCCACAATTACAAATCTTCCATCTTTCTTCAAAACTCTGTGAACTTCAGAAATTGCAATTCTTAAATTGATTGCATCTCTCAATGAATAACCGCATAAAACAGCATCAAATTCTTCATCCTTAAATGGAATATGTTCAAAAACACCATTTGCCATGTCTGGTGATTTTTCAAAATATGTGCCTGTATTTTTTAACATTGGGACTAGAGGATCATAAAGTGTAATTGAAATTTTTCCATCAGTTTGTTTTAGTGCAGTTTTTGACATGTTTCCAAAACCTGAACCTGCATCTAGAATTTTATTTCCAGGAAATACTCTTTGTGAAATTCCACGATTTCTATGTTCCACATCTTTGCCTAATGAAATAATGGAGTTTACTTTATCATAAATTGGAATAATTTCTCGAAGTACATCCATTACTTCACCCCAATAACTTCCTAATCCCATATCTATCGTCTTTGTATGCTAGTTTGAATAGTTTTCAAATCTATTACTTCTACTCTTTAGAAAATTTTGATACATTTTGAGAATATTTTAAAACATCCTCTTCTGAAACTTTCTCGAATACTTTAGATTCTGTTGAAATTTTTGCCATTTTAACATGATTAACTCCTTCTTTTTGGTCTGCTTTTAGATTAATTGCTGCAATTGCTAATGATGCTGCATCTTCCAAACTCATGTCTTTGTTGTAATATTTTTCTAGAAATGTATTGACATCATCTGAACCAGAACCAATTGCAATTGCTGAATATTGTACATATGTTCCACTAGGATCTGTGATGTAAATTGACTCTCCTTTTTGATCAACTCCTGCAATTATCATAGCAACTCCATTTGGACGTACTCCACCATACTGTGTGAATTGATGGGCTTGATCAGCTAAATGTTTGGCTACTGTTGCAACTTCAACTGATTCATCATATGTCATTCTGTTTCCTTGTGAAAAGAATCTTGCACCATCTACTTGAACACGTGCATCCGGAATGTACCCTGCTGCTGCAATTCCTATGTGATAATCAACTTGGAAAATCTTTTGTGTAATATTTTTAGTTTGTAATGTTCTTGGCTTTTCTTCTACTGCCATGATGACTCCTTCCTTGGTACTGATACCTAGTGCTAGTGTTCCTCTCTTTACCGTCTCCATAGCATATTCAACTTGGTATATTCTTCCATCTGGAGAATACATTGTAGGGGTCATATCGTAGCCACGTGAAGCCATCATAATATCACGAGTTCATTCCAAGTCAATTTAAGGGTATCATCATTCATTTCAAACTTACTCTCAAAATTCTAAATTGAGTATTTTATACACTTGAATAAAAATAATTTAAAAAATAATTTTTCAATCACTATTTTAAAATACAATCAATATTTTTAACCAAACTTATATAAAATGAAAGCAAGAATTTCAAGTATCTTGTTAAAACATGATCCATTTGCTAATGCAACAAAACAAGTTAATGATGCCTGTGATATTCTTGGCATTAAAGATAAAGAATTACGCGAATACTTGGCAATGCCAAACAAAGTTTTGAGAGTAAAGATCCCTGTTAAAATGGATAATGGTAAAATTAGAATTTTCACCGGTTTTAGAAGTCAACATAACAACGATAGAGGTCCATACAAAGGTGGTATTCGTTACTTTAATCCTGAAGGTGGGGTGGAGTATATGGAGCGTGAAGTTATGGCACTATCTTCGTGGATGACTTGGAAATGTGCAATTGTTGATGTTCCCCTTGGTGGAGGTAAAGGAGCAATCTATGTCAATCCAAAAACTGAAAAACTTAGTGATGGTGAATTAGAAAGATTAACTCGAGGATTTGCATATAAAATCTCTGAAATTATTGGACCTCAAAAAGATATTCCTGCACCTGATGTTTACACTACAGGACGTGAAATGACACAAATCATGGATACATTTAGCAAATTAAATGGCAACAAATATTCTCCAGGTGTAATCACTGGAAAGCCAATTTCAATGGGTGGTTCACTTGCAAGAAATGTTGCAACTGGATTAGGTGTTGCATTTACTGTTAGAGAAGCTGCAAAGACATTGAAATTAAATCTTAAAGGCGCTAAAGTTGTTTTACAAGGATTTGGAAATGCATCTACTTTTGCTGGTGAATACTTGGAGAAAATGGGGGCGAAAGTAATAGGTGTTAGTGATTCTAAAGGTTCTATTTCAATTCCTAAAGGTGCAAAGGTAAGTACAATTTTAGACCACAAACAAAAAACTGGTTCAGTTATTAATTTCCCTGGAAGCAAAAAAATCTCTACTGAAGAATTACTAACTACTAAATGTGATGTCCTAGTTCCTGGTGCACTAGAAAATCAAATTAATGCAAAACTTGCAAAAAAACTTCAATGTAAAATTATTGCTGAAGCTGCCAATGGTCCAACCTTACCTGAAGCAGATCCTATAATTTACAAAAAGAAGATTATGGTTATTCCTGATATTTTAGCTAATTCTGGTGGTGTATGCATCTCTTATTTGGAGTGGGTACAAAACAACATGGGTTACTATTGGACATTTGATGAAGTTGCAAACAAAATGGAGGTAAACATTACCAAAGGATTCAAAGATGCACTTGCAGTTTCAAAAAAACACAAAATCGATATGAGAAAAGCTACTATGGTATTAGCTGTAGAGCGAGTATTAGAAGCCTTTAATCAAAAAGGAATTTGGCCATAATCTTTAGACCAAAATAACTATTCATTACGTACTGATTTTCTACAAACATAATTTTTACATAAGACTATTTTGAATTTTTTCTTGTAAGGGATTTTTATTCTAATTTCTCTTTGCAATTCTCAAATTATTTTCTATCTAAGAAATTTCCTAAATTCTTGTTTGTAAATAACTTCTCCTTGAATATTCAATTCTAATGTTTTTAAAATTGATTTTTTCATATGTACCGATTAACTTTTTATTCTATAGAAATTCTATCTTTGAGAGTTAATTCTTGCAATTGTGTTGGAATCTACCATTTTGAATTTCCATTTCTGTTCATTCCCATTTATTTCCTATTATTACCTACCATTACCATTCATTGGTAATGATATATATGGGAAGATGATTTTTACAAAATATGAGTACACAAACTGAAAAAACAACTCAAAAATCAAATCAGCCAAACAGCGTATATGCAATCTACAAGCAAAATGTACAAAAATACTTTGAAAGTATCTCAAAAAATACTCCACAGTTTTTCCAAGCAACAACTCATTTTCAAGAAGAATGCATGAAAGCTGTTCAGAAGTCATTTGATGCTGCAATCACAATGCAACAAGAATTTGCACAAAAATCAGGAATTATCTCTGATATTCCAGATGCTGCAAAAACTGTAATTGTTGATTCCAACAAACAAATTCTTCAAACAGGTTCAATTCAAAACCAAATTGTAAAAACTGCTATTGATGCCACTACTCAAAATGTAAAAGCATTCAATGATAATGCCACTGCATTTACTGATTTGAATAAAAATATTATCCAATCTTGGATAAGCACATTTACACCTAAAAGAAATTAAGGTGTTTTTCTTTTTTATTTTCTAATTTGATCAAATCTAGACATTAGGATCCTAATTGAAAACTAGGATCATATTTATCTAAATGAGAATATACTTTTCTGATATGGGATTGTTTGGTAGAAAGAAGAAAGATGAAAAAAAATCAAAGAAAAAAGATGGAAGAAAACAGAAAGGACAGAAAACAGCTGAACAAAAACAACGAGTTCAAAATTATAAAAAGGAACAGCAAGTAAAGAAAAAGGGGAAAAAATCAAAAAAGTATTAGATTTTAACGTGTCAAAATTAGAATACCGCCAAGAATTAAACCTGAAATAATGAAAACCTTTCTTGTTATACTCATATCTTTCCAATTCATTTTGTTATCTTGATCTACAAAGGAAGTGTGCTTTGATTAACTTTCTTCTACTTTTTCTTTTTTACTGTTAGATTTATGAATAAATTTAAAATACACAAAAATTAGAATTGGAGTTTTTAACAATACCAATAAAATCAAATAATCACTTAATTCCAATTCAACTAATCTTGTCTTTTATCTTGATTATTTTTTTTGTCCTTTGATCTTCCAAAATACTTTTTTAATTTATTCAAAACTTGATAATCTACTTTGATCATTCCACATTTTGGACAAAATTCCGAGCCTTCCATATCTGCACCACAATAAGAACAACTCATTCTAGGAAAATATGCTATTAGTCTTAGATAAGATTGTCTATTTTCAGGCTTATTTTGGGTATATGGGATTAAGATGACTGAAATTTATTTTTCTATTTTGAACCCATTCTACTTGGTTCGCCCATTTTTGTATTAACAAATTGATCAATGGCTTCTTTTTCTGTAATTTCTTTTAGTCTTGATTGAACATTTTGAACCGTTTCAAGTGAATCAGACATATTTGAAAGACACATTTTCATTTGATCCACTGAATGCTCTTCTATCTTATTTTTACATTCAAAACAATTCTCAGACATGATATAGACAATTTTCAACTTACTTAATTAACTTATTTGATAATTTGAATAATTATTTTGATTACCTTTGAATGGTAATAGATGGTAAAATAATATTTTGTACTTTGTATTGGATACAAATTACCAATACCGGCAATTGAGGAATTAAAAATAAAATCAATAAGATAAATTCAAGATGAATTATTTTTTGATAAATTAAACGCATTACTATTATTTTTAAAATAATTTCTTTGAATCAAATCAATTATAATTTTTAATATATTAATCACCTTTCATGATACATTTTATTGTCTGATGTATTGCTCGTTAAAAATACTCGAATAGAAGGCTCTGGTTATCTTGGTGAACTTCTAACAAATGATGGGTTTCATATCACATCTGTGAATGCAAAACATGAAGAATTGCCTAACAAAGATTTTTCACTTGTTGTGATATTAGGTGCTCCTGAAAGTGCTAATGATGATTTTGATTATCTTCAAACAGAACAAAAATTAATCAAAAATACTGTTGATAAAAATATCCCTGTTCTTGGAATTTGTCTTGGTTCACAATTAATTGCTAAAACTTTTGGTGCATCTGTATACCCTGGTCCAAAAAAAGAGATTGGATTTTACCATGATTTGAAAGTTGAAAATAATTCAACTCTTTTTTCAGGTTTAAAAAATCCATTTTCTGTGTTTCATTGGCATGGTGATACTTTTGATTTACCTGAAGATGCTACAAGATTGGTCTCATCTGAGTATTATTCAAACCAAGCATTTCAATACAAAAGTGCAGTTGGATTACAATTTCATTTGGAAGTAACTGAAGAAATGGTAAATTTATGGCTTGATACTACTCAAGAAAAATTTCGACAAATTCCCTACATAGAACCTCAAAAAATTCGCTCAGACATTAATGATAATATTTTAACTGTAAAATCAAACATGAAAATTTTTTACAATAATTTCAAATCCTCATTCAATCTTTGACCAAAGTTTAATATATTGAGTTTTAATTTCACCGATCGAACGATGGTCGCAGTAAATAAAATTTTTGAAGAAAATATCAAAACAGATCATAAAGTAATTACTGAAGAATTATCCAAATCTATTCTCAAATCTTATGGAGTTAAAGTTCCACCTTATGCATTAGCTACTTCTACTGAAGATGCTGTAAAACAAGCAAAGAAAATTGGTTTTCCTTTAGTAATGAAAGTAGTATCTCCACAAATTTTACACAAGACTGATGTTGGTGGAGTTAAAGTTGGAATTGATAATGTTGCTGATGTAAAAAAGACATTTGATGATATGTATGGCAGACTTTCTAAAAAGAAAGGTGTTGAAGTTAAAGGAATTCTTTTGGAAAAAATGGTTCCAAAAGGTGTTGAACTAATTGTAGGTATTCAAAATGATCCGCAATTTGGTCCAATGATTATGGCTGGATTGGGAGGCGTAATGACTGAAGTCTTCAAAGATGTTGCATTTAGAATGCTTCCAATAACCACATCTGATGCAAAATCAATGTTAAATGAACTGAAAGGCTCTAAACTTCTCAAAGGTTTCAGAGGAAGTGAACCAATTGATCTTAACATGGTAGCAAAAATGTTAGTAGACATTGGAAAATTAGGCGTAGAAAATGCTAATTACATTAACAGTATTGACTTTAACCCTGTAGTTGTTTATCCAAAATCACACTTTGTAGTTGATGCAAAAATTATTCTAAATAATAACTTAAAAAAGAATTCAATCTCAAAAGCAAAACCAAACATCTCATCTATGGAGTCATTCTTTACTCCAAAGTCAGTTGCACTAGTTGGTGCATCTGCAACCCCGGGAAAGATTGGTAATTCAGTATTAGATGCACTTGGAAAACAAGATTACAAAGGTAAAGTATTCCCAATTAATCCTAAACAAGAATCAATTCTTGGAATCAAATGTTATCCATCATTAGATTCAATAAAAGAAAAAGTTGATCTGGTTGTTGTCTGTATTGATCTTGCATTTTGTGGACCAATTATGAAGACATGTGCTGAGAAAGGAATTCATAATGTTGTAATCGTTTCAGGTGGTGGTAAAGAGCTTGGTGGTGATAGAGCTACAATGGAAGCTAAAGTAAAAGAATTATCA
>Ga0114996_10004145_pt1 | contig 17572 bp, 16 predicted proteins | sample ArcticOcean_MG_C_4_FD_87039 | JGI IMG/M metagenome (GOLD analysis project Ga0114996, IMG submission 87039) | Marine microbial communities from western Arctic Ocean - ArcticOcean_MG_CB4_134 | ecosystem: Environmental > Aquatic > Marine > Oceanic | place: Arctic Ocean: Canada Basin | collected...
CGAACGACCGCTCCGAGACCCCGATCCAGCGCATGCAGTGATGGATACGTCCCGGTCCCAAGCGAGCCTGAGCGATGGCGAACCCCTGCCCCTCCCCACCCAGGAGGTTTTCCCCTGGAACACGGCAGTCCTCGAATGTGATCTCCCCGTGGCTCGCCCAGTCTTCCCCCTCCTCCCCCATGTGGGAGATGTTGCGGACGAGACGGTAACCGGGAGTATCGGTCGGCACGATGATCTGGCTGGCGCGCTCATGCGGTGCAGCGTCAGGATCCGTCACCACCATCACGATGGCGAACGCGGCGCCGTCCGCGGACGTCGTGAACCACTTGTGACCGTTGATCACGTAGTCCCCGCCATCCTTGACCGCGGTCGTGGACATCCAGACCGGGTTCGATCCGGCGTGTTCTGGTTCCGTCATCGCGAAGCAGCTGCGGATTTCGCCCGCATAAAGGGGCCGGAGCCAGCGCTCCTTCTGAGCCTCGGTCCCGAACTCGTTCAGGATCTCCATGTTCCCCGCATCGGGCGCCTGCGCGTTGAACACGTACATGCCGCACGGACTCTTGGCCAACTCCTCGCAGACGAGCGCGTGCTCCATGAACCCAAGCCCCAGGCCCCCGTGCTCGGTGGGAACTTGTGGGGCCCACAGGCCTGTTTCGCGGACCTTCTGGCGCATCTCCTCGAGTCGTGGAATCAGCTCGCGAAATCCTTTGCCGCGAGCTTCCTGCTCGAGCGGGTACACCTCCCCCTCCATGAATTCCCGGATCTTCGCTAGGAGGGTCTCGGTGGTCGGTGGAATCGAAAAGTCCATGGTCAAGAGCCCGTTTTTCCAGGTCGTTGTTCGCTGTTCACTTTCATACCGTATTCGCTGCCCGTAGATATACCTGAAACCCAGAAGACCTCACAAGCGACGACGTACGTCGCCACTCAGAAATCGAGAGGTACACATGGACAACCGCTTCTCCATGAAGGGCAGGAACACCGTTGTGACCGGCGCCACACGGGGCATTGGCCTGGCGATAGCACGGGGCTTCCTGGAGTCGGGTGCTACAGTCACACTGTGCGGGCGCAAGCAGGAAGGCCTGGACACCGCGCTAACGGACCTCTCGGATCATGCCAGCAGCGTGCTGGGCGTCGCCGCTCACGTCGGCAAGGTGGACGACGTCGAGCGACTCATCGCCGCAGCGGAGCAGCGGTTCGGTCCGGTTACTACGCTCGTCAACAACGCCGGGACGAATCCGTACCACGGGCCGATCGCCGAGAGCGAGGACTGGGCATGGGACAAGACCATGGACGTGAATCTCCGCGGCCCGTATCTGCTGTCTCGCCGGGTGGGCGTCAAGATGATGGCAGCAGGTGGGGGATCGATCGTCAACATCTCCTCGGTCGCGGGGCTCGAGGCATCGTCTGGACAGGGTATCTACTCCGTGACCAAAGCGGGATTGATCATGCTCACCAAGGTGATGGCGCGCGAGATGGGCGCGGCAGGCGTGCGGGTCAACTGTATCTGCCCCGGTGTGATCCGGACACAACTCTCCAGGGCGCTGTGGGACGACGAGAAGACCGCAAAGGCATGGATCTCGCGGAAGGCGCTCGGTCGCGTCGGCGAGGTCGATGAGCTCGTCGGCGCGGCGATCTACTTCGCCTCGGAGGCGAGCTCGTTTACTACCGGTGCGGTCCTGCAGGTGGACGGCGGAATGGTCATCTGAGCCAAACAGTGTGGCAGGAGGTGGTATTCACCTCCGGCCACCTCTACCCCGCCGGTGTTTCCAACTCGGGCGTTAGGTACCGAGCGTTTGGAAGGGATCCGCCGCAAGTCCACAGATCGTCCCGGTGACCGTCCTCACGACGCCTGTGTCGGCGGTTGCGACCGAGAACGTCACGTCAAGGCCGCAAGTGCCGGAGCGCCCATCGCTCGACGTGTAGCTAAATCCCCCCGTCTCCGTCCCACTTATCGTCAGAGCAGCGAGTTGCGCCGTGGAAGTCACGTGGAGAACGAGCTCGACCCCGGGGGCTCCATCCACCGTGAACGTATTCGTGCCTTGGCCGACCACACATGCGTTCGGATCCCAACTCACGGTCGTCGTGAGATCGCTCACCAACGTCTCCACGTCGGCGATGCCCGTAATCGAGCCGCTCACCACGAGGTTTCCGGATTCACATGGTACCGACACATTATCGAAAGTCTCATCGACCTCCTCCGGCACTTGGGCAGGAGCAGCCGACGCCCCGCTTACGGCAGATTCGAACGCCGCATTAAAGGCGGCGAGGACGGCCGCGACTTCGGTGGATGTGAGCTCGCTGCCGGAATCGACGTCGGGATCGTCACCAGTGGGGTCGTCGCCACAAGCCACAACTGCGAGGGCCAGGGCGGTAGTGAGCCCAATGAAACTGGTGGACACTTTGCGCATGTTATTCCCTGGGTAAGGGTGATGACCCTAAAGCCGCACCCGGTTATCGGGGGACCCGCTCGCAGGGGGTCGGAGCTCTAATAGAAAATTAGGATGCGTTAGGGCGCCTGGGCCAGAAGTTTCTTGGGCTGTCGGATCGCTCTCAGCACACGCGGCCTCGCCAGATCTCCGAGGGGTGCCAACTTCGCCGAGGCACGAAACATCTGACATCGAGCGTGCCCAAGCTTCAACACACCGTAAGCTGTTGCGCAAAGCGAACATAATAGTTCCATTGCTCCCGAAGAAGAGTGGACAGACGTAGCCTCGTACCTTGGACCGGTCTTCTCGAAGTGGTCCGGCGGTAGGAGGCTATTTTGTTCGGAGTCGGAAATTTTGTTGGTAGGCGTCTGGTGTGGGCGACAGACCTGCGCGGATTTCTGCGCGTGTTCTGGTACGGATCGTTGTGCGGATCGTTGGTGGCGCTATTGATCGGTTTCGGGCACGGCGACAGGCGGTCCCCGGGAATACAATCCTCCTGGACCGGTGACAACGTCTTTCCCACGGCTCTTGCGGAAACGGAGCGGGAGCGGCGCGCGCGGCTCCCCATAGAGTTGAATGAGGCTGTCGAGTCCTGGGTACTCCGCCTCACCGGTGACCGCAAGTCGGTCTTCGAGTTCGCTCTTTCGCGGGCGGGCCTATACTCGGACATGATCCGGACCAAGCTCACCGAGCGTGGAATGCCGGAAGAGCTGTTGTATCTCGCCCTCATCGAGTCCGACTTCTACACCAATGCGCGTTCTCGTGTACTGGCAACCGGGATGTGGCAGTTCATGGAACCGACGGCGAGGCGATACGGGCTGCGAATCGACGCTTACGTGGACGAGCGGTGCGACCCGGTGAGGGCGACCGACGCTGCACTCGACCACCTGAGTGACCTTTACGAGGAATATGGGTCATGGTACCTCGCGGCCGCGGCTTACAATGCCGGAGCAGTGCGCGTGTCTGATGTCCTTGGGCGGTACACGGACGGACGCAGCGGAGATGACAGTCTCTACTGGGAGATCGTGGATCACCTACCGTCGGAGACGGCCAACTATGTGCCGAAGCTCCTCGCTGTCACGTACCTCGCACGATCAGCGGCGCGGTACGGCCTCGACGTGAGGCCGGTGGATCTCTACGAATACGATTTCGTCTGGTCTCCGGGGGGTGTGGACCTCGCTGACGTGGCGCACTCCCTCGGCATGACGGCCGAGCAGATGTACGACCTGAACCCTCAGCTCATCCGCAACTTAACCCCGCCGGGTGAGGCCTATCCGTTGAGGGTTCCCGTGGGGATGGTCAGCCAAGTCCTCGCCGTGCTCGCCTCATCGAATCATGGGACACGCCGAGCGGATGACTGATCGGCCCTCGCCCCCTCAGTCACGTCCAGCCTCACTCGATTCCTCCGCTTCCATTCTCTCCTGATAACGCGCCCCACTCAGTACGGCGGTCAGACCGTAGTTACCCTCGTGACAAGCGTACTCGTAGAGCTTGTCATTGAACGTCTTGTACGGGATCACTCCTCCCCAGACCTGGCTATAGGTCGTCGGGTCGTCAACGGTGAACGCATAGAGGAAGGTCTCTTCATCGACCCGCGTGAAGCGCTCGGTCACCTTCAGGCGCTCCGTGGGGCGGATTCCGAGGAAAGTCTGATTCGGATTGATGTTGGTGGTCTCGACCACGAGTACGTCGCCTTCCCACCGACCCCAGGAGTCGCCGAACCATGGACTTATGTGTGCAGGTAACGGGTCGGGCTCACCGAGCCGGATAATCCTTACGTCGTGGACCATCTCCGATTTGATCATCACGTAATCGGCAGTCTGCACGATGATGTAGTTGCTGTTGTAGGCCTGGTTGGGGATCATCGGGGGTCCGGCGCTGGAACCGAACGAAACGAGGCAGCGCTCGGCGAGTGGTCTCAGTTCCGGGTGGTCATACTGGCCAAATTGGCTCCTGAAGTCCTGGTACTCCTGGATCCGCTGCTCGGCCTCGGGCGTGAGGGACGGACGGCGCCCATTCGCTGGATACGTAACGAGAGAGCTTACCGGCTCGCCATCGACGATCGCTACCCGCGAGCCCCGATCCCAATAAACTTCGCTGTACTCCTGGCCGCGCAGTCGAACCTCATTAGTCCCGGACTCGACAAGGGTTCTTCCGCACTCAACGGTCCCTGGGTTAGCCGGGCACCCATCACCTGGCCGTTCAATCTCCTCCACTTCCTCCCTGGTGAACACCGGACCCTTACCCTCTTCCCGCTCGAACGGAGTGAGCGTCACGTTCGTCCAGCTCCCTTGAAGGTCCGGATGGCCGTCGGGTGTCCTGGGGAGTTCCCACTCTCCGGCGTCGGAGGTGCGAGCCTGCGCCGCGGCGGTCGAGACGATGCCGTCTGCTGCGCATGCACAGAGAGCGGCGAGAAGTAGTGTAATACGGTTACTCATTTTTGACCTCCCGATCCCTCGGCTTCCATTCTCTCCTGATAACGCGCCCCGCTCAGTACGCTCGACAGGCTGTAGTTGCCCTCGTGACAAGCATACTCGTAGAGCTTGTCGTCGAACCTCCTGTATGGGATTTCCCCCCCCCAGGTCTCCGTGTACGTCGTCGGATCGTCGATCGTGAATTCGTACAGGATGGACTCCTCGTCGACCCGGCTGAACCGCTCATACACCGTCAGATTTTCCGACGAGTTACCATTGAACCGCTGCAGAGGATGGATGTTGGTCGTCTCGACCACGAGCACGTCACCCTCCCAGCGGCCCCAGGAGTCGCCCGTCCACGGACGTATGTGAGCAGGCAACCGCGGGCCATCACCGATCCGGATGATGCGAGCGTCGTGGACCATCTCGGCCATGATCATGACGTGGTCGGCGGTCTGGACGATGGTGTAGTTGTTGTTGTAGCCCGAGTTGGGGGTCATTGGGGGTCCGGCATTGGAACCGAACGAGACGAGGCAACGCTCGGCGAGTGGTCGAAGCTCGGGGTGGTCGTACTGGGCGAATTGGCCCCTGAACTGCGTGTACTCCGCTCTACGCTCCTCAGCCTCGGGCGTCAAGGCAGGCACACGACCATCCGCCGGAAAAGTGACCAGAGAGGCTCGGGGTTCGCCATTGACGATGGCCACCCGCGAGCCCCGATCCCAATAGACTTCGTTGTACTCCTGGCCGCCGAGAGACCCAACGCGGGCCGTCCTTCCGCACGCGACGGTCCCTGGGTTAGCGGGGCAATCACCGCTGGTCTGTTCGATCTCCGCGACTTCCTCCCACGTGTAAACCGGGGCCTGATCTTGACCGCGCGTAAGCGGAGTGAGCGTCGCGTTCGTCCAGTTCCCCTGAAGGTCCGGATGGCCGTCGGGTGTCCTGGGGACTTCCCAGTTCGCCGCGTCGGAGGCTGGAGCCTGCGCTGCCGCGGTCGAGACGCCGCCGCCTGCTGCGTATACACAGAGAACGGCGAGAAGTAGTAGAATACGGTTGCTCATTTCGACCTCCATTTCGGTATGACTCAAGACGCTGACCGGCACACTTGTCAAATAGCCCTTTGACGGCTGGGTATAACATGAGAGACAGCACCGAAGCGGTCAACATTGGTCCGGTCATAAGAGCGTGAGTGCGGTATTCTTTACGTTCGGAGTACTCGTAGCTAGCCGCTCCTCGAGGCCGTTCTCACTAGCGGCGATCTAGCCGAACAAAGTATCTCGGCGGAAACCCGGTCAAAATTCGGAACACTATGCCAGTCCCGTTTTCGCTATTGACGCGATCGTGCTCTTCATCGGTTACGGGTATAGCCAGGTAGGCGCCTTTCTCACCGTCCACAGCGACCTGCACACTCGGATTCTCTAAGGCTTGCCTATACCAGGCCCTTGGCCAGTGGTTAGCTGCCACATAGAGCTGGCCATCACTTTCGAGGCCAGCCAGGACTCGGTCGTTTGTGTTTCCATCCTCATCTGTGGTGGTGATAACCACAGTACCCTGACCTCCGGGCTGGAAGATCCCGAGCATGGACTCAAACGCCACGATGATCACCACGTAAACGAGGGCCAGGATCGCGATCAGTTTCACGGCTTTCACCCGGACACCCGCACCTTCGAGGTCACCGACTGCCCAGCATTTCCCTGAACGTGGGCATCACCGCATCCGCCCATATCTCGTAGCCCAGTTCCGTCGGGTGCAGCCCGTCCGCCATCACCTCCACGGAGATCGAGCCGTCGGGCTCCAGGAACCGGTAGCCAATATCCACGAAGCGGACGTACTCACCGTCGTCGAGCCCGGAGATGATGTTGTTGATCCGTCTTATGGGCTCGCGCAGAGGCGCGGTTGGCTCGGCACCACGGGGGAAGACGCCCAGAAGGAGCACCTTCGCCTCGGGGAATTTGGCGCGAAACCTGGTTACGATGGCGGCGATCCCCATGGAGACCTCTTCGGGGGTATTGGGCGGCCCTCGCAATCTGAGATTGTTCGTGCCGATCATGAGCATCATGAGACGCGGCGTGTATCCGTCGAGCTCACCGTTCGCAAATCGCCAGAGAACGCCCTGCGTGCGGTCGGCTGCGATTCCGAAATTGGCGCAGTTCAGCGGCTCGAAATTCTCCTCATACACGGCCAGGCCGGCACGACGCCACCAATCGGTGATCGAATCGCCCATGAGCAGGCAGTCGATGTCTCCCTCTTTCGCGATCTCGAGGAACTCGGCGTGGCGTTCCTGCCGAAAGGGCGCGGGGATCAACGCGGTGTTCTGACTCTGCGCCTGAACCGGTGCCAGGCAGATTGTAAGCAGTAACAGTCCGGCTAACGTGAGCGTCCGGCCGAGTCCTTTCCTACTCATTTTCGCCTCCGATCTAGAGAGATCCACCCATCATGTGTATCAATGCCGGGGGCAGCAACCCGTTGAGCGGCCCTGAAGATCCTCTAAGCCCCCCGGTGTCGAACCGCCAGGCCGACCGGGGCGGCGCTCAGACTCCTGTCGCCGAACCCAGACCCATCGCACGACGCCACGCGGCGATCTGTCCCAGGTGCTCCATCTCGTGCGACGTCATCAGGAAGACGATCATGTCCCCGAACGTCGGGAAGTACTTCCGGGTCCCCTCGTCCGGATGCGGTTCTGCGAACCGTGAGGCATCGATTTTCTTCACCGCCTCGACGTTCCTGGTGTGTTGCTCCTTGAGCGCTCCTAGGATCTCTTCCTTGCTCGGATAGGCCGACCCGTCGCCCGACGGCTCCCCGCCGGTCTTGAAGGTGTCGCTCCAACCGTCCGGCAGGTTCGACTGGAGTCCCAACAGCTGGGCGAGGTTGTCGGACGCGATCACGAGATGGCCGAGCGACCAGGCCGGATGATTGATCACGCCGCCGGGCTGCGCGGTCATTTGTTCCGTGGACAGGTCCTTCACGAGCGTTTCCGCGAAGCCAAGGTTGAATCCGTAGAGATACGTCACGTGGTTGAGCATTGAGGTCTCCAGATGGTGAGCGAGGCTGTTCGACGTCGCCTTCTCGCTAAGTGTGAAATTGGTGTGGCCTCCCGGCGGCCGACCGGCTGGAAAGGGTTACCGCACGATCTCCCGAACCACCCCATCCCACTTGTTCAAAAGAAACACCCGCCCGCCCGGCCCCCGTCCAAAATGTAAATCCGCCCGGAACGTCGGCTCGCGACCCTGATCGGCGTTCTTCGCCTGGACCAGCTCGAGCAGCGTCTTCGTGTCTCCGCCATCGCGGAACAGCACCCTCCGGATCGTGGCTTGTCCGCCGCCCCGCAGGCCGTCGGCAGGTACGTGGAAGACCTCGCCGCTCGGGAGGTCGCCCCAGAGCACTCGGTTCGTGAGCTGGGGGATCAGATCGTCGCGGTACGCCACCACGCCCGTGGCGGCCGATCCTGGCTGAAGAAGAGGATCGTTCTGGTCGTACTCCGCCACCGGGTAGGTAATCCGCGACTCCGCCCTCGGGTTCGACAGCTCGACCCGGGTGTTGGTCACCACCCGGTAGCTCCCCTCCCAGGTGTTCCAGCCCAGGTCCCCGCCGGCCGGCACAACATTGAGCGTCTCGACCACACTCTGGCCGATATCGGCCATGAGGAGGTTGCCGGTCACTGCGTCCCAGTCGAACCCCTGCGGATTGCGAACCCCCGACGCATAGATCTCACCCAGGGTGCTGTCGACTCCGTCTCGTGCGTAGGGGTTGTCCGCCGGCACACCGTAGCGCCCGTTCGCGCTGTTGGAGCCCAGCGGGTGTATCCGCAGGATCTTGCCGAACACCGAGCCGAGGTTCTGTGCAATGTCCAGCTCGTCGCCTGCGGCGCCACCGTCCGCCATGCCGACGTACAGCAAACCGAAGTCCGGATCGCCCGGCGACGAGAGCGGGTTGAAACCCATCCGGCCGCCGTTGTGATTCTCGAAGGGTTGCTCCACGCGGAACAGCTCCCTTGGCCGGCCACCGTCGTACGTCGCGGCCGTCGGGTCGCGCGCGGTCCACTCGAGGAGGGCGATGTCGTGCGTGGCATCACCTCCGCCGGGAACGAAGTCGGGATCCGGAGCCATTTCGTCCGTGTCGATCCACGTGTAGAGCTTCCCGTATCCAGCCGTGCCCCGTGCGTTGAATTGCGGATGGAACGCGAAGCTCTGGAGCCCGACTTCCATGATCGGCGCGAGCTCGGGCGTCTCAACTAGAACGCCCCACCTTGGCTCGCGGGCGTCGAGGTATCGGTTTACGCTCCCCTCATAGCTGACGGCGTAGACGAGGCCCCACATGTCGTTAACGAAGAGGCGCCCGGAGCCCGGCTCGTCGATGAGCACCATCGGTCGGGCAGGCGCTCCGTCGATGTCGGGGAGAGCCGCGAACTCCTCGAGCCCGACCACGATCACGCCATCGGATACCGGAATAGGGTCCGGGAACGGGTCATTCGTGATTTGAGCGACGGCGGGGCCGGCGATCAACAAGGCTGCGACAACAGGGCGAATGGTGGACATGCGGCGCGGCTCCTCGGGCGTCGGACGAATTACGACTGAACAGAATGTGTCGGGGAGTCGACTCCGCGCCAGGCCTCGTGGCCCTTTCTAGCCCTGGCTAGTTCCGGCGCGCCAGCTCCGGAATGATCTCAATACTGTAGACCACGGAAACCAATTCCGCCGCAACGGCCCCCTGGTATCCGGAACCCGTTCCGATCTCCAGCATCCTGTCGTCCGGCTCCGGCTGAAGGAGTCCCGTCATCAGGGCGACTATGTAGGGCCGCGAGATCGCCTGTTTTCCTCCTCTTGTCATTGACCAGCCCGCCCCCACCCCTCACGTTACGCCGACCCGTAAAAAGCCTCCGGGTTTGCCTATCCCTGGGGACCCCAGCTGAAGGAGGAAACCGACCATGACAATGTTGACCCGAGCCACGGCAACAACGCTCACGCTGCTCTGCCTGGCCATCCCGCTCCACGCACAGAGCAGCGTTTCCATCATGCCGGACGTGGTCTATGGCCATAAGGCCGGGATGGCTCTGACCTTCGACGTCTTCATGCCAGCTGGCCAGGCCAACGGGGCCGGGATCCTCAACATGGTGAGCGGCGGCTGGATCTCGCGATGGACGGCCCCCGAGGAGGCCCAGGCGGGGTACCAGGCGCTCCTGGACCGGGGATTTACGGTCTTCGCCGTTCGCCATGGGAGCAGCCCGAGGTTCGACGTTCCGGAGGCGTACGCCGATGTGACTCGCGCAGTGCGGTTTGTGCGTCTCCACGCCTCCACATATGGAATCAACCCGGCCCGCCTCGGCGTCTACGGAGGTAGTGCCGGCGGTCATCTCTCCCTCATGCTGGGCCTGGCCTCAGACGACGGCGACCCCAGCGCGACGGACGAAGTGCTGCGTATGAGCAGTCGTGTCGCGGCGGTCGTCGCAAACTACCCCCCTGTGGATCTGCGTAAGAGGGCCATGTCGAGCGAACGTTTTCCCGCTACGCTCCCCGAGCGCGGCCTCTTTTTTGCGGGTGGTGTGGTTGCGCCGGGTGCGGCTGACCGCTTCGTCGCACTCGCTTTCGAAGACGAACTCGGCGCTTCAGTGTCGCCGATCTTGCATGTGTCAGCCGACGATCCACCGACCTTGTTGATTCACGGAAACGCTGACGCACTCGTCGATCTCAACAACAGCGAGCTGATCCACTCGGCCCTGGTCGCCAGCGGCATTGAGACGGGCCTTGTGGTCATCGAGGGCGCGGGTCACGGGTTCCGAACGGCAGAGGACCGGGCGCAAGCCTCGGAAGCGCTGGTCAGGTGGTTTGAAAAGCACCTGACGGGGCGCTAGTAGCCAGTCGCGTGAGGGCGGAGTGCACGAATGCGGCCGTGCACTCCGCTGCTTGCATCCGGGATGCGCGAACCGAGGGGCTAGGCTCCAGCCCGCGAACGGACGTCACCTCGACCAGCTGGGCAGAAAGCGCCCCGTGCGGCCGGCGTAGTCACGATACTCCTGGCCAAACCGATCCTCCAGCTGCGCCTCCTCTTTCGGCAGACGCAGCCGCACCAACACCAGCGCCAGAACGGCCCCGCCGATAAGAAACCAACTCGCCGCAACGAGTCCCAGACCGGTGAAGATCAACCCGCCCGCCGTGTAAAGCGGGTTACGAATCCATCGATACGGGCCGCTGGTTATCAGCTCGTGATCTTCATGTGTGATCACAGTCGGTGACACATTACGTCCCAACGCCTGCTGCGCAGACACCACGAACGGAATGAGTACGAGAACCACGGCTGCACCCACCCACCTTAGCCAGTACGGCACCTCGATGAACGACCAGCCCAACGGCCGAGGGTAAATGATGTACAGGAAGCAGAAACCCCACAGGAATAGGCCGCCCAGGCGTAATGCGATCAACATCAGGAGGCCCTCGTCAGAATAGTCGATCCGCCGGCCGGCACTCGCCTTGCGCCGATACGTGCCCACCACCCCAAATAGGATCAAGAACAAGGCGGCGAATATGATCCGGAAGGTCGCTTGCTGACTCACGCGATTCCTCGCTTGTTAACGTTCGCTCGCGGCCATTTCAACGACGGCGTGGCCCCATTTTTAGGGCATCCCAATATTAAAATTAGTGTTGCCTAATTTAGGGGCAACGAACTGTTCGTCAAGGGTGTTTCACTAAGAGTGGGCGTGGGCCTCCATCACTGGGTGCCGTGGATGGCGCCCCCAGCAGACCGCCGCCGCTGTCCGCGCTATCAGCTCCACATTCCGAAGGAGCCGTCAGGCCTGATCGGCGCTCATCTTGCGGCGCCGGGCTCGGGTCGGCATGCTAGCCCACACGGCAGAGGCGGAGGCACGCGTCGCGTGCCGGAGACGAGCGAGCCCCGTGAAGCGGGCGGAGGTGGGAATGTTACAGAAAATGCGGCGTCGGAATGTGTACGAGCACTTCACGCGCGGAATCGTTCTACTGGGCGGGTCCCTGGTATTGGCACTCGCGTGGACGGCGTGTACGCCGGGCGACAGCATGAACGACGCCATCATCAGCGGCGTGGTCGAGGGCCAAAGCGGCCCCGAGGCGGGTGTCTGGGTCATCGCCGAAACGGACGCCCTCGGCACCGGATTCATGAAGATCGTCGTCACCGACGATGACGGCCGATTCGTTCTCCCCCAGTTACCCGACGCAAGCTACCTCGTTTGGGTTCGGGGGTACGGGCTAGCCGACTCCGAGCCCATGGCGGCCCAGGCGGGCGACGATCTCGTGCTGACTGCGGTTTATCCGGAAACGCCCCAAGAGGAGGCGGCAGTGTATCCGGCCAACTATTGGTACTCGCTGTTGGAGGTCCCGCCGGCCAGCGTGTTCCCGGGAACTGGGCCCTCGGGGAACGGCATCAGCCCGCGCATCCAGTCGCAGGCGCAGTGGGTCGACCGCCTCAAGCAGGGCTGCCAGCTTTGTCACCAGCTCGGGAACCAGATCACCCGGGAAATCACCCACCTCGACCGCCGCTTCTCCTCAACAGCAGAGGCCTGGGATCATCGGGTCACCTTCGGCCAGCGGGGTGCCCAAATGAGCGGGGCCCTAACCGGGATGGGACGGGAGCGGGGGATACAGCAGTTCGCGGATTGGACCGACCGGATCGCGGCCGGCGAGGTACCACCCCAGCCCCCACGGCCCCATGGAGAGGAGCGGAACGTGGTGCTCACCCTGTGGGACTGGGGTGACGGTACCTCCTACGTTCACGACGAGATCGTCTCGGACAAACGGGACCCTTCGGTCAACGCCGCTGGCCCCTTGTACGCCGTCTCCATGTCGGACGATCGACTACTGATCGTGGATCCCAACACCAACGAGGCCCGCGACGTGCGCGTGCCTGTGCGGGACCCCGAGACCCAGGCCTTCTTCCCCGCCAACCCCGGCTTCGAGCCGTCGGTCTTCTGGGGCGAGGAGATCATCCTGGAGGGCAACGCCAACATCCACAACCCGATGATGGACCAGGACGGACGGGTGTGGCTCACGTCGAGGATCCGCAACAGCGCTAACCCCGATTGGTGCCGGGAGGGCTCGTCCAATTCTTATGCGGAGTATCTCCCTCTCAATAGCAGCGGACGGCAGGCTTCGGTCTTCCATCCGGACACAGAGGAATTCACGCTCATCGACACCTGCTTCGGGACCCACCACCTCCAGTTCGGAGAGGACCCGGACAATACGCTCTACTTCAGCGGCGACGGCCGGGCCATCGGCTGGGTGCGGACCAACACTCTGCTGGACGGTCCTGCGGGTCCCCTGGTAGATCCCATCCGGGACCAGGCGCCTGCGCGCCTGGCGCTTCGAGCGGAGGCAGCCCAGGGCTGGTGCCCCACTGTGGTCGATACCAACGGAGACGGACGGATCACGCGGCCCTGGAACTCGGGTAATGGTCCCAGGGATCCGAACCTGGACACGCAGTTCACGGGCTTCGCTTATGGCATCGTCATAAACCCGGTGGACAACTCCGTCTGGGTCGCCAGAACGGGTAGCGTTCCGGGCCAGATCTACCGCCTGGAGCTGGGTGAGAACCCACCGGAGAGCTGCTCGGCCGAGGTGTACGAGCCACCCTTCGAGAACCCTGATGTGCCCGAAGAGGATTGGGGATTCTCGCCCCGGGGGATAGACGTGACCCGGGACGGGATCATCTGGACGGCACTCTCGGGAAGCGGCCACCTGGCCAGCTTCGACCGGAGCAAGTGCACCGTGCTGATCGGGCCGGAGGCCACGGGGCAGCACTGCGCCGAGGGGTGGACGCTCTATCCTGCGCCGGGACCGCGCATGAAGAATGCGGAAACCGCAGCGAGTGCTGATTTCCACTACTACAACTGGGTCGACCAGTTCAACACGTTGGGGCTGGGCGAGAACATACCCATCGCGAACGGCACCACCTCCGATGCCCTTCTGGCCCTGAGTCCCGACTCCGGCGAGTGGGTCAGGCTGCGGGTGCCCTACCCCTTGGGCTTCTACTCGCGGGGGCTCGACGGGCGCATCGACGATCCGGATGCCGGATGGAAAGGACGGGGCGTGTGGGCCGACTTCGGCACGAACATCCCGTGGCATATTGAGGGCGGCGCAGGCACGACCAGCAAGATAGTCAAGTTCCAGATCCGACCGGATCCGCTGTCGTATTAGGAGAACTGTTAAAGGAGTACAGTGGGCCGGGTTGCGGTGGGTGCGCCGGTGGGTGCGCCCTAGGAAGTTAGTGCTCGCTGGACCTATCGTCCGCAAGCCGCGATTCGGGAATGGCGCCGTTGACACCCTCTTGGTCTCCCCCTAGCGTTCTGGGTATCATGAGCCTGATGAGGAACACGGGGCGCGTAGCTGATCACTTTACCACTGCCTTGGCAGTCTGGGTCTTGGCTTTCAGCGCCATCATCCCGTCGCTGGACCGGGACCTGGCGGACCCGGCGATCGCGATCGAGGCCGAGAACCACGAATCATGTGGCCATCTTCCCCATGACCATACGATCTGCATCCAGTTTGGAAAACAGGATTCGACTACGGATTCCTCCCTCCGGTTGCAAGATTTTCCACCGACTGCCGGGGAAGCTGCTCCGGCGGTTTTCGATGTGCCCCCTGAGTTCCCGCGCCTCATTCCCACCCACTCCCGGGCACCCCCACACACTACCTGAGAGGTCCCTCTACGTGCCGTAGAGGGACCATCGAGCACCGTCGGTGCGGATTTCGGGCGACAGCTCGAGAGCACCGGTGGGATTTCCCGCTCGGGTCGTCCGGTCTTACCACGGGTGGACTCGGATCCTCAGGGAGTGACCGTGCGAAACAGTCCCTTACGAATCAAGCCATATGGATGTGTAGGCTTTCTAGCCTTGGTAGGGGCCCTTGGTGCGGGCCCGGTCCGGGCCCACGCACAGGACGTGCCGGCCACGCAACTCGATTCTCTCCGAGCGGAGCTCGAAATCCTGAGAGCTCGGCTCGACAGCCTTGTGGGCGTCGTCGGTATTGGCCAGGCCGGGCCGGACATTCAGGATCGGGAGGAAGACACGACAGACGCGATCGCCCGGCTCCGTGAGGCGGCCCGGGCCGCTGCAGGGGATGCCGCAGCGGACACGGTGGCACAGGGCACCCAGGAGTTCGTTGGCCGAGCACGGTCGCTCCAGGCCCTGAACCCGGAGATCAGCCTGAATGGGGACCTCTATGCGTCCATCCAGAGCGACGATCCGAGCTCGGATAACTTCATTCCTCGCGAGTTCGAGTTGTCGTTCGTCTCGGCACTCGACCCCTTCACGCGTGCCAAGGTGTTTCTCGCTGTGGAGGAGGAGGGGGGTCGGATCGAAGTGTTTCCGGGGGACCCAGAAGAGGGTGGAGAGGCGAGCGTAGGGGTGGAGGAAGGCTACGTCGAGTGGGTCGCCTTGCCGGGCGGCGTCGGCCTTAAGGTCGGGCGGTTCTTCCAGCAGTTCGGGCAACTCAACCGGTGGCACTCTCATGCGCTTCAGTTCCAGAGCCGGTCACTGCCACACCTCGCCTTCATCGGAGAGGGGTCCCTGACCCAAGACGGTGCCTCGGTTCACTGGCTTCTTCCGACCGGGGGGTCAGGAGCGTATGAGGCCACCGTAGAGGTCACCCGAAGTCGCAACGAGATCCTGTTCGGAGAGTCGCACTCGCTGAGCTATCTGGGCCATTTGAACGCGTTTTGGCAACTTTCTGCGTCGACAGATCTGGACCTCGGAATCAGTGCTCTGTTCGGGGACTACGAGGATCTCGCCGGACGACGCGGCCATCGCTTGTTCGGTGCTGAGATGTCATTCAATTGGGCTCCACCGGAGCGATCCCTTTACCGCGGGGTTGTCGTACGGGGGGGAGTGATGTTCTCGAATCCCGGAGCTGTTCCCGGGCTTCCCGAGCCGGACGCCGCGTTGGGCGTCTGGTCGCTTGCCGAGGTCAGACTTTCTCGCAACTGGATTGCGGGGGGGCGGTATGAGTGGGTGGAAAATCCGGAGGATGGCACCGAGTCGGCGTGGCTGGTTTCCCCGGCGCTGACCTACTGGCAGAGCGAATACGTTCGTCTGAGGGCGGAGTACGACGTCCTGGGAAATCCCGGAAACACCACCGGACAGTTCACGCTTCGGATCACGTTCGCGATGGGTCCGCACAAACACGAAACATATTGAGAGGGTGAAACGATGCTGAAAATCATCGCCACAGTCACAGCTTTGGGGTTGGTGGTGGGAGAGGCGGCCGGCCAAGCCGATCCCGTTCGGGTCGTTGCGACTCTTCCGGTCTATGCAAACCTCGTCGAGAAGATCGGAGGTGCGGAGGTCGACGTGAGTGCCATCGCCGCACCCAATGAGGACGCCCACTTTGTGCGTCCGAAGCCAAGCTTCGCACTGTCGATCCGGCGCGCCGACCTGTTCATCACGACGGGCCTCGACCTCGAACTTTGGGCTCCGACCGTGCTGGACCGGGCTGGAAACGCAGACGTGTCCGAAGGCGGAAGGGGGTACGTGACCGCCTATACGGGGATCGAATTGCTGGACATACCGGTGGCGGCCGACCGGAGCGGAGGGGACGTGCATATCTTCGGTAACCCGCACCTCACCACCGACCCCCTACGGGCCCTCCAGGTGGCTCGCAACATCACGGTGGGTCTCGGGCGGGTAGCACCGAACCGGACCCGTGTCTGGAATGCCGGGTTGGCGCGAGTAGCGGCAGAGATCCATCGACGACTCTTCGGAGATCGGCTCGTGGAACTTCTTGGTGGAGACCTACTCGAACAGCTCGCGCTCCAAGGGACCCTTCATGCCTTCTTGGAAGGTGAGGAGTTCGAGGGCCGGCCGCTCATCTCCCAGTTGGGTGGCTGGTTGGGCGTGGCGGAGGCTTTCCGAGGCCGCGATATCATATGCTACCATAAGAATTGGGCATACCTGGAGGATCGTTTCGGCCTGCGTTGCGCCGATTTCGTCGAAGCGAAACCCGGGATTCCTCCGACTCCGGGGCACGTGGCCACGCTCATCGAGAAGATGACGAGTGAGGGGATCGGGGTGATCCTCGCCGCTTCCCACTACGACGAACGAAAGGTCGAGACAGTCGCCAGGCGTGGGATGGCCCGCTCGGTCGTGGTTCCGATGAACCCCGGGGGGAGAGCGGGTGTCGACGACTACTTCGCCCTCGTGGACACGTGGGTCGACGGCTTGGCCAATGCGTTCGCCAGGCCCGGGGGCTGAACATGCTCGATCTCATGATCCCGCCCATCGTGGCGGGCCTCGTGATCCTCTCGATCCACACGTATCTGGGCCTCCACGTCATCGCCCGGGGGGTGATCTTTGTTGACCTCGCTTTCGCGCAGATCGCAGCGCTCGGTGCCACGGTTGGATTCTTGATGGGCGTCGAACATGATACGCCGTTGGCCCTGGCTTTTTCGATGGGCTTCACCCTCGTGGGGGCGCTCATCTTCTCCTATAGCCGTCTCGAGGAGACCGTCGTTCACCAGGAGGCCGTGATCGGCATCACCTTCGTGGTGGCCTCCGCCGCAGTGATTCTGATCGCCGGGTTCACGGCGGAGGGTGCCGAGCACGTCACCGAGACACTGACGGGGACGTTGATCTGGGTCGGGTGGCCGGAGATTATCCGGATGGCCCTGGTCTACACGATCCTGGGCGTGATCTATTTCATTTTTCGGAAGCCTTTCCTGTCGGTATCCCTGGGAGAAGCGGACGCTCCACGGGCACGTAGGTGGGATTTTCTCTTCTAC